>Ga0187894_10000117_pt1 | contig 99141 bp, 79 predicted proteins | sample GBC1701081metaG_FD_136650 | JGI IMG/M metagenome (GOLD analysis project Ga0187894, IMG submission 136650) | White microbial mat communities from a lava cave in the Kipuka Kanohina Cave System on the Island of Hawaii, USA - GBC170108-1 metaG ...
CCGACGCCGACTGCAACAACGGCTCGCCCGACGGCGCCTTCATCTGCGTCGACGGCCACTGCGTGCCCCGGCCGACGACCACCACCACGACCGTCGGCCCGACGACCACCACGACCGAGGGCCCGACCACGACCACCACCAGCACAACGGCGCCCACGACCACGACCGGCGCCGTGACGACGACCACCACCACGTCGACCTCGACGACGATGCCCGAGTGCATGACCGACGCCGACTGCAACAACGGCTCGCCCGACGGCGCCTTCATCTGCGTCGACGGCCACTGCGTGCCCCGGCCCACGACCACCACGACGAGCATCGCCTCGACGACCACGACCCAGGGTCCAGCGACCACGACGACCTCGACCACCACCACGCCGTCGACCACCTCCACCACCTCGACGACGCTGCCGGAGTGCACGACGGACCAGGATTGCCCCGACGGTCAGATCTGCCTCGACGGCATGTGCCACACCGGCTGCAACGACGACGCCGACTGTCCGGAAGGCCAGCTCTGCCTCGGCGGAACGTGCCAGCCCGAGTGCACGACGAACGAGGACTGCAACAACGGCGGTCCCGGTGACTTCATCTGCGTGGACGGACGCTGCGAGCCGCCCCAGGAGATCTGCGGCGACTGCATCGACAACGACGGCGACGGGCTCGTCGACTTCGAGGATCCCGATTGCTGCGGCGACGTCTCGACCTTCCCGATGAACCTCAAGCGTGGACGCTTCCGTCCCAAGCCCAAGGGCAGCAGCACCCAGAGCTTCATGAAGATCAAGTCGACGCTCGCGACCGCGGGCCTGGCGTCGCGCATCGATCCGCTCACGCAGAACGTCTACCTGCAGATCCGGCAGACGGGCACCGGCGAGGTGCTGTGCGCCTACGTGCCGGCCGGCAAGTTCATGAAGAAGCACGGGGCCTTCAAGTTCTGGTCGATGATGAGCCCGACGCCGACCCCAACGGCGCGTGGCATCGGCGACATGCGGGTGAAGATCAAGTCCAACGGGAAGGTCGCCTTCGGCTCCAAAGGGAAGCACGTCGAGTTCAACACGCCGCCGGCGGGAACCGTGCAGGTCACCGTCGGCTTCCAGTCGACCACGGGCGGCGTCGACCAGAACAGCTGCTCGGCGGCCGTACAGGCGTTCAGCGCCGCGAAGAACGGGCTCAAGTATCCCTGAGGGCGGCGTCTCGGCCGCTACTCGGGGAGCTTCGCGCCGGCGGTCTTCGCCTGCTCGACGACGGGGACGACGTAGTCGGGGGCCAGCGCCTTGCGCGGGTGGCTGGCGCTCAGCTGGCCCATGAACGGCGGGTGGATCGAGTAGCCGAGGAGCTCCTGGAGGCGATCCGGCATCTCGCGCGCCACGTCGAACGGGACGCCGAGGACGAAGTTCTCCTGCTGGCGCGCCCACGGCTCGCAGTACTGGTTCGAGAAGGCGCAGCGTGAGGTCGTGCCGCGGTTGCGGCCCCCACGGTGGAGGAGCGTGCCGGCGAACACGATGCACCCGCCGGCCGGCATCGTGACCGAACGCGCCAGGCGCTCGAACTGCGCGTCGACGGCTTCGCGCGCGGGGCCCTCGGCGCCGGTGTCGAAAGAGCCGGTGAGCTTCCGATCGTCCCAGCGATGGCTTCCCGGCACGACCTCGGTGCCACCGTTCTCGGGTGTGAACGCGTCGACCGCCACGATGGTCGAGAGCGACACCATCGGACGCGGCCGCGGCAGGACGTAGAACGCGTCGTCGGTGTGGAAGGGCTGCGGCGTCTCGCCGGGATTGATCTGGATCGCCTGGCTCGCGGTCAGCAGGAACCCCGGCTGCAGGAACCGCTCGCATAGCGCCATCACGCGGGCATCGAGCACGATTCGCCAGAACACCCGCCCGCGGGCGACGAGCGTGTACACCCGCTCGGTGCGCGTGCCCTCGAAGTCGTTCCGGCCGGCGTGCGTGCCCACGTAGAAGCCGAGCACACGCCGCACCTCGGCCAGGTCCGCGCCGCCGAGAAAGTCGGGGATGATCGTGAAGCCGTCGTCCTCGATCCGCCGCACGTGGCCGTCCAGGTCGAATCCCGGCGGGATCGCCTCGGTCGTGGCCATGCGCCGGTCCTGACAGCGCCGGGGCACCGTTTCAAGCGGAAATCCGGCCCCGCATCCGGCCCCTCCCCTGGCGCGTAGGAAGGGCAAGGAGACAGCATGTCGAACGCCGTGACCCTGCTGGAGCTGGTGACCACCGTCGGGCGACACACCTTGAGCGAGGCCGAGACGATCAGCATCGTCGTCGAGCTCGTGAACTCCGGCGCCGTCCGCCTGTCCGGCAACTTCCGCGGCGCCCGCTTCGAGATCTAGCCGCCGTTCGACGCCGGAACGTACGTCCGGCAGGGCTGTCCGCGCAGCCCCGGGCAGGGCGGAAGGGCCTGCGGGACCCCCACCCCAGGGATCACGGGCAGAACGAGGCGCGAAGCCCGCGCACCGATGCGCGAGATTTCGTTGCGGACGTGACCACCCGTGGCCGGCGTGTCGAAGCGCCAGCGCGTCCGATCGCCGCCGGGCGCCTCGATGCTGATACGGATCCGCGAGCCCTTGCGGAACACGTGCGAGGACGCGAACAGGCCCACGCGCGCCTTCACGAACTCGTGCGGCGGGAGCGGCTTCGCGTCCTTCTCCAGGTGCGTCGGTCGCGGCTCGAGCTTCGACGAGCGGCCGAGCTTGCGGTGGCTCGCACGGAGCCAGCCGTTCTGCACGTAGGTCTCGAGGCCGTCGGGACGGATCTCGCTGAGCGTCACCTGCAGATCCGTGTCGGCGTCGGTCGACTGCAGCCACAGATCGACGCTCCCCGGACCGACGATCGTCGTGTCGTCCGCGAGCGGCTCGGTCGCGTAGGCGACCGCGGTGCCATCGACCAGCGGGCGCCAGTCGTACGGCGGGATGATCTCCCACGACTCCGATTGTCCCTGCCCCGGGATCGTCTGCGCCGGACGCACCTCGGGATCGGGATGGTAGACGTCGACGCCGGCGTCCCCGCCGCGCGGCCGCGTGCGCCCGAGCGTGCCGTTCGGCCCGAAATACCAGGTGGCCGCGCGCACCTGGCGTGGCGGCCACTTGTCGAAACCGAGCTGGAAGGTCGCCGCCGGCAGTCCCGCGATCGACGAGCCCGCGCCGTTCTCCATCATCACGCGCACGTACGGATCGGCTTCGAAAAGCTGGCGCGCCTCGTCGACGCTCGTGATGCCGGCGAAGCGGTTCGTCGCCGGCAGCGGCGGCGTCGGCGTCCCGGCGCCGAGGATCTCGTGGTAGATGATCGGCGCGATCAGCCCGAGCACGAACGGGTCGGGCACCCGGTTCGCGACGTAGATGTCGAGAAACGCGTTCCAGTTCCACAGCGTCTCGGGATCGAGCGTGCTCGAGTGCACGCCGTTCGTGACCGTGATCTTCACGTCGGGTCGCTTGGGAAAGCGCGACAGCATCGAGGCGAAGTCGCCGCCCGTCTGCTCATCCTGGAAGGCGCTCGAGTAGAACATCGGGACGTCGATCTTCGCCACCCAGTTGATCGGCGACCGGTTCACCATGACCGACGGCGTGAAGTACGCGTTCGCGCGCGTCACCTCGACCGGGTCCTGCGTCTGGAGGCGCAGGCGCTGGTTCGCGAGGCACGTCTGGTCGCCGTCGTTGACGCGCTTGATGGCCCACGACTGTCCGCCCGCCGGCGCGGGTGCGGCGTCGTCCTTGCGCTCGCGGAGCCAGGTCTCGGCGAAGCCGTTGTTGAAGATGCCGCCAGGGAAGCCGGGTGCCCGATAGATGTCGGCGATGGTCGAGAGCGGCGCGATGGCCGCCAGGTGCGGCGGGCGCGCGCCACCCACGAAGAGCTGGCTGATGCCTGGAAACGAGATGCCGATCATGCCGACCTTGCCGCCCTGCACCCACGGCTGTGCCGCCACGGCCTCGATGATGTCGTAGCCGTCGGCCGTCGTCGGCAGGTCGAACAGATCGATGACGCCGCCGGAGCATCCCGAGCCGCGCATGTTGACGCCGACCGTCGCGAAGCCGAGGACGCTCGCGATGAGCGACGACGCCTGCATGTGGGCGTCGTTGGGGTCGGCGACCGCGTAGCCCGAGTACTCGACCACAGTCGGGAACGGCCCGTCCGCGAGGGACATGCCGGCCGGCGGGCGAATCATCGCGGAGAGCAGCGTGCCGTCGCGCATCCGGATGTACTGCAGGCCCGCTCCGACCATCTGGCTCGTGTAGAGCGACGGATCGGGGGTGTCGTCGAACGAGAGCACCTTCGCCGTGGTCGAGCTGCCGCCGGCTCGCGCCGTGTACTCGTCGCCCTGCACGAGATCGCGGAAGATGAAGCTGCCGAAGGTGTCGGTCGTGCCGCGACCGACCTCCAGACCGCGGCGATCCTGCAGCACGATCTCGGTGCCGGGGGTGGTGTCGAGGACCGCGACGAATCCGATGCCGGCCTGCACCCGCAAGGCGGCCCGGACCGCTTGGGGGATGCCTCCGAGGAGCGTGACGGCGAGCAGAAGGACTACGGGCGAGCGCTTCATCACCGGGGTGGTCTACCGCAAACCACTCCCGGCGGTAAAACCTTTTTTCCACGAAAATCCGCGCAAGTGCGCGGCTGCCACTAGCTCAGTTGGGGACGCGGATGGGCGTCAGGCCGGCCTGCCGCAGCGCCGTCGTGCCGGCGGCGAGATCGGCGTCGCTCGTGAAGCCTCCGACTCTCACACGATAGAAGGTCTTGCCATCCCGATCGACGGGCGCGACGTAGACGTCCCGATACGTCGGCGCGAGCTTCGCCCGCAGAGCCTCGGCGCGCTCGATGGAGAGAAAGGCACCCACCTGGAGGGCGCGCGACTGCTTCGGGCTCGGGGCGGCGGCGGTCTTGCTCGGAGTGATCGGTGCCGACGCGACCGCCGCCGGCGCCACCGCGGCGGGTGGTGCGACCGCCGCGGGAGCGACGGCTGGCGGAGGCGCGATCGCCTCGGGTACCACCGGCGGTGCCACCGCGAGCGTCTGCTCGGTCACCGGGGGAGTTTGCACCACCGTCGTGTCGGCGACTGGGGGGAGGGCGGGACGCTCCGGGGCCGATCGCAGGAAGAGCCAGGCCGCCAGCAACGCTGTGGCACCCAGGACCGCCACGAGCGGGAACCGGGAGGTCTCGGGTTGCGCGAGCGGCGGGGACACGTTCGTGATCGCGGCGACCGGCGCCGGACGAGCGCTCGCCGGCGGCACGTGTACACTCGCGACGATACGGGTCGCGAGCGCGCGCGCCTCGGGGCGCGCCAGGACTTCGCTCACGCGGGGGCCACCGAGCAGAATCATGCGGACGGTCTCGTTCGCGTCCGGCGCGCCCTCGAGCGCGCGGCGCAGGGCGTCGAGTTGTCCCGCATCCGCCGCGTCCGCGTCGACGACCACGACGAAGACCGGCAGCTTGGCCAAGCGCGCGTCCTCGACGAGCACCTGCACCATCTGATGCCGCTTGAGCGACGGATCGACGCTCTCGCGCGACTTCCAGAGCGCGAGAACGACGGCGTCCGGATCGAGCGAGCGACCGTTGACGCGCACGCTGCAGTACACCGGGACCTGCCGCTCGACCTCCGTGAAGAGCGCCGCGGCCGACTTCGCGTCCTCGCCGGTTACGAGGATGTGGCCGGCGCGCGATCGGAGCGCCATGAGAAGCCTCGTGGCCACCAGATCGGACGACGACTCGACGTCCGCGGGCGACGCAACGTCGCCGGCGATCCCGTTCTCCTGACGGCCAGGCACCTCATCGTGCATCGCAGGACGGCCTCCACGGGCAGAGTCATCTCGTGCCCGGTGGGACCTTATGCTGGCTCCGCGCAGCGGAGCAAGCCGTCTCTGCGATGACCGCTCGGTCAGTTGACGGTGATCGTCAGGGGGCCGCGGACGTTGTTGGCTTCCTGGCCACCCTCGTACATCTGGTTCATGCCGTCCGCGACGAAGAAGAGGTAGTAGGTGCCCGGTGCGACGCCCTGCAGGCTCGCATTCTGTGTGTCGGTGTAGGTGCCGTTGGCCACCACGCCGACGGCGCGCGAGAACGATCCGATGAGCGTGTCGCCGCCGAAGGTCATGTCCGTCGACAGAAAGACCTGATCCGACCACGGGGCCAGCCCGGACGCCGACCCCTGATTCTTCACGGTGTACGAGACCGAGATCTGCGATCCCGCGGTACCCGACGCCGGGGCGCTGAACGCGGTCGGCGTCAGGTCGGGCGCGGTGATGGTGATCTGGACGGCGCCACCGACGTTGTTCGCCTCGTTCGCGCCCTCGCCGACCTGGTTCGCGCCGTCGGTCTGGAAGAAGATGTAGTAGGTCCCGGGCGGCACGTTCGGCATCGTCACCGTGGGCATGCCGCCGTAGCTCGCGCCCGCCGCCAGGTTGCTGGTGCGCTGGAAGACCGCGATCGCCGTGTCCCCACCGAGCGTCTGGTCGGTCGAGATGAGGATGTAGTCGAACCAGGGTGCGACCGCCGTCGCCTGGCCCTGGTTCTTGACGGTGTACTCCATCAGCACGCCCGAGCCCGCCGGCATCGTGAACGGGCACGCGAACATGATCGGAAGGAGGTCGGGCGCGATGAGCGTCGTCGACGTGGTCGTCGTCGTGAAAACGGGCATGGTGCTGGTCGACGTCGAGGTCGTTCCGCCGGGCGTCGTCGTGGTGGTGACGGTCGTGCTCGTCGTGACCGTGGTCGACGTCGTCGCCAGGGTCGACGTCGTCACCGTCGTGCTCGTCGAACCGGCAGACGTGGTGGTCGTCACGCTGGTCGTCGTCGCGACGGTCGTGGTGGTGCCACCGGCGGTGGTCGTGGTGCCGCCCGTGGTCGTGGTCGTCGTGGCGCCGGTCGTGGTCGTCCCACCAGTGGTGGTCGTGACGTCGGTGATCGTGGTCGTCGTGACGCCCCCGCTGCAGCGACAGGCGTTGCACAGGCCGCCGCACGGGCCGAGCGCGCCGTCGCACTCCTCGCCGCCATCGGGGTCCCAGACGCCGTCGCCGCACATGCTGAGCGCGGCGATGAACGGCTTCGTCAGGCCCAGCGCGCGCACGCTGAAGGCGGCGCTGAGGGTCCGGCACTGCTCGACGATCGTGCCCTTGAGCATGGCCTTCCCGGCCATGCCCTGGCAGGAGGCCCAGCGCGCGACGATCTTGGTTCCGTTTCGCGTCGCGCGCACCTTCGCCTTCACGGGGCTGCAGCCGCTGGCAATCCCGACCATGCGGCCGGCGACGTCGACGGTGTCGACGCCCGGCGTGTCGGCGTCGCCCATGATCGGCTGGCCGAGAACGAGATAGCGGCCGCCGGGACACGGGAGCAGCTTGGCTCCTGCCGGCGACACGAGAACCGACGCTCCGGCGAGGAGCGCGGCGACGAAGATGGCGCGCGTGTTTTTCATTGGGCGTCCTGCCCCCCTCCCTGCGCGCTACGGTCATTGTGCGGGGCGGGAACCCGAGTGTCACGACAGCGCGGACGCCATGCGTCATTCGATAGCGGCCATGGTGCGCCCGTCGCGATCGAGCTAGGAGGCCGGCATGCCGACCAACCGAAAGGCCCGTCGCAAGTCGCTGAGGGACTACCGTCGCGATGCCCGTCCGGACACGCTCGACTTCCGCGACCTCATGTACACGCCGACGCTGGTCGAGGTGCCGGTCAAGATTCCGCTCGAGCGCTACCGCGCCGCCAAGGTGCCGATCCTGGATCAGGGGCGCGAGGGCGCGTGCACGGGCTACGGGCTCGCGACCACGGTCCACTACCTCCTGCGAACACGGAGGGTCGTGCCGGACACGGCTGCCGTCAGCCCGTCGATGCTCTACGCGATGGCCAAGCGCTACGACGAGTGGCCGGGCGAGAACTACGAGGGCTCAAGCGCGCGCGGCGCGATGAAGGGCTGGCACAAGCACGGGGTGTGCAGCGCGGCCCTGTGGGCGACGGGAGGCCGCGCCGCGCAGGCGAACGTCCTCACCGACAAGCGCGCCGTCGACGCGCGCGAGCGGCCGCTCGGCGCGTACTTCCGCGTGAACCACAAGGACCTGGTCGCGATGCACGCGGCGATCAGCGAGGTCGGCATCCTGTACGCGACCGCGTCGGTGCATTCGGGCTGGGACAAGGTCGGCCCCGACGGCCGCATCCCGTTCGAGCAGAAGGACGAGGGCGGGCATGCGTTTGCGCTCGTCGCGTACGATCACGACGGCTTCTGGATCCAGAACTCGTGGGGCGCCGACTGGGGTCACCACGGGTTCTGTCACATCACGTACGACGACTGGCTCGCCAACGGCACCGACGTCTGGGTGGCCCGGCTCGGGGTGCCGGTGACGCTCGCGGCGGCCGACGCCGGGAGCGCGCGCTCGATCATGTCCGCGCAGGGATCGAGCTACACGTCGAACGATCTGCGTCCCCACGTGATCAGCATCGGCGAGTACGGCCTGCTGCGCGAGGACGGGACGTATGGCAAGAACGCCGCCGCGGTCGAGGCGACGCTCCGGAGCGACTTCCCCCGCATCACCAAGGGCTGGAAGCAGAAGCGCATCCTGCTCTACGCCCACGGCGGGCTCGTCGGCGAGGCCGGCGCGCTCCAGCGGATCGCCGACGTGCGCGAGACGCTGCTCGAGAACGAGATCTACCCGCTCGCCTTCGTGTGGCACACCGACTACTGGACGAGCCTCACGAGCGCGCTGAAGGACGCGGTCCTGAAGCGGCGCCCCGAGGGCGTGCTCGACGCGGCGAAGGACTTCATGCTCGATCGTCTCGACGACATGCTGGAGCCGATCGCACGTCTCGGTACCGGCAAGCTCGTGTGGGACGAGATGAAGGACAACGGGCTCGCGGCCACGACTGGACGCGACGGCGGCGCGCGCCTCGTGGCGACGCTCGTGGCGCGGCTCGCGAAGGAGTCGGGCGTCCAGATCCACGTCGCCGGCCACAGCGCCGGCAGCATCTTCCACGCCCCGCTCGTCGCGCTCCTGGCGACCAGCGGCAAGATCGCGAGGGGACCGCTCGCCGGACAAGCGGGCCTCGGGGCCACGATCGAGACGTGCACGCTCTGGGCGCCGGCGTGCACGACCCAGCTCTTCGTGGAGTGCTACCTGCCCGTCATCACCGCCGGCCGGCTCCGGCGCTTCGGCCTCTTCACGCTCACCGACCAGATCGAGCAGGACGACGACTGCGCGGGTATCTACCACAAGTCGCTCCTCTACCTCGTGTCGCACGCCTTCGAGGCGGTGCCGCGGATTCCGCTCACCTCCAAGCAGGGAGAGCCGCTGCTCGGCATGGAGCACTGGGTCGAGCGCGATCCGAAGCTGGCGAACCTCTTCGGCGGAGCGAATCCGAACGCCGACTGGGTGCGGGCGCCGAACGACGTACCGCCGGGAAGTCCGGTGGCGTCCGCCGCGCGACATCACGGCGACTTCGACGACGACGAGCCGACCGTCCGCGCGACCCTGGCCCGCATCCTCGGCAAGCAGGCGGCCGTACCCGACCTCAAGTTCGAGGCGAGCCCGTCCAGCCGCCGCGACCGGCGGCAGATCCTCGACCGGATCAGCCCGCCGGCAGTACGGTGAGCGCCACCGCCGCGTAGTGCGCCGTCGCCGCGGCGAGCACGAGCGCGTGGAAGACCTCGTGGTAGCCGAAGACCCCCGGCACCGGATCGGGTCGCCGGAGCGCGTAGACGAGCGCGCCCACGGAGTAGAGGATGCCGCCGCCGGCGAGCAGCGCCGTCACCGTCCAGCCCGCGTGATCGACGAGGTCCGGCATGGCCGCGATGCCGACCCATCCGAGGACGACGTACACGGCGGCGCTCAGCCACTTCGGAAGGTCGAGCCACAGGACGTGCAGCACGATGCTCGCGAGCGCCCCGCCCCAGACGATGGAGAGCAGCAGCGCCGCGAGCGTCCCGGAAACCGCCAGCATGCCGAAGGGCGTGTAGGTCCCCGCGATCAGCACGCTGATCATCGAGTGATCGAGCCGGCCCATCCAGCGTCGCGCCGGGACCGACCACGTGGTGCGGTGGTAGAGGGCGCTCACGCCGAGAAGGGCCGAGAGGCTCGCGCCGTACACGCCGGCCGCGACCAGCGCGCGGTGGTCGGGCGCGAGGGCGACCAGCAGCAGCCCCGTCACCAGCGAGACGAAGAACGCGTAGTAGTGCAGCACGCCGCGTAGCCGTGGTCTCGAGGGCACGCGGACGGTGGGGTCCGACTCCAGCACGCGAGGCCGACGCTACCAGGTCCCCCGCCGAGCGGCGACGCCTTTTTCGGCCCCGAGGCCGGCCAGGTGACGCCCGACCTCGCTTCTTCTATGAGGCGTGGGGCGATGGCGCTGCGGCGGGAGACGGTCTTCTGGCTCGGCGTGCTCGGGGGGCTGGCCTTCCTCCTCTGGCTCCTCTCCCCCATCCTGCTGCCGTTCGTGCTGGGCATGGCGCTCGGCTACCTCCTCGACCCGGTCGTCGAGTGGCTGGCGCGCCTCGGACTCTCGCGCACGGCGGCGTCCGGACTCCTGATCGTGGGTGCCTTCCTGGCCGGCCTGGTCGCCCTGATCACGGTCCTGCCGGCCATCATCGAGCAGACGGTCGGCTTCGCGCGCCACATCCCGGAGTTCGTCCGCGCGCTCCGCGATCGGCTGCAGCCCCTCGCCGCCCGAGTCCTCGCCGACGTCCAGGCGACACCTGCCGGGGATCTCACCGGACCGCTCTCGCAGGTGGTCGACAAGGCGACGGACCGCCTCCCCGGCATCGTCGGCGACCTCGTCGGGCGAGGGCTCGCCCTCGTGAACGTGCTCTCGCTGCTCGCCGTCACGCCGCTCGTCGCCTTCTACCTGCTCCGCGACTGGCCGAAGATCGTCGCCGAGATCGACGACTGGCTGCCGCGCGCCAACGCACCGACCATCCGCGAGCAGATCCGCGCCATCGACACGGTGCTGGCCGGATTCGCGCGTGGCTCGGCCACGGTGTGCGCCCTCCTCGCGCTGTTCTACGGCATCGCGCTGTCGGCCGTCGGGCTCGACTTCGGTCTCGTGATCGGCCTCACGGCGGGCGCGGTGTCCTTCGTCCCCTACCTCGGCTTCATCGTGGGGCTGACGTCCTCGGTCGGCGTCGCGCTCTACCAGTTCTGGCCGGACTGGATGCGCGTCGCGATCGTGCTCGCGATCTTCTTCGCGGGTCAGATCGTGAGTGACTACGTGCTCGTGCCGCGTCTCGTCGGCGAGCGGATCGGGCTCCACCCGCTCTGGGTCATCTTCGGCGTGTTCGCGGGCGGCGCGCTCTTCGGCTTCGTCGGCGTGCTGCTCTCGGTTCCGGTGTGCGCGGTGATCGGCGTTCTCACGCGCTTCGCGATTGGGCGCTACAAGGACTCGGATCTCTACCGCGGCGTGGCGACCGGCTGATCGCTCACCAGCGATGGAGCTCCGGTAGCACCTCGCGGGCGAACAGGCGCAGGCTCGCGTCCACCTTGTGTGGCGGTAACGCACCGTAGCGCGCGATCACCGAGAGCTCGAAGTCGCCGACCACCTCGCGCCGCTGGTGGAGCTTGTGGAGGATCGTCTTCGGGGAGCCCCAGCTCTGGACGTAGAGGTAGCTCTGCGCCTGATCCTCCTTGCCCATCGACGAGAGGATCTCCGCCGCCTGCGCGTACATCTCGTAGCCGCGCACGCCTTCGAAGTTCTTGCTGAGGATCTCGTAGTGGTCGAGCACCGAGAGATAGTACTCGGCCATGTGCACGCGCGCGGTCGCCTCGGCCTCGGCGTCGTCGGGCGCGCAATACATGAGGTCGCAGGTCATCGGCGGCGGTGGCGTCCCGCCGTGCGTCTCGGTGTACACGGTGCGGTAGCTCGCGAGCGCCGTGCCCGCCCACATCTCCCACGGCATCTGCGAGAAGATCGCGAGCCGCGCGCCGAGACGCGCCGCCTGCTCCACCGATTCCGGCGACATGCCGATCGCGTAGAGGCGGTCGCGAAATCCCCGCAGCGGACGCGGGCGGATGTCGGTGCGGGCCTGCGGATAGTACGGGCCCTCCCCTTCGATCCAACCCCGGTCGGTCGCGTCCAGGATCATGCGCGCCGCCTCGTCGAAGCGATCGCGCGACTCCTGCATGGCGATGCCGAACCCGTCGTACTCGCAGCGCGCGAGGCCGCGGCCGAGGCCCAGCACCGCCCGGCCGCCCGAGAGGTGGTCGAGCAGCGTGATCTTCTCGGCCACGCGCAGCGGCGTGTTCCACGGCAGGATGAACGCGCCCGTCCCGAGCCCGATGCGCTTGGTGCACGCCGCCAGGTACGACAGGAACTGCGCGTTGTCGGGGCACGCCGCGTAGTCCGTGAAGTGGTGCTCGACGACGAAGACCTTGTCGAAGCCGAGCGGCTCGGCGAGCTCCGCGATGCGCGTCTCCCATGCCACGTGCTCGGCGTCGGGCAGCGCGCCGCCGTAGTTCTGGAAGATCAGCTGGAGGGAGACGTCCATGGGGTCCTCACTTGAGCGCCGACGTCAGCGTGACGGCGGCGCGGATCTCGAGCTCACCCGCCGCGATCGGCGTCGCGACGGCGGCCTGCTCGGCGGCCATGGTGCGCGCCATCACCATGGGACGCGGCTCGGGCATGCGCAGCTCCTCGATGCGGATGAGCCCGGTGACGCTCGTGCCGGCGCCCGCGGCGGCCGCGTCGGCCCGACTGCGGGCGTCCTCGACGGCCTTGCGGAGCGCGTCGCGCTCGAGCTGGTCGCGCTCCTTCACGTCGAACCGGATACCGGCGATCGATGCACCGCCGGCGCTGACGATCTTGGCGATGAGATCGCCCAGCTTGCCGACGTCGTCGACGCGGATCTCGATCGTGTTCCGGGCGAGGTAGCCGCGCGGCGTCTGCTTGCCGCTCACGTAGTCGAACTCCTGCTGCAGGTCGTAGGCGAGCGTCCGCACGCTCGCGTCGGGAACGCCGGCCTCTTTCAGCGCCTTGCGGACGGCGGCCATCGCTTCGGCGTCCGCGCGTTGCGCGTCCTTCGCGTTCTGCGCGCGCCCCTCGGTGGCGACGTTCACCATCGCCTGGTTCGGCACCGCCCGGATCGACGCCTCGCCGCTCGTCACGAGCACCGGCGGCCCGGTCCATTGCTCGGCGAGGGCGGGCCCGACGAGACCGGCGAGCGCGACGACGGTTACCCATGCTCTTCGCATGCCCTCGACTCGTCCGTCTTCGCCGCGAAGTCAATTGCGGTGGAGCAACCCGCCGCCCTGTGGCAGAAGGCGGCATGGCGAGCTCACCCCAACGGCCGTGGACGTCGACCGAGGAGCGCTGGGCCAACGTCTTCATCAAGGTGATGTCGGCCGCGAACACTTGGGTGTTCCGCGCAACCGGCGGTCGGATCGGCGGCAAGTTCAAGGGCGGCGCGCCCGTGTGCCTCGTGACGGTGAAGGGGCGGAAGTCTGGCAGCCTACACACCCTGCCCCTGCTCTACCTCGCCGACGGCGGCGACATCATCCTGGTCGCGTCGAAGGGCGGCATGTCGAAGCATCCGGTGTGGTACCTGAACCTGGAGGCGAACCCGCGCTGCGAGGTCGAGATCGGGAGCGAGCGCCGCTCGATGGTCTCGCGCCGCGTGAGCCCCGAGGAGAAGAAGGCCCTCTGGCCTCGCCTGTGCGCGATGTACCCCGACTACGACGACTATCAGGCGCGCACGACGCGGGACATCCCGGTCCTGCGACTCTCGTCCGCGTAACGCCAGCGGCCCGTCACACGAACGGCAGGTCCACGCGCTCGAGGATCAGGTCCGCGAGGAGCCACCAGGCCGCCCGGACGAGCAGGACCGGCGCCACTACCTTCAACGACCCCAGTATCACCATCTGAGCGATCATCGGCGTCCCTATGCGCGACGCGACGCGGCGGATGATGGGCTGTCGGCCGGTTCGCGCGAGCGGGACCATCCGCGATTGTCCGCAGTACTCCACCTCCCCAAGCGCTCCACGGTCCGCCCTGCGTCCGGCCCCGATCATCGAGTTGCGCCACGAGCGTACGCGATTCTTCCGATCGACGCCGGCCGATGATAGGTGGGCGGCGTGCGGGATTATGCAGGTCCGTCCAATTGGCGTTGGGCGACGGAGGAATTGAACCGTGGAAATGCGGGAACTGCTCCGGCAATTGGATCTCGGTAAGTCAGTTGCAGAATTCGACGAAGCGCTCGAGAGATACTTCGTCGAGACTGAGCCATTTCGCGCGCTGATCGAGAACCGCGCCGATGTCATCGCGGGCGACAAAGGTACCGGAAAGACTGCGATGTACCGGATCCTTCGCAAACGGTACGCCCAGATCGCGGAGTTAGCTTCCGTGGAAGTGATCACGGGCTTCAATCCATCCGGGAACCCCGTCTTTCAAAGACTCGCGCAGCAGCCCGTCCTAGGCGAGGGCCAGTACGCTACCATTTGGAAGGCGTACATCTTGTCGCTCGTCGGCAATTGGCTCCTGGATCTCTACGAGGGCCAATTCACAGATTCGATGCGCGCACTCGATGCCATGCTGACGGCCACGGGGCTGCGATCGGCGGACGATACTCCCCAGACGGTATTTTCCAAGATCACCAATGCTCTCTCGAGGTTGTTCACTCCCAAGTCCGCCGAAATGGCAATGACCGTTTCGGAGTCGGGAATCCCCATCATTACCCCCAAGGTCGAATTCGGCGGGGGAGGCCCCGCTGAAGTGAAGAGCATCCCACATGAGGAAGCTCTCGGCCTGCTCAACCGGTGCCTGCGCGAGGCCGATGTCACGGCGTGGATTGTTCTCGACCGGCTCGACGAGGCGTTCCAGGGTTTCCCTGAAACGGAGATTCCCGCACTCCGCGCCCTCTTCAGAACCTACTTGGATCTGCTGGAGTTTGATCGCATCAAGCTGAAGTTGTTCATAAGACGCGATCTTTTCCGGAAGATCATCTGCGGGGGCTTCGTTAACCTCACGCACATAAATGCGCGCAAGGTCGAGATCGTCTGGGATGAAGACGATCTGCTGAATCTGTTGTGTCGGCGCATCCGTGACAGCGAGGCCGTTGTGAACAAGCTCAATCTGAGGGGAAAGAGCGATCAGGAGGTATTTGCCGCGCTCTTCCCTGAACAGGTCGATGCCGGGGAGAGAAAACCGACCACGTGGGCTTGGATCATGTCGCGCATCCGCGACGGCAATCAGATAAAGCCGCCACGCAACCTGATTGATCTCGTGAGCAAGGCGAGAGAGGCGCAATTGCGGCGCGAAGAGCGCGAAGGCAGAGCATTCGCAGCGGGAACCCCGATCATTGAGGCGGATTCGTTGCGTCGCGCTCTCACTCGTTTGAGCACCGAACGCGTCGAAGACACGTTGCTTGCCGAAGCCGGAGGTGATGCGGGGCTGATCGAGCGTTTTCGGGCCGGCAAGGCGGAACACAACGTTAGCTCTCTCGCCAACCTTCTGACCATCCCAGAAGGCGACGTGCCCCTGAAGATCAAGCCACTGATCGACATCGGCTTTCTCGAGCAAACTGGCGAAACCTTCAAAATTCCGATGCTCTATCGCGATGGTCTTGAGATCACACAGGGCAAGGCATTCTGAACCCTTCGCCCAACCCGCGTATCTGGACTCCTCGCGCAAGGAGGTCGTGAGCGCGTGACGACGGCGACGGGGTCGGACTGCAGTCGTATCTTCGGCCTTGTCGTGGAGCGCGAGCGCTCCGGGCCATGATGGAAAGGCGCGCGTGGAGAGCCAATCGCTTTGCGCGGCCCTCGCAGGCCAAGCGGGTTATCGGCTTCGGGCCACGCCGGTCGGACCGGATCGCCATCAGCAAGAGCTCGTGCGGCCGGGGTGTGGCGGGAGCGGCCTCGATCAGGCGGCGTCGGGCATGGCGCGGAACGCGCGGTTGGTGGTCCAGACGGCCCAGGCGCAGCGCGCGAGCTTGTTGGCGAGCGCAACAGCGGCCTTGTTGTGACCCCGGTGTCCTTCGAGGGCGAGGCCCCACGCGTGGAGGCGACTGCGCGTCGGCGTCCGCTTCGCGTGCCAGAGGATCGAGCGGGCGCCGTGGACGAGCAGCATGCGGAGATACGGATCGCCGCGTTTGCTGATCGCGCCGAGCCGCCGACGCAGTCCGCTCGAGTGTTCGCGGGGGGTGAGCCCGAGATTGCTCGCGAAGGGCCTGCCCGACGGGAAGCGCTGCGCGTCACCGACGAAGGCGACGAGTGCGGTGGCGGTGAGGAGTCCGATCCCGGGGATCGTCTGCAGCGGCGCGACGCCGGGCGTGGTCGCCGCGAGGACGGCAAGCTGCTGCTCGAGGGCGTGAATGCGGCTCTCGAGGTCGCGGATCTCGGCGGCCGCCGCGGTGAGCGCCGGGTGGAGGGCCGGCGGGAGCCCGTGGTCCGCGGCGAGCAGCGCCGTGACGCGTGGGAGGACGCTGCGCGCGCCGACTGGAATCGCGACGCCGAACTCCCGCAGCACGCCGCGCACGGTGTTGAGGCGTGCGGTGCGCGCCGCGGTCCAGGCCGCGCGGAGGCGATGCGGTGCGGTGAGCGTTTGTTGTGGGATCGACTTCACGGGCACGGGGTGGATGGCTTCGTTGCGCGCGGCTTCGAGGAGCGCGGTGGCGTCGGCCCGATCGGTCTTGTTGCGTGGCACATACGGCCGGACCGCATGCGGCGGCAGGAGGACGACGCGGTGGCCATGAGCGCTTGCGTGGCGTGTAGTTTTGCCACGGGACGAGAGCCCCAGGTCCACGAGGCGCTCGAAGCGGTCCCGGTCCTCGGGGGAGATGCCAAAGACGCGGCGCGAGTACCCTGCGTACCGGAAGTACAGCTCCAGGTTCTCGAAGCCGTAGGCTGTAGGCGGGACAACCCTGGAAAGTCGACAGAGCACCCGAGCCCCGGACGTTCGCAGTATCCTCGCCCCCAGGCCCCCCGGCTAGCGCGGCTGGCGACCTGACGACGGGTCCCGACCATGGGCCGCTAACAGCAACTGATGGCGATTCGCTTCACCCTCTCCGCTACAAACCAGATCGTGACTCGCAGATGATCCCGACAAGCCTTCAACACGACCTCCTCGATCCCCCGCTCGCATGCCTCAAACTGGTGCTCGTCAACGCAGGTCTTGAGAACAAAACCCTCGAAGTGGCCGAGGCAGTCATATTGGATGCGCGAAATCTCGCCGGTGGTGACGTCGAACTTCTCCTCTTCGGGCTTCGGCGGGGCCTCGTCGCCCGGACGACCTTCGCCGGTGGGCGACGGATGCACCTCGTCCGGATCGCCGCCGAGGTCACGGACGCGATCACCGACCTGACCGAGCAAGCGTTGCCAGATCTTGTACCAGCGGTTACCCACCGGGATCGACTGGCCGATATGTCGCAATACCGACAGCCTACGTGTTTCGCGCGGTAGAATCTCCGCGGCCGTGTGCACGGGGATGGTGATCTGAAAAGTGCCGATGATCTTGCGCGGCCATCCGGCCACCTGGTGCACGGTCACCGTGAACATCTGTCCCCTGGTGACCGTGGGCGGCAGCTCGATCGAGATCAGCCCAGGGATGTTCAGGGCGCGCGGACCCGGCACCGGGACATAGCTTACGTCGCCGACCCGACACAGGATGGTATCGTCGTCGCGAGCCTTCAGAATCGGTGGCCCGTTGCGCGCCGCCGCCGCGGCGACGATCTGCCGCGTGTCGACGTCCGGCATGTAGAGGAAAACGCGGCTGTCGCGAGGCAAGTTATGCCAGCGGATCATCAGCTCATCCGCCTCGACGCGCCGCCTCCCCGGCAGCTCCGCCACTGCGGCGGGCAGTACCCCCATTCCGGGGGGCCGACCTGCGACGGCACCTGGGAGCGCTGCCACTGCGGCTGGAAGCGCCGCCGGGGCGATGGCCAGCGCCGCCGGCCCGGCAGCGACCGCGGGTGCCTGGGGAATCGCGCCGAAAGCCTGTGGCACGACCAAGGGGATCGCTGACGGTTTTATCTCGAACGTCGACTGCACGGTGTGCGTCGCTGTCGAGCCGGGGTTATCGGATTCGACGATCACGAGATTCCGCTGCGACAGGTTGTCGTGCGATCCCGGCGTGGCCCCGTTCGGAATCGGATCGAGTGGGTAGTGAATCTCGGCAACCAAGCAGCAATGGTCGTTGCGGATGAGCTGCTGGACGCTCAACAAGGTGCCGCCGAACGCTCCGCCGTTGCCGTTGTGGGGCGGTAGCGGTGGGAAGCGCGGCGCCGTCTGGTTGAAGTCCAGCCAGCAACCAAAGTACGCAGTCACCTCGACCGCGCCGGCACCCGCGATCGTACGACGGTTGATAGCGTCGATCTGAGTGCGCATGTCGGCCTGCCGCGCCTCGGCGAAAAAGGGGATGGAGGCAATCTCTCCGCCTGCCAGACCGAGCAGCGGCGCGGCGTTGGCCCCGTTGCCCTCGCGCGCGTATAGCGCGCCGTTGAACTCCAGCCCGGTGACGGCGACGTTGAAAATGCGAAAAAACACGCGCACGTCGCCAGCGTCGATGCCGGCAGGCGCGCGGTAGCGCACCTTTGCCACCGCGAAGTTGAAGATCGGCTGGCTGTTCACCTGGCTAGCCAGCTCCAGCCGGCTTTGCTCCAAATCTTCGCTGATGTCGAAAAACGGATGATCTTCGTCAGTGGGCGTGGTGTTGAACGTGTTGAGCAGCTGCTGAATGAATGTGATGGGGGCCTCGGCGGCGGCGCCGTGCGTAATGCCGGCCCGCGTCAGGCCCGGTCGCATCGTGAACACGCGCACGTCCGTGCTCAGCCAGTGCACCTCGCCATCGCGCATGTACGGATTGGGGTTCTTGCTGAGGGTCATCGCGGATTGCTCTATGTTGCCACCGTGGCGGGCCGTGACGGTGATGTTCTGGCCTGCGTCGGCCGCGGGAATCTCGTTGAAGGCCTGCAGACTGGTGAAGCGAAGGTTGAAGACGAAGGAAATCCGCTGCGCGATGTCCGGGGGCACCGTATCGTCTTCATAGAGGACGCGGTTGAGCACGGCGCTCACGCCGGGCACCGCCGAGCCGTCCGGTCGTGTGAAGGTGAGGGTCGGTGGCACCGGCGGATTGCCGGCTTCACTCGGCAGGAAGCCATCGAGGGTGACGTAGAGGGCGTTGGCGAACACCGCTGGCGTTCCCGGCACGCCGAGCGCCTGAACCTCGTGCGTCGAGAACGTGCTGCGGTCGAGAATGATCTGCAGCCGTTGCGCGCAGATGCGAATGAACCGCGCCTCCTGGCACGGCAGATGATTGTTGTCGAGCACCCAGAGCAGGTAGTAGCCCGGCGGCGCGATGCGGCTGTTGGGCGGCGCCACCACGCGCACTCGGTCGCCCTCGACGCGCTGGAACGTCAGACCAACGTAGCGCTGATCGCCATCAAAGGCGTGCGTGACGCTTCCGCAGCGGGTCACGGCGACGCGGCGCAGCTGCGCCGCCTGCGGGCAGCGTATCTCGAAGCTCTGGCCGTAGCCGGCGCTGGGCGGCGCGTCGATGATTTGCGGGCGGGCGGGGTTGCCGTCGTAAGGCGGCAGAAACAACTCGACGCGCAGCTCGCCGACCACCGCTGGATCTCCCTGAGCGGCGTTCTTGCTCGATCCTGCGGTCCACACCCGGCCGTTCGGCGTGAGGAGGGCCGTCGAGTGGTAGTTGCGCGCGACCGTGGCGGCGTCGGTGCTAGTCCAACTCTCCGCGGCGGTGTACAAGCCGGTGTTCCAGTCGATCCCCGGGCTGTAGAGCTCCCCTTCGCGGACGGCGTCGGCGTCGGAATTGCCGCCATTGATGCCACCCGAGATGAAAACATCGCCGGTCGGGAGGAGGACAGAGCAGGCGAAGCGTCGCTGCCGTCCGGCAGCCGCACCCGTCCGGGGTACCGTATTGAGCCAGGCCGGCGCAGCCTGCGACAGATCGATACGCTTGGAGTCCACCTGGCCGCAAATCATCACCCGCGCTTTGTAGGCGTCCTCGGGCAGCAGTGGTAACAGAGTCGAAGGGAAGTCCCAGCTCGCGTCGTAGGTGCCGCCTCCCGGAGCCGCGATCGTGGCCCCAACGGTGGTTCCCGTGAAGGGATTCCAGGTGCGGCAGGCACCGCTGACCGGGCTCACGAAGAAGACATTCCCGTCCGGCAGCAGATGGAAGCGCGGATAGTAGCGGTCACGGATTCCCTGGTCGAGGCGCTCGGCGGTGAGGAGTGTCCAGAAGTCGGCCGACGGTGAGTAGCGCTCGGGCGTATCGTTGTTGTGTCGACTGTCCGTCTCGAAGGGATGGCCGGCAACGGCCAGCGACTCGCCGTTGGCCAGGGTCACCAGCGTCGGGTACCACCGGCCGCCGCCGTCGGGCTGACCCGGCTCGAAACTCAGGTCGCGGACGCGCGTCCACTGCCGGGTGCGCGGATGATAGATCCAGGAGCCGTACTCGCCGAGAAAGTTCAGTAGATGGCCGTGCCCCGCGTGCTCGCCACCCCACTCTTTGGTGCCGCCGGCCACGAGCAAGCGGCCGTCGCCCAGCAGCGCGTGGCCGGCACAGAACACGTCCGTCGTCGGCGAGCCGATCGTCTCGATCAAGGTGCCGCCGCCGAGGTTGAACAGCCGCGAGTTGTCCAAGTCCGCGACATTGCCGCTCAGATTCTGAGCTGCATTGTGCTCGCTGCCGCCGAACATCAGAATCTGATTGGTCGGTAGGAGCGCAGCGTGGATCGCCAGAACCTCGGAATTGTTCGTCACAATCGTCCACGGCATGAGATGCTCCCCAATGAAACTGCCCGGTTGATCCAGGCTTGGAAGCCTAGGCGGTGTGCGTAGGCTGCTCTCCCTCGAGCTCCCGCATCACGACGGCGAGAATTCGCTCATCGCGGATGATCGATCGAAGTCGATGCTCCAGGTGCAGCCGCACGGGGTGAGGTGGCTCGCTCGGCGATGGCTTCCGGCAGAGTTCCTCGAGACACGGGCGCAACTCGTCCGGATTGATGCCGGCCTCTCGCAGCCGCTCTTGGATGCCCTTCTGGCCGAGGAAGCACGCAATGAGGTGGCAGAGACGATCGTCACGGGCGTTCGGATCGTCCTTCGAAGACGGCGGCGAACCATCGCCGCCCTTCCAAACCCCGCCCGTCAAGGTTTGCTCGCGCGTGAAGGGACGCCCACGCAAGGTCCGGCCTTCGGCGAGGACCCGGAATCGATAGACGCCAGGCATCGCCGCAGGTGTCGTCGCCTGAAAGGCGCCCGGCTCGATCTCCGCCATACCGAGTGGCGCAGTACTGCTGTCGGGGCGCGTGAGCTCAGCGCGGCAACTCGCCCGCGAGGCAACGGGAACGCCGTATTCTGTAAGCAGCGCGCGGATGGTCAGGATGGCGCCTGGCTCGTTGCTCGTCTGTGCAAGGCTCGCCCTAATGCGCAGGTTCGAGTACGCGTGAACGTTCAGGCTGTATCGGACGCCATGCGCTGCGGCCGAGGTGTGCAACGAAGGGAAGTTCTCGAGTGCCGCGAGATAGCGCTTGAAGTTCCTTGCCTCAACCGACAGGACGGCATGCCAGCGGCCCGCGTGTGCGCTGTTCGCACCGAGCGGGATCGGTAAGCCGATTCGATACAGTGAGACCTGACCGCCCACGTCGAACGAGGCCATCGGATGCGATCCTGCGATTCCGGGATCGATGAGGTCGCCCTCGGGCGTCTCGAGCGCGTAGCGGATCGCGTACGGGGCTGGCGTCAGCAGGATTCCCTTCGCCGTAAGATCAGCCTCGTTCAACCAGAAGGGGATGCGATGCTTCTGCCCCGGAAGTATCCAGCCCTCCGGATCAAGCACGATCTCGTTATTCGTCACGCCGGCAAGGATTTGCTGGTAATACTTGGCGAGGCGGAAGTAGGCGTCCGGAGTGAGGTCGCCTGTCATCACCATGTACCCATTGTTGCCGCTGCAGAGCGCTTGAAGCGCGACCGGGTTCAAGACCTCGGGACGCCCAAGGCCGATGGCGAACACGCGCCCCCCAAGCCCGTTGATCAGGTCGGCGACGTCGGTGATGTAGCGCCGAGTATGCGGACCGTGGTTTTCCTGCCCGTCGGTGAGGACCACGATTGCCTTCACGTCGTAGCCGGTGACCGGCTCGAGAATGCCGTGCGCGAAGGCGACACCCTCGCCAATCGAAGTCCAGCCGTTCGGGTTTGGCGCGTAGCCCGAGATCGCACCGTTGATGACAAGCCTTCCGCCACCACCTACGGGGGTCATGCCAATGCCCGGATGCGCGTCGTGGTCGAAACTGCATACCGCCATTGCATGGTCGTCATCCGTCACGTCGACCGCGGGCGGTGCCGAGAACTTCAGTACGTGTTCGCGCTCGACGCCGGGCCCGATCCCGGAGTCGAAGTTCATGCTGTTCGACTGATCGAGCACAATGACGACGGCGGCGGTCGGCCGCGCGATTGTGTTGGCCGTGAGGGCAATGACAAGCTGATCTCCGGTCTCGTCGCAGCGAATCGTGACGGTGCCCGTCGCGATGTCCCCATCGCTCGTACCCTGGTAGGTGAGCCACACACGGCCCTTGGAGTCGACGTCTGGGTCGGCGGTCACCGGCGATGCGAGCACGCCGAAGATGGTGCCGGCGGGACCTGAAGTCACCGTTGGGCCGGCTATGACCGTCAGGTGCACCGGCTCGCAGGCATCAAGGCTGAAGACCGCTGCGCCGAGGCGCGTCTCGCCCTCCGGCACATCCAGGAAGTTGACGGCCGGCGCGTCGAGCGTGACGCGGGGGACGTCCTGCAGGAACCCCGGCGGATAGTGGTACATGTTGATCGCGCGATGGTCCATCACGTCAGCGGCCGTCGTGCTCACTCCCATCAGCGGATCATTCAGACCTGCGCCCGGCTGGCTCGACACGAACGGGGCGGCAGGATTTCGGAGTTGCCACTGCGCCCACAGCAGGTCGATCCAACAGTGGTGCAGGTAGAAGACAGGATCGGCGGGAGAGTCCCGCTGCCCCATCTTGCCTTCGACCCAGCGGTGAGGCGCATTGTGAACGTTGACCTCCAGGTCCGGCCAGAACGCGTCGTACGTTCCGTGCCCGAGGGCCGTATTCATCTGATTCTCGGTCGGCAACGTGTCGGACCCGAGCGCGCGGTCGAGCCCCCAGGCCGAATCGAACTGACCGAGGAAGGCGTCGTCCCACAGGGGATCCGACGGACTCGTGTCGACGACGGAGTTCCAGTACGGCAGGGTCACGGCTGGGTGGTACGTGCGGAGGGCGTCATCGAAGCGTCGGATGAAGTCGCGGTGCCACGGGAGGAAGTGTGAGCTTTGGTGGATACCGTGGTTGAAATGCGTCTCATGCTCGCTGGCAAACTGGTCGACGACACCGGTCGCTTTCACATGATGGAGCGCCTGCACGAAACGGTCGCGCTCGACGGGAGTGAGGTCGCGGTAGTTCTTGCGGCAGGGCATGTTACCGCCCTCCCCTGTCGGAGGCGCGGTCGCGGCGGACCTTTTCTGCCCTGCGCCGATAGTCGATGAAGCGCCGCGCGAGCTCCATCAGGTTGTCTGTCCAGTCGAAGGCGTAAGCATCCAGGAAGTACAGGCCGCCAGGGAGTTGGGCGTAGCGAACCGGCGCCCCATCGATGAGAAGCTCGCGTTTACCCTTCCACTCTCGCAGCTCGATGGAATGCCCCTCGTGTTCCTGACGTTCTGGGTTCATGCCGTTGTTTCCTCCTGAAGGAATCGACTGATCAAAAGCCTTTACGAGGCCAGGAGGCAGTCATCCGCTCCCCACACTGACGGCTAGGCAGGACCTTCGATGGCCTAGGTCACCTTTCAATCGAGCAGGAACGATGCCGCAGTTTGCGAACCCGGGTACCCTCCATTTTTCACGCATCCCAAGCTGATCCCGTCCACTGGAATGGACGTCCCGTCCACCACAAAGGGCAGCGGCGTTGATCTCCCTGAGTCACGCCCCGTTGTCCCGGACCGCAGGATGCTGGCGACGCGGGACCGACTCGCTCGAAGTCTCAGGCGTCTGGCTCGGCGCCATGCGTGCGGCGAAAGCTCTCGAAGCCGAGCCCCATCCCGTGATCCGGGCGTGCGAGATCGGTCGTGAGGAACGCCGTATTCAGGAGCCAGCGTTCCTCGGGCTCTCGCCAGCCGATAGCCCCTCGGGATGGGGGATTGGTGAGGATGTGCTCCAGCCGGTGGTTGCTGAAGTCGTGCGCCGCGTAGCGCGAGACCGGGAGCGTGCAAGGGGCTGGGGGGAGCCTCATCGTGAGCTGGTGACGGAGCGCGACGGCCGTCCAGATCGAGTCAGCCCTCTCGACCTCGTAGAGCTCCCGGTGGCATCCCGCCCACGCGCTATCTCCCGCGGCCGAAGGAGTCTACCATCACGTGGTGTCCGAGAGGGGGAAGCTTACGGGATGTGGCGCCGATCACGGACTTTTGAGAAGAGACGCGACGAATGGCGTCAGCGCGTTAGCGACCACCTCGTGCCCCGCCTCGTTCCAATGTCCGTCGCTCGGGTAACATCCCGAATCGTGGGTGGACTGGTAGTACGCCGTGAAGGCCGGGACGAGTGACATCCACGGCACGCCCTCGCGCTCGAGGAGACCACCCAGCTGTCTGTAGGGGTAATCGTAGTCCCATGTCTCACTTCTCAACACCTCGTAGTGCATATCGAGCGCTCTCATACGAGGATCGTACTCGGCCGCGTAGGGCGCGAGGACAATACCCATCCGTGCGCCTGCCCGCGTCACGCTCTCGTTCAGTTTGTGCAGAAGATGTTCAGTTGTCGTCCAGGCTTCAGCCCATGCGGGCGTAGACGGCGCTCGATACACACCCAGCATCTCCGGAACGCCGTCGTGAAGGGAGGGACCACTGGATTGGGCGCACCAGCGTCGCATGAGCTCCTGAGCCGCTGAGCTCTCAACTGAACGCACGACTCGTGAGTGCTGCCATAGGAAGGTAGGTGTCGACGAGGCTACGAGATTCGCCGCACTCTGCATCCTCGCGCAAGCTCTCAACGTCGTGGATGCATTCCGAGGCCTCAGCCACGGCTTCGGGGGAAGCCCGTGGGGGTTCAGCAAGAAGAGGCGTGCGCCGTTCTCCAACACGTCGTTGCCTACGAAGAAGACAACGATCACGACGTCAGGTGCGTAGCGCCGTCCCGTCCACTTGAACGCTCGAAGCTCAGCATCCGTCGCGTATCCCGACACCCCGCCGTTCAACACCTCGACTCCAAGGGCGTGCTCGAGTCGGGACGCAAACGTGTTGGGGAGATCGAGTTGGAGGGCCTCGACGAATGAATCGCCCAGCACCAACACACGCTGGGCTTGAGGATCCTTATGGTAGGAACGCGGCCGGTCGCGTTGTCCAAGGCCGTTGATGACGATCGACCGTCGCGCGACGACCCGACCTCCCACGCACATCTGCGTCTCTCCGCGGGCGCCCGGAATCAACCTCCAACCGACGATGCGGCTAGGACGCCAAAGCAGAGGTGTTCCCGCGCAAGGGGAGAACGAGAGAAGCGACACCGCGCACTCGACCAGGGCAACTCCCACGAGAAGCCCCATGAGAAGCAAGGAGCCAAGGAGTAGACGTCTCTTCCACCGGGAACCTCGCACGCGCGATCGTGTATGCCGCTCAGGCGAATTGCTCAAAGGGCATGGGGTTCGCCCGCGTCGATGGTCCGCGGCGGGCACGCGCCCGGCGCAAGGATTGACGGCCTTTCGACGAGCTTGCTGCAGGCCAATCCGGGTGTTGTGCTACACCTGGCCGTCCCGGCGTGAGGCCAGCCTCCGTCGGTACATGTGGCCGCCCCCGAATGCGTTGGTCGCTGGGCGCACGGCATCGACGAGGTCGCCGCTACCTGCGAGAGGGAAGGGCATGGCGAAGTCGACCACACGGTACTGGAACCCGTTGGCATCGGAGAACCAAGGGCGGTGGACGCCCGTCACGGGCCTCGAGGGGTGGTCGAAGAGCTGACGCTCAGCATCGATCCGGTGACGGGCGAGTACACACGACTCACGCGATTCCACCCTGGCGCCGACACGACCCCGTTCGGCGGAAAGAGTCACGACTACCCCGAGGAGGTCTTCATCGTGAGTGGTCGGCTCTACGACCAGGCCTTCGATCTGTGGCTCGAAGCGGGCCACTACGCGAGTCGTCCTGGGGGTGAAGTGCATGGCCCCTTCAAGACGGAGGTGGGCTGCGTCGTTTTGGAACTCTCCTTCCCCATGCGCGGCGCGGGAAGCGGCGGCGCCTGACCGCCGCCGGAGATCGACATCCGTTGACTCAGCTCACGTCGAGACGTTGGAGAACGCATGAATCGGCCCGTCGTCTTGTTCAACGTGTTGAAGGAGATTTGCCATGAGGATCGTCATCGTTCTCACGTCTCACGACCGACTCGGCGACACCGGCAAGAAGACCGGCTTCTGGCTGGAGGAGCTCGCCGCTCCGTACTACGTGCTGAGGGACGGGGGCGCGAAACTCACGCTGGCCTCGCCGAAGGGCGGCCAGCCGCCGCTCGATCCGAAGAGCGACCAACCCGAAAACCAGACTGAGCTGACGAAGCGCTTCCAAGCCGACTCCGCTGCGAAGGCCGAGCTTGCCAGCACGAGGAAGCTGGCCGACGTGTCCGCGAACGACTTCGACGCCGTCTTCTATCCCGGCGGACATGGTCCGATGTGGGACATGCCCGACAACGCGACCTCCATCGCCCTGATCGAAGCCTTCGTGAAGGCCGACAAGCCCGTCGCCGCCGTGTGTCACGCGCCCGTCGCGCTGGTGAACGTGCGCGGAAAGGACGGCGAGTATCTCATCAAAGGGAAGCGCGTGACCGCGTTCACGAACGAAGAGGAAGAAGCGGTCGCCCTGACGAAGGTCGTGCCCTTCCTGGTGGAAGACCGTCTCAAGGAACGCGGTGCCATCTACAGCAAGGTCGCCAACTGGGTTCCCTACGTCCAGGTGGACGGCAAGCTGGTGACCGGCCAGAACCCGGCCTCTTCGGGACCCGGAGCGAAGGAGTTGCTGAAGGTGCTGCGCTCCGCTTGACCTGCTCTGCATGAGCGACGCAGCGCAGGCGCAGGGGTCATGAGCGACATCAAGTGCCGGCTGCTGCCTCCATTTCTCGTCTTCTCCGGGATCGTGTGTCTGGGCGCGTACCCCCTGCACCTCCTTTGGCCGTCGGGGTGGGAATGGGGGATGGAGGGGCGACACTATCTCCACATGATCCTCGTCGTGTACGCGACGTTGGGGATCTTCCTCATTCTCGCGGCAAGAGACCCCGCTGCGAACCGGAGCCTCCTTCTCTTCACCGCGTGGTCGAGCATCGCGCATGGTCTGCTGATGGCCGGGCAGGCCATCGCGCTCGACAAGCACGGCCATCTGGCAGGCGACGTCTCGGCCATGCTCGTTCTGGGTTTGGGGCTGGCGTGGCTGATGCCGCCGCGGTCTGTCAACCTTTGAGAGGGACGCAGCCATGGCCCAGCAACCGCCGCTGCTGAACCAACTGGACCTCGTCGCCCGCGACGTCGATGCTTCGCTGGCCTTCTATCGGCGTCTCGGTCTCGAGATCCCGGAGAGCGCCGTCTGGCGCACCGCGAGTGGCGCGCACCACGTCGACCTGCACCTCCCGAACGGCTTCACCTTGCACATCGACAGCGTCGCGTTGACGAAACGCTTCGCCCGCGGCTGGTCGGAGCGGGGTGCCGGGTCGAAGACCATCGTGGGTTTCGCCCTGCCCTCGCGCGAGGCCGTCGACGCGCGCTATGCCGATCTCGTCGGCGCCGGCTACCCCGGCAGCCAGCCGCCGTTCGACGCGTTCTGGGGCGCGCGGTACGCCGTCGTCGAGGATCCCGACGGCAACCACGTCGGCCTCATGAGCCCGATCGATCCGGCAAGACGAGGTGCGCCGCCAGACCTGTGAGCCGCCGCTACAGCTTCAAGTCCGTGCTCGTCAGGATCTCGTGCACCTCGAGCACGTTCGGACCCGCGAACATGCCCTGCGTCGGGCGATTCGAGTGCGCCTCGGCGAAGGCCGGGCTCTTCGTCCAGGCGACGAAGTCCTCGAAGGTGCGCCACCAGGTCTTCACCTCGTAGTAGCCCTGCGCGTCGGGGTCCTCGACCCAGCCGCCGGTCTCGTGGCTGAACTTGAGCGGCCGCGGCCGGTGCACCTCGTTGCGCACGAAGCCCGGCGCGCGATCGACGAGGTGCACGCGTCGCTTGAAGCGATCCTCGAAGTCGATCTCGTGGCCCTTGGAGACGGGAATCCGATTCGTGACGACGACCATGCGCCCTCTCTACCCCACCGGGCCGGCTGCGTCACCGGCGCTGCCCGGCCGCTTCGCCCGTCATCGGCACGAAGCGCACTGGGGCGACGCGCTCCACCTCGAACCCGGTGGCCGTTCGGCGATGGACCTCGAGCTCCTGGTCGATCCGTCCGACGGGAATCACGAGCCGGCCGCCGACCGCGAGCTGCTCCAGCAGGGGCGCAGGTACCCTCTCCGGCGCGGCCGTGACGAGGATCGCATCGAACGGCGCGGCCTCCGGCCAGCCCCGGTAGCCGTCGCCGGCGCGGACGTGTACGCGCTCGTAGCCCAACCGTCGCAGCGTGGCCTCGGCGCTGCGCGCGAGCGGCTCGACGATCTCGATCGTGTAGACGTCGCGTGCCACCTCGGCGAGGATCGCGGCCTGGTAGCCCGAGCCCGTCCCGACCTCCAGCACCCGACTCGCGGGCCCGAGGGCCGCGAGCTGCGTCATGAGCGCGACGATGTACGGCTGGCTGATCGTCTGCTCGTGCCCGATCGGCAGCGGACCGTCCGCGTACGCCTGCGCCCGCAGCGCCGCCGGCACGAACTCGTGCCGCGGCACGCGGCGCATCGCGGCCAGCACGCGGGCGTCCTTCACGTCGCGCGACGCGAGCTGCTCGCGCACCATGCGCTCGCGAAGCGCGCCGAAGTCGGGCTGCATCGTCGTGGTGGTCGTCGGCTCCGCGCACGCGATGCCCAGGGCAACCAACGCGGCGGCGTGCGCGCGCATGCGCGAGCGATATCACATGGCCGTGCGCGCGTGCACCGGCCTCGTCGCAAGCAGCAGCGCGCCGAGGACGAGCGCGGTAGGGCCGAGCCAATCGCCCCATCGCACGGCGAGCGGCATCTCCCCGCGCAGCGGCGTCACCGATCCGACCAGCACCGCCTGCACGTGAACCTCCGCTATGGCCGTCAGCTCCCCGGTCGGCGTGATCACCGCCGAGATGCCGGTCGTCGTCGCGCGCACCTGCGGGCGGCGGGTCTCGACGCTGCGAAGAGCCGACACGACGAAGTGCAGATGCGCGCCCGCGCCGAGCCAGCTGTCGTTCGAGAGCGCCACGATGAGCTCCGCGCCGCCGCGCACTGCGCCGGCGGCGTTGCGCGCCTCGACGGCGTCGTAGCAGATGAGCGGCGCCACGCGGATGCTGCGGCCGCGCGGCAACGCGAGCGAGACCACGGCCGCGCCTTTCCCCGGCGTCCACGTGCCGAGCCACGGGAGCCAGCGGCGGAGCGCCGGTCCGTCGAGCCACGCCGGAACGCGCTCGGTCAGCGGGAAGAGCGATGTCTTGCGGTACGTGTCGAACGTCACGGCGCCGTCGTCGGTCGGCTCGAGGAAGACGGCGGCGTTGTACTCGTGGCCGCTCTCGCCGTCGTAGGATCCGAACACCAGCGGCCGCCGGCTGCGCACGACGAACGCGCCGATCTCGCGATCGAACGCGGCTCCCTCGGGGCTCTTCGGCGTGCCGAAGGTCGTCGGGTAGACCGTCTCCGGCCACACGACGAGATCCACGCTGTCGTCCTGCACCGCCGTCGCCGACAGCTCGAAATGGGTGTCGAGGATGCGCCGGACCGCCTCGTACTTCCCGATCTCGGCCGCGAGGCGGTCGTAGTGGACGACATCCCCCTGCACGATCGCCACGCGCAACGGCGGCAGCGTGTCCGCGCTGGCGAGCTGGCGAAGGCGGACGGCGCCGTAGACCCCGAGCGCTACGAGCAGGAGTGCGACGGCGGTGGCCGGCGCGAGCACGCTCTCGCGCCTCCGCCGGCGCGTCACCGCCTCGTGCACGCATTCGTTCGCGACGACGAGCACGAACGTCAGCCCCGGCGCGCCGGCGACGTCGGCCGCCTGGCGCAGGAGCGGCGACGCGAAGAAGCCCTGCCCGATCGTATCGCCGAACAGGCGGGGCAACACCCACTCGGTCGCGACGTAGGCGCACGCGCCGGCGAGCGCGCGGCGCGCGGCGCCGACGCCACGCCGCCGTGCCGCGTGGCGCACGAGCGCGAAGACCACGAGCTGCGGCTGGAAGAGCGGCGCCCCGACGACGAGGACGACGTACATGAGCCAGAGCGGCACCGACACGTAGTCCGACATCGCGCCCGCGAACCACGAGAACACCCCGAGCGCGAACGCGATCGACATGGCCATGCCCGACGCGAGCGTGCCGCGCCACGTCGTGGTGTGGTCGAGCGCGAGGAGCCACGGCACGAGCGCCACCCAGCCGAGGGCGAACCAGCGCGGCTCGACCCGCGTGTAGAAGGCGAACGCGACCGCCGTCGCGACGATGGCGCCGAGAGTTCGAACCAGCCCGCGCTGCGTCACCGGCCGGCTCAGCGCGGACGATCCGGGATCGGAACCTCGAGCATGCGGACGACGAGCCCCGGCGGCGCCAGGTCTGGGGGCACGATGCGATCGGCCGGCACCGCGATCGCGGTGCCCTGCTCGTCGACGAACTCGTAGTCGGGATGGAACATCAGGATCGGCGGGAGCTGCTGCCCGTCGTCGGTCACCTGATAGTGGCGCACGTAGCCTTCGGGCAGCACCCAGTCGTCGGGAACGATGATGCCGGGCTTCGGGGGATCGGTGCCCGGCGGCTCGAAGGCGGCGATCCCGTCACGCACGCCCGCGGCGCGTAGCGCGCCGATGACGTCCTTGGCGGCGAACTCGCGCTTGCCGTCGGGACCACGCTGCGGCTCGACGCCGACCTTCCGGAGCGCGCGGATCTTGCCGGCGCGCGTCGCGGGCGCGGTGTGCGGAAGGGCAGCATCGCCGGCGGCGGGTTCGGCACGCGGCGGAGTCGGCGTCGCAGCAGGCGCCGGCATGGAGGCGCGCGCCGTCTCCGTCGCACCCTGCGGACGGCGCGGCCACAGACCCACGATGCCCGCGATCAGAACGAGGCCGACGGCGAGCACGATCCAGACGTCGGGACGCCGGCCCGACGTCTCGACGATGCGCACGCCGTCGGCGTCGACGCGCACGCGCGGCCGCTCGGAATCGCTCGCCATCGGGCTCGCGAATACCATAAGAGAGGCCCCCGGGGACCCGCAACCTGTGCAGCGCGCCATCATCCATACCCGGGCCGGGCGCATCGCCGTCGCCGTCGTGCTCGGGGCCGGCACCCTCGCACTGTTCCTCCTCATGCGAGGGGTCGCACTTCGCGACGACGTGACGCCCGAGGCGACGATCGCGAGCTTCGCATGGCTCACCCTCCTGCCCTGGACGCTCGCCTGGCTGCTCGATCGGGCGTGGGCCGGCGAAGCCGACGTGGCGGACGGCCTCGTCGTGCTGCGACGCCGCGATCGCCGCGTCGAGGTTCCCATCACCTCGATCGCCGGTCTCGATCCGTGGCGGCTGCCGCTGCCCGGCCCCGGCCTCGGGCTGCGGCTCGCGTCGGGCCGTCGCCTCGCGTACGAGCTGCGGCCCTCCGACCTGGCGGCGTTCGTCGACGCGCTCGAGCGATCGGGGGCGCCGGCCGGCGCGGCAAAGTCGGCCGCCGTGGTCTACGCGCGGGGCCGTCGCGCGCGTGCCGGGTATCATCCCATCCTGAAATTCGTCGTGTTCGGCTTCGCGCCGGCGGCGATCTTCTTCAACGCGCACCAGTTCATCGCCTACGGCGGCACGTTCGGGCAGTACTATCTCGAGGGGCCGGGCGCGTGGCTCCAGACGCTCGCCGTCTTCTGGGCCACGATGGTGGTCTACCTGACCGCGTGGGCGACGCTCTGGCGGCTCGCCGCCGAAGCGATCGTCCTGGCCGCCGCCCACGCGATGCCGCCCGCGACGCCGGGTGTTCGGCGCGCGGTCGAGGTCGCGTGCTGGCTCGCGTACTGGGTCGGCGTCCCGGCGCTGGTCGCGCTGCGCTTTCTCGCGTGAACCGAAACGGACGCGGCGCACCCCGCCGGAGCGAAGTGCGCCGCGCATGCCGAGACGCGAATCGATCGGATCAGGGCGTCGCGGGGTTGTTCACCGAGATCGCCCAGCCCATCCGCTCGTGGCCGAACTGGTTCCAGACCGGGTTCTTGCCGCCCACGATCTGCGAGCCGCTGTAGTCCGGCGCGCCCGACCCCGAGCCCGTGCCGCCGAAGATGCCGACGCTGACGGTCGAGCCGGTGTAGGTCGGGTGCGTGTTGTCCGACTGGATGTAGTCGTAGCTCGTGCTGGAGCTGACGAAGTGCGTGTTCGCGTCACGCAGGGTCGCCCGGTACGTCGTGACGATCTTGTTGACGTAGTCCGTCTCGGACTCGCCCTGCACGTAGCGGATGGCCTCGGAGTCGGTCAGGCCATCGCCGTTCGAGTCGTAGTCCGCCCCCATGTACTGCGCGAAGCTGTCGGCGCACGCAAAGCCCTTCTGCGCGGCGAAGTTGCACGCCCGCCAGTTCATGCGCGCGATGTACGGCAGGAAGATCTCCTGCTTGTTCGGGCGCACGCCGGAGATGGTGCAGTTCGCGAGCCCGTTGTCCGCGTCGTAACCGGGATAGTAGAGGTTCGAGACCACCTTCAGCACCGTGCCCGCATTGGCGTTGGCGTTGATGTAGTCCATCGCCGCGGCGAGGTACGTCGTGCAGTTCGACTGCGCCGTGTTGAGCGGCGCCAGGTTGCAGGTGCCGCTCTGGCCTGCGAAGTTGCTGCGTGCCTGCAGGCCGTCGTTGCCGCACATCTCGAAGGTGACGACGCGCGTGTTCGCCGACTGCATGTACGAGCGCTCGGCGACGATCTTGTTGTTGTAGATGTCCGACGCCACCGCGCCGGACTTGGTGCGCCGGCGCACCTCGATGTCGGCGTTCCAGAGCTGCGAGAGGTACTCGCCGTCGACGTGCGGGGCGGCGCGCTTGGCGACGCTCGACAGCGAGCCGCGATAGCCGGCGTAGATCGAGTCGCCGTAGGCGGTGATGCGGTACGTCGTCGAGGTGCCGGGGCGGTCGATCGTCCACGAAACGTTCTGCGTGATCGTGCTTGCGCCCGCGATGGATCCCACCGCGAGCAGCACGGCACACACCCCCAAAGCCATGCTCCGCTTCATTCCCCCTCCTTCGATTGCGCCGCGCGAAAGTGCGCGGACCGATTCGTGCGCCTCTACGCCGAGAAGGCGAGGGGCGTCAACAGAAAAATCGCGATTGCATGGCCGCGCCGGGTCGCCGAGCCTGGCGCGGCGCGTCGGGACGCCGCCGACTTGACGCGCGCCGGGGCCGCCCGCTGAGATGTGCCCCGTGCGAGGGTCGCTCGCCCTGGGTGCGGTGGTCTTCGCGATCTACGCGCTCGGCGCCTGTCCGACGATCTACGTCGGCGACAGCGGCGAGCTCGTCACGGCCGTCGATCGGCTCGGGATCCCGCATCCGACCGGCTATCCCCTCTACGTCCTGGTCGGAAAGGTCTGGACGCTCGCGCTCCCGTTCGGATCGGTCGCGTGGCGGATGAGCCTCTTCAGCGCCGCATGCGCCGCCGTCGCGGTCGGGGGCCTCCATCGGCTCTGCCGGCGGCTCGGCGCCGGGTCCGTGGCATCCCTGGTCGCAGCGCTCCTGTTCGCCGTGAGCCCGAGCTTGTGGGGCGAAGCCAACGTGCAGCGCGTCTACGCTTTGAACGCCCTGTTCGTCGTCGCGGCGACCCATGCCGCCGTCACCTGGCGCGACCGCCGCGACACGACGAGCCTCGCCCGTGCCTTCTTCCTGTGCGGCCTCGGCGCGACGAACCATGCGTTCATGGCGGTCTACGCCGCGGTCCTCGGTGCCTGGGCCGTCGCGACGGGAGGACCCCGAACCAGAAGGCCGGCTGCGCTCGCCGCCGCGGCCGGCGCGTTCGCCCTGGGGCTCCTCCCCTACCTCTATCTGCCGCTGCGCTCGCGCGCCCACCCCGTCCTCGACTGGGGCGATCCCGAGACGCTGCGCGCGTTCGTCGCGGTGGTGACCCGGCGGAACTTCTGGCAGCGCGCGTGGATCGAGCAGCCGGGCGACCTCTGGACCATCGCGCGAGACCATCTCGCGAGCTTCCCGATCGAGCTCGGCTGGGGCGGCGTCGCTCTCGTCCTGATCGGAGCCGGCGTGGCGTGGCGGCGCCGGGCTCCACTCGCCCTCTTCGCGCTCCTCATGCTGGCGAACCTCGGGAGCGTCGCGCTGCACGGGTCACACGCCGACGTCTTCGTGTGGCATCGCTACTACGTTCCGTCCTATGCGCTGGCCGCCATCGTGGCGGCGCTCGGCTGCGACGTGCTGGTCGCGGCGCTGCCCCGCGCGCTTCGCGCGACCCCGCTCCTTCTACCCCTGGTCGCGCTCGTCGCCCGCTGGCCGGAGTTCGATCGCAGCCGCTACCGGATCGCCGAGGACTTCGGGCTCGCGGTCCTCGGCGCGCTGCCACCGGGCGCACACCTGGTCGCGACCGACGACAACGTGCTCTTCGCGCTCATGTACCTGCACTTCGTCGAAGGACGCCGTCCGGACGTCGACCTCGTGCTGCAGGGCATCGGCGGTCCGCCGCCGCCGGCGATGCGGTTCGATCCCGAGGGCGAACGGCTCTTCTTCACGCACCACCCGAACTGGAACGTGCCCGGGCTCGAGATCGTCCCGATGGGGCTCGTCTTCGAGGCACGCCGTCCCGGACCGCACCCGACGCCGCTCGCGACACCCGACGCGCTCGCGGGCGAGGACGACCCCCGCGTGCCGAAGGACTACCTGACGCAGAACCTCCTCGGCCACTTCCACTACATGCGCGGCGTCACGGCAGCGGCGACGAGCTGGCCCGAGGGAGCGGACGAGCTCGAGCGTGCGGCCGCCGCCGCGCCCGGGAACGACGTGCTCTTCTACAACCTGGCGCTCGTGTATCGACGGAGCGGGCATTGGAACGAAGCGCTACAGGCGGCCCGGCGCTCGCAGGCGATCAACCCGCGTCACCTGGCGACGGCGGGCCGGCCGCGCGCAGCCGACCTCGCGGCCGAGATCGAGCGCGAGCGGCGACGCAAGCCTTGACAGCAGCGGCGCGCCGGCCGTAGGCGACGCGGCGATGCGCCGGGCCGCCGCGACGTGCGTGCTCCTCGCCCTGCTCGCGGCGGGATGCGGCGGCGACGCGCGCGAGCGCATCATCGTCCTCGGGCTCGACGGCATGGATCCCGAGACCGTCGATCTCCTCATGTCGGAGGGCAAGCTGCCGCACTTCGCGCGCCTGCGGCAGGAGGGAGCGTACGGGCGCCTCCGCAGCATGCGGCCGATCCTCTCCCCGATCATCTGGACGACCATCGCGACCGGCAAGCCACCCGAGGCGCACGGTATCGGCCACTTCGTCGCCGTCAACGAGAAGACCGGAGAGCAGCTCCCGGTGACGAGCCGCATGCGGCGCGTGAAGGCCCTCTGGAATCTCTTCTCGGGCGCGGGTCGCACGGTCGCGGTCGTCGGCTGGTGGGCCACCTGGCCGGCGGAAACGGTCCGCGGCGCGATCGTGAGCGACCACATCTGCTATCACTTCCTCTTCCCCGACGGCGCGAGCGGCAGCCACCTCGACGTCGGCATGGTGCATCCTGCGGAGCTCGAGGCGGAGATCACGCCGCTCGTGCGACGGCCGGGCGACGTCGGCACAGGGGACCTCGCGCGCTTCGCGACCGTCCCGCCCGAGGAGCTCGCGCGCCCGTTCCGGTTCGACGACGAGCTCTCGCACCTGCGCTGGGCGATCGCGACCGCGGAGACGTATCGCGCAATCGGTCTTCGCCTGTGGCGCGAGCAGCGACCGGACCTGCTCATGGTCTACATCGAGGCGACCGACTCGACCGCGCACCTCTTCGGCCATCTCTTCCGTGCCGGCCCCATGGGCGGCGAGCTCGCCGCGCAGCAGGCGCGCTTCGGACACACGGTCGAGGAGGTCTATCGGTACGCCGACGAGATCGTCGGCGACTACATGGCCGCGATGGACGCCGGCACGACGCTCGTCGTGCTCTCGGACCACGGCTTCGAGCTGGGCGCGCTCCCGGACGACCCGAGCACGATGCGCGACATGCGGCGCGTGACCGAGCGCTACCACCGGATCGACGGCATCCTCTACCTGTACGGGGCGCGCGTCCGTCCCCGTGCCCGGCTGGATCGTCTGGCGCTGCTCGACGTCGCGCCGACGCTGCTCGCGCTCGCCGGCATCACGCCGCCGGCCGACATGCCCGGCCGTGTGCTCACCGAGGGGATCACCGTCGGCGATCCCGTGCGGTCGATCGCGAGCTACGAGGACGGCACCAGCGTGACCGCAGCCGACAAGGCCCCGGACGCCGGTGTCGATCCGGCGATCCTCGATCGCCTGCGCGCGCTCGGCTACCTCGAGACGTCGTCGCCCAAGGCGGATCGCACGCTCGCCGCGCGCCAGTTCGAGGCCGGGCATTTCGCGGAGGCGGCGAAGGCCTACCGGCGACTGGTCGACGCGAACCCGAACGACGGCGGCCTCCGCGCCAGCCTTGCCGGTGCGCTCGGCGCACTCGGGCGCCACGACGAGGCCCTCACCCAGGCGAGCGAGGCCATCCGGCTCGAGCCGCTTGGTCCCGAGGGCTATCACAATCGCGCCCTCGTCCTGGAGCGCCAGGGCAAACGTGACGACGCGCTCCGCGACTACCGCGCGGCCGCGCAGTGCAATCCGGCCTACGAGCCGGCTCGGCGCGCCTTGCAGCGCCTGACGGGCTCGCCTTTGGCTAGCCCACCTCGGACCGACGCCGAGCGCCGTGCCCTCGCCGTCACCCAGCGCGCCAGCGCCGCGGCGCGTCGCGGCGCCTACGATGCGGCCTGGCGGCTGCTCGACGAGGCCGCCCGCATCGCCCCCGACTACCCCCTCGTCTATCAGTACCGCGCCAACGTCGCCTTCCTGCGGGGCGATCGCAGCGCGGCAATCGCCGCCCTCGAGCGCGCGCTCGCACTCGATCCCGAGAACGTGCTCTATCGCGGCAACCTCGAACGCCTGCGCCAGACCCCCACGACGACGATCCCCCCGAATGGGTGAAATCTCGTCGTCATCGGCACCGAGAGTGCAATCTGGCCTTCTCGTCCCGCCCCGGGCTGTGCTAACGCAGGCGCGTGAGCGGGTGATCCGCGCGGGAGGGTGCGCCGATGGTCCCGATCTCGTGGCAGCGTGTGAGTCGTCGTGCGCGGCGAATCGCCGGCGCGCTGGTGGCCGTATGGATGGCGACCGGAGGCCTCGCGAGCGCGTCGAGCTTCGTCACGTTCGAGAGCGGCCAGGTCCGGCCGCTCGCACTCTCGCCCGACGGATCGCGCCTGTTCGCGGTCAACACGCCCGACGATCGGCTCGAGGTCTTCTCCGTCACCGCGTCGGGCCTCACGCACACGGCGTCGATCCCGGTCGGGCTCGAGCCCGTCGCCGTCGCCGCGCGCACCAACGGCGAGGTGTGGGTGGTGAACCACCTCTCGGACAGCGTGAGTATCGTCGACGTGTCGAGCACGCCGGCACACGTCGTGCGCACGCTGCTCGTGGGCGACGAGCCGCGCGACGTCGTGTTCGCGGGTCCGGGTGGCTCGCGCGCGTTCATCACCACGGCGCATCGCGGGCAGAACAGCCCGATCGACCCGCAGCTCACGACCTCCGGCGTCGGTCGCGCGGACGTGTGGGTGTTCGACGCCATGAACCTCGGCCCGACGCTCGAGGGAACGCCGCTCACGATCGTCACGCTCTTCACGGATACGCCTCGCGCGCTCGCGGTGAGCCCGAACGGCGCGACGGTGTATGCGGCCGGCTTCCACACCGGGAACCAGACCACGACCGTGAACGCGTTCGCGGTCTGCTCGGGCGGCTCGGCGATCGGGCCGTGCACCGTCTTCGGCGCGACGATGCCCGGCGGCCTGCCGCCGCCCGACACGAACTTCCAGGGCATCGCCCGCCCCCAGGTAGGCCTGGTCGTCCGCTTCAACGGGCTCACCGGCCACTGGGAGGACCGCCTCGGCCGCGACTGGAGCGCCGCCATCAACTTCGCGCTGCCCGACCGCGACGTGTTCGCCATCGACGCGAACGCGAGCCCGCCCGTCGAGACCGCCTCGTTCGCGCACGTCGGCACGGTGGTCTTCGACATGGCCGTCAATCCCGTGTCGGGCACGGTCTACGTGACCAACACCGAAGCGCGGAACGAGGTCCGCTTCGAGGGCCCGGGTGTCTTCGGCGGCAGCACGGTGCGCGGCCACCTCGCCGAGGCGCGCATCACCGTGCTCGACGGCGGCGGCGTGCACCCGCGGCATCTGAACAAGCACATCGACTACGACGTCGTGCCGAGCCCGCCGGGCGTGAAGGACGCGAGCCTCGCGACGCCGCTCGGCATGGCCGTCACGGCCGACGGCACGACGCTCTACGTGGCGGCCTTCGGGTCGAGCAAGATCGGCGTGCTCGACACCGCGTCGCTCGAGGACGATTCGTTCACGCCGACCCCGTTCGACCACATTCCCGTCACCGGCGGCGGCCCGACGGGCGTCGTGCTCGACGAGCCGCACCAACGCCTCTACACCTTCACGCGCTTCGACAACGCCGTCTCCGTCGTCGACACGACGACCCGGTCGGAAGTCGCGCACCTGCCGGTCTTCAATCCCGAGCCGGCGAGCGTCACCGTGGGGCGGCGCTTCCTCTACGACGCGATCGGGACCTCGAGCAACGGCGAGGCAGCGTGCGCGTCGTGTCACATCTTCGGCGACTTCGACAGCCTCGCCTGGGATCTCGGTGATCCCGACGGCGTGGTCGTGAGTCCCGTCCCGAATCCGTTCCGTCTTGGCGGTACGTTCGGCATCACGTTCAACGGTTTCCATCCGATGAAGGGGCCGATGACCACGCAGACCCTGCGCGGCATGGCGAACAACGGGCCGATGCACTGGCGCGGTGATCGGACCGGCGCCAGCACGGGCGGCGACGCGCTCGACGAGACGCTCGCGTTCAAGGCGTTCAACGTCGCGTTCGACGGCCTGCTCGGCCGCGGCGGCCCCATCGCCGACGCCGACATGCAGGCGTTCACCGACTTCATCCTGCAGGTGATCCTGCCGCCGAACCCGATCCGGGCGCTCGACAACTCGCTCACGCCCGACGAGCAGGCGGGACGCAACTTCTTCTTCGGGTCGGCGTCGGACGTGTTCTCGAACTGCAACGGCTGCCACGTGCTGAACTCGTCGCTCGGCCAGTTCGGCACCGACGGGCTCATGACCTTCGAGGGCGAGACGCAGTTCTTCAAGATCCCGCACCTGCGAAACCTCTACCAGAAGGTCGGGATGTTCGGCTTCCCGCACGTCATCACCGTGACGGGCAGCGACTTCGGCTGGAAGGGCGATCAGATCCGCGGCTTCGGCTTCCTGCACGACGGGAGCTTCGACACGCTCTTCCGATTCCACAACGGGCTCGTCTTCAGCCAGGACTCGTCGTTCTTCGGCCCGAACCCGGGCGGCTTCCCGAGCGGACCCGCGGGCGACCTGCTGCGGCGGCAGGTCGAGCGCTTCATGCTCGCGTTCGACTCGAACCTGGCGCCCGTCGTCGGGCAGCAGGCGACGCTCTCGGCCGCGAGCGGCCAGGACGTGCACGATCGCATCGACCTCTTCCTCGACCGCGCCGCGCACACCGAGTGCGACGTCGTCGTGAAGGGCGTCCTGAACGGTCGCATGCGCGGCTGGGTACGGTTGGGCACGGCGTTGTTCCGGAGCGACTTCGAATCCGATCCCGGGCTGACCGATGCGGAGCTCCGCGCGCTCGCGACCGCGCCCGGACGTGCCTTCACCTACACCTGCGTGCCGCCGGGCTCGGGCGTCCGGATCGGCATCGATCACGACGACGACGGCTCGCCGGACCTCACCGAGCTCGACGAGGACGGCGATCCGGACGATCCGAACGTCACGCCGGGCAGCGGCTCGCCGTTCGTCCTCATCGGAACCCGCGCCCTCAAGCTCAGCGACGGCGCCGCCCCGACCAGCCGGAAGGTCACGTTCAAGGCGAGCTCCAGCCGGCTCGACCCGCTCGCGCTGCGGATCATTCCCCCGGCGTACGGCTCGTCCGCGGATCCGAGCTTCCACGGTGCGCGCCTCACCATGTACAACGCCGCGGGCCTGACGCTCGACGACGCGGCCGTCGAGCTCCCGGCGACCGGCTGGGCCGTGCTCGGAAGCGTCGCGAATCCGACCTATCGCTACCGCGACCGGACCCCGGGCGTGCCGATCTCGCTCGTGACGGTGACGCGCGACCGGATCGTCGTGAAGGGCGGCGCCGCCGGCTGGGGCTACACGCTCGACGAGCCGAGCCAGGGACGGATCGCGATGCGCCTCAGCCTCGGCACGGCCCTGCGCTGGTGCGCGGACGCGCCGGCGAAGACGAGCGGCAGCCCCGCGTCGACCGCGCCCAACGACCGTCCGAACCGCTTCGTCGCGCAGACGAAGTCGCCTGCACCCTCCTCCTGCCCGCCGAGACCATGATCGATCGAAGGAGAGCCTCCACATGACATTCTCGCGCATCGCTCTCGTCCTGGTCGCGCTGCTGGCGAGTCATGCTCCAGCCGAGGTGGGTCCGAAGGGAAGCGAGTTCCAGGTGAACACCTACACGTTCGGGTTCCAGGGCGAGCCGGGCGTCGCCGGCGACGGCGCCGGGAACTTCGTGATCGTCTGGCAGAGCGGCAGCTACGGCACCGGACGCGACGGCTCGGCCGCCGGCGTCTCGGCGCAGCGCTACGACGCATCCGGCGCGAGCGTCGGAAGCGAGTTCGTCGTCAACACCTACACGACGGGCTACCAGCGATTCCCGGCGGTCGCCGCGTCCCCATCCGGCGACTTCGTCGTCGCCTGGCAGGGTGGCTCCAACAGCTACTTCTACGGCAATCAGCAAGACGGCTCGGCGTCGGGCGTCTTCGTGCAGCGTTTCGACGCCGCCAGCGCGAAGGCCGGGCCCGAGTTCCTCGCCAACACCACGACCCGCGGCCGGCAGGCCGGCCCATCCGTAGCGCTCGATACTGCCGGGAACTTCGTGGTCGTGTGGGAGAGCGGCAGCTACCAGTTCCCCCAGGACGGGAGCAACACCGGCATCTTCGGGCAGCGCTTCGACGCCTTCGGAGCACCGCTCGGACCCGAGTTCCAGGTGAACACCTACACCACCGGCCCTCAGTTCCGCGCCAAGGTCGCGTCCGACGCGCTCGGCAACTTCGCCGTCGTGTGGCAGGGCGGCTCGTACGGGCTCAACCAGGACGGCAGCGGGTCGGGCATCTTCGCGCGTCTGTTCGACAACGCCGGCGCGCCGCTCGGACCCGAGTTCCAGGTGAACACGTACACGACGGGCCAGCAGATCCGTCCGGCGATCGCGCGCGACGCGCTCGGCGACTTCGTGGTGGTGTGGGAGGACTCGTACAACGGGCACGACGGGTCGTCGTCCGGCATCTTCGGGCAGCGCTTCGACACCGCCGGCATGCCGGTCGGCGGCGAGTTCCAGGTGAACGCCTACACGACGAGCGAGCAGGACGACCCGAGCGTTGCGATCGACGACCTCGGCAACTTCGTCGTCGTATGGCAGCGGGGTTACTACGGTCAGACGGGGGACGGCTCGGGCAGCGGGATCTTCGGGCAGCACTTCTCGACCGGCGGGGTTCCCCTCGGGTTCGAGTTCCAGGTGAACACGTACACGACCGGCTACCAGCACCAGCCGCGCGTCGGCGCGGCGGCGGGCGGCGACTTCGTGGTCGCGTGGGAGGGCGCGTACTTCCAGGACGGCTCCGGCCTCGGCGTGTTCGGCCAGCGCCTCAAGACGACGGCCTTCACAGCGCCCGAGCTCGTCGCCGGCAACCGCGTCGTGCTGCACGACGATCCGCTGAACCCGCGCAAGAAGAGCATCTCCGCCCGGGCCGACGACGTGACGATCGACCTCGGCGGCGGCGAAGGCAGCATCGACGATCCGACGCTCACCGGCGGTCACCTGCGCGTGCGGAGCGACACCTTCGACGATTTGTACGACCTGCCTGCAGCCAACTGGCGCGCCGCCGGCTCCGGACCGTCGCGCACCTACGTCTATCGCGACTCCGCGCTCCTCGCGGGTCCCGTGAAGGCGGCGCGCTTCCGCATGGGCCGCTTCAAGGTGGTCGGACGCGGCGCCCAGCTCCAGCACTCGCTCGCCATGAACCCCGATCCGCTGGCGATCGTGCTGCAGCTCGGCGACCACGGGCAGCGGTACTGCGCGGTCTACGGCGGAACGACGGAATACAAGCCCGACACGGTGTACCGCGGGCGCAACGCGCCGGCGCCGAGCGTGTGCCCGCGGTGACGGGCCTCTTGCACCGGCGCCGCACGCGGCGCTAGCTAGGACCTCTGTCGCGCCGACGGGCGCGCGAGGAGGTCACGATGCGCTGGAGACCCGGGGGCCGAAGCGCCGATCTCGAAGACCGTCGTGGCGAAGACGACGGCGGAGGCGGCGGCCCGCGTTTTCCCGGCGGGATCCGCGTCGGGCTCGGCGGCGTCGTCGTCCTGCTCGTGCTCTCGGTCATCACCGGGCAGAACTTCCTCTCGATCCTCGATCCCGGCATGACCGGCGGCGGGGGCTACGACGACGCGCAGCAACAGGCGCCGCGGCAGTCGTCGCCCGAGGACGAGGAGCAGGTGCAGTTCGTGTCGTTCGTGCTCGACGACGCGCAGGCGACCTGGAACCGCGTGCTCCCGGCGGCCGGGCGCCCGTATCGCAACGCGAAGCTCGTGCTGTTCACGAACGGCGTCCGCTCGGGGTGCGGCTACGGCGAGACGGCGATGGGCCCCTTCTACTGTCCGGTCGACGAGAAGGTGTACATCGACCTCGCCTTCTACCAGGAGCTGAAGCGCCGCTTCGGCGCGCCGGGCGACTTCGCGCAGGCCTACGTCATCGCGCACGAGATCGGGCACCACGTCCAGAAGGTGCTCGGCATCTCCGACAAGGTGCGGCAGTTCCAGGAATCGAACCCGAGCCAGGCGAATGCGATCTCGGTGCGGATGGAGCTGCAGGCCGACTGTCTCGCCGGCGTGTGGGGTCACTCGACCAACGAGCGCAACATCCTGGAGCAGGGCGACGCCGAGGAGGCGCTCAACGCCGCGTCGGCGATCGGCGACGATCGCATCCAGAAAAGCGCCACCGGAACCGTCAATCCCGAGACCTGGACGCACGGGTCGTCGGCCCAGCGGGTCGCATGGTTCAAGCGGGGCCTATCGTCCGGGCGCATCGACGACTGCGACACGTTCTCGGATCGCCTGCCGAGTGAGCGATAGATCGCGGTCTGAGGTCGGGAAAGCGCGGTGAGGGTGCGCCGGGGGGCGCCGCCTTCGCTCCCCGATAATCGCGCGGGGCGGCGCCCCCCGGCGCACCCTCACCACGCCACCCCCGATCGTGGCACGCGGCTCCCGCCCGTGGCGTCGGGCGCCGGGCGTGGTCTACGATGAGGCCATGCCCGAGTTCCGGTTCCAGGAGATGTTCCCGCACGCGGCCGACACGACGCCGTATCGGCAGCTCGACGGATTGTGGGTCGGCGAGGATTCGTTCCGGGGCGAGCGCATCCTGACGGTCGACGCGGCGGGCCTGACGGCGCTCGCCTTCCAGGCCGTCCGCGACGTCTCGCACCTCTTTCGGCCGGGCCATCTCGCGCAGCTCCGCACGATCCTCGAGGACGCCGAGGCGTCGTCGAACGACCGCTTCGTGGCTCTCAACATGCTCCGCAACGCGTGCGTGTCGGCGGGGATGGTGCTGCCGTCGTGCCAGGACACCGGGACGGCGATCGTCGTCGGCAAGAAGGGGCAGCGCGTGTGGACGTCGTCCGACGACGAGACGGCGCTCGCGCGCGGCATCTACGACGTCTACCAGCAGACGAACCTCCGCTACTCGCAGCTGGCGCCGCTCTCGATGTTCGAGGAGAAGAACACCGGGACGAACCTGCCGGCGCAGATCGAGATCCATGCGACCGCCGGCGACGAGTATCGCCTTCTCTTCGTCACCAAGGGCGGCGGCTCGGCGAACAAGTCGTTCCTCTTCCAGGAGACGCCGGCGATCTTGAACCGGAAGGCGCTGCTCGCCTTCCTCGACCAGAAGGTGCGGGCGCTCGGCACCGCCGCCTGCCCGCCTTACCACCTCGCGATCGTCGTCGGCGGCACGTCGGCCGAGATGAACCTCAAGACCGTGAAGCTCGCGAGCTGCCGCGACCTGGACGACCTGCCGACGCGCGGCAGCGAGCTGGGGCACGCCATCCGAGACCCCGAGCTCGAGGCCGAGGTCTGGAAGATGACCCAGCGCATGGGGATCGGCGCGCAGTTCGGCGGCAAGTACTACTGCCACGACGTGCGCGTCGTCCGCCTGCCGCGCCACGGCGCGAGCTGCCCCATCGGCATCGGCGTCTCGTGCTCGGCCGACCGGCAGGCGAGGGCGAAGATCACACGCGACGGCGTGTTCCTGGAGCAGCTCGAGACCAATCCAGCGCAGTACCTGCCGGACGTCGACGAGTCGAAGCTCTCGGGCGACGTCGTGCATATCGACCTTGCCGCGCCGATGCCGGAGATCCGCGCGACGCTCTCGCGTCATCCCGTGAAGACGCGTCTCGCGCTCACCGGGCCCGTGATCGTCGCGCGCGACCTCGCGCACGCGAAGCTGCGCGATCGCATCGAGCGCGGCGAGGGGCTGCCGCAGTACGTGAAGGACCACCCGATCTACTACGCCGGGCCCGCGAAGACGCCGAAGGGCTACGCCTCGGGCTCGTTCGGTCCCACCACCGCCGGCCGCATGGACTCGTACGTCGACCTCTTCATGCAGCACGGCGGCAGCTTCGTGACGCTGGCGAAGGGAAACCGCTCGCCTGCCGTCGCCGAGGCGTGCAAGAAGCACGGCGGCTTCTATCTGGGCTCGATCGGCGGCCCGGCGGCGATCCTCGCCAAGGACAACATCCGCAAGGTGGAGGTGCTCGAGTACCCCGAGCTCGGCATGGAAGCCATCTGGCGCATCGAGGTCAAGGACTTCCCTGCGTTCATCGTCGTCGACGACAAGGGCAACGACTTCTTCGGCCGGCTGTGAGGCGCTAGGACGCGCGCCAGCACGTCAGGGTCGACACGCAGCGAGATCGGCGTCCGGCTCGCGCGGCCGAGCGGCGGCCGGCCGACGCGTCGCATACGCGCAAGCAGGGCGTCGGACAAGGGGGAATGTCGCTGTAGTCAATTCGTCGTTTCGCCATATCGGGCTCGCTCCTTTCGGTTGGTCCTCCCCGTCGAGGCCGCGGGGATCGCTGAGCGCCGCCGCCGCCTCGGGGAATGGGACGCCGTGCTTTGCCAGATTGTGCCGCGCCTTCTGCTCGTCCCACTCGAACCTCACGCTCGTTTTGTACTTACAGAAGCCGCGGCCTGGAGACACACATCTGATCTATGATCACAAAGGCACAAGGCACTAGAACCTTCGATGCGCCGACTTTGCTCGCCGATCAGATGTCCGGCCGGCCTTCGCACGCGCGGCCGATCAGGATACGACACCCCCGTGGCTCATCCAGTTGAGACCGTTGTCTCGCGGCTCATGGCGGTACCGAAGCTCTACCAGGCCGTGCAGGCGTCGATCGCGGGCCCCCTTCATCGGCAGATCCGAGCGCACCTCGCGAAAGTCGTTCCCGACGAACCCAGCGTCCACGTGCTCGACGTCGGATGCGGAGTCGGCGACTACGCCGGGGTCTTCGAGCGTGCGGCGTACCGTGGGATCGATCTCGACGCGCACTACATCGCGGCGGCGCGACGCGAGCGGCATGGGTCGAACGCCACCTTCGAGGTGGGTGACGCCAGGGCGCTACCGTTCGCCGACGGACAGTTCGACTACTGTATCAGCGTCGGGCTTTACCATCACCTCGCGGACGCGGCCGTCGTCGCGAGCCTTCGGGACGCGCTCCGAGTGTCGGCGCCGGGCAACGTACTGGTGTTCGACGCCATCTTTCCTCCGCGGGGCAATTGGATCGGATATGCGCTGCGACGTCTCGATCGCGGGAAACACGTACGGTTCTTGCCCGAGTACGAAGGACTTCTGCGCTCGCATTTCCAACCCGCGGAGATTCGTGCCGAGAGAGCGGGGCTCTTGGACTACATATTCTTTCGCCTATGATGGCCGCCAGACCTACTCCGGCCGCCCTCGCGCGACGCGGTCGACGAGGTAGAGCGGGCGGCGCTTGGTCTCGTCCAGCGTCCGCCACAGGTACTCGCCCAGGACGCCAAGCGTAAGGAGCTGCAGGCCCCCCAAGACGAGGACGACCATCATCAGCGCAGACCATCCCTCGATGGCGATGTCGTTGTTCAGACGGAGCACGACGATCAAGGTGGCCCACGCGAACCCAAGGACTGCGATTAGCGCCCCCAGACCTTGCATCAGACGGATCGGCACGTACGAGAACGCGACCAGGGAGTCGACGAAGTACTTGAGCTTCTTCGTGAGCGTCCACATGCTTCGGCCCTTCTCGCGGGCGCGTCGCGTGTACGGAATCTGGGAGCGACGGTAGCCGGTCCACAGAATCAACCCCATGAGAGAACTGTTTCGTTCCTCGATCGAGGTGACCGTATCGATCACCTTGCGATCGATGAGGCAGAAGTCGAAACCGCCGACGGGCATGTCGCTCAGCGCCCAACGACGCATGAGCCGGTAGTAGACACCGGCAAGCGTACGCTGGAGGAGCGGTTCGATCCGCCGATCGCGTACGGCGAGCACTACCTCATGGCCCTCACGCCATCGGCACACCATTTCGGGAATCAGCTCGGGAGGGTCCTGCAGGTCGGCCGCGATGATGACAGCCGCTTTGCCGCGAGCGTGCGCGAGGCCCGCCGCGCACGCGGTGAACGAGCCAAAGTTCCGCGATAGCTTCACCGCGGTCGCGCGTGGTTCATGCATGACCCAGCGTTCGAGCCAGGCCCACGAGCCGTCACGCGACCCGTCGTCTACGAACACGAACTCGACGTCGATTCCGGCGGTGGACTTCTCAAGCGCACGAACCAGGTCGGGCAGGTTTTCCTCGTTGTGAAACACGGGAACGACGATCGATACGTCAGGCATGGAATTCCCCGATCGCCGCGACGACACGCCGTGCCTCGCGGTCCTCGAGCTGAGGGAAGAGGGGAAGGCTGAGAAGGCGCTCGGCAGCCCGCTCGGCGACCGGAAAGGAGCCGCGACCGAGTCCCCAATGGCTGTAGCAGGGTTGGAGATGCAGAGGGATCGGGTAGTGGATGAGGGTCTGAACGCCGCGCGCGTCGAGGTGCGCCTGAAGCCCGTCTCGCCGGGAAGTCAGTACTGGGAACAGGTGGTGCACCGACTCACCGCCCGCAGTGATGACGATCGGCGTGACGCCGGACAGGTGGGTCTCGTAGAGCTGTGCCAGCGCACGCCGTCGAGCGTTCCATGCGTCGAGATGCCGGAGCTTTACCCGCAGGACCGCGGCTTGGATCTCGTCCATGCGACTGTTGAGGCCCTCCTCGTCGTGGACGTAGCGGCTCGACTGCCCGTAGTGACGCAGCCGTCGCACGCGATCGGCGAGCTCTGGGTCGCTTGTGCACACCGCTCCAGCGTCGCCGTAGGCGCCGAGGTTCTTGGACGGATAGAAGCTGAAGCACGAGAGTGCGCCGATCGTTCCCGCCGCACGACCGGAATAACGTGTCCCGTGGGCCTGGGCGCAGTCCTCTACGATCGGCACTCCGAGCGCGAGGAGCGCTCCCATGTCGGCCGGCCCACCGTACAGGTGCACCGGAACGATCGCCTTCGTGTGCGATCCAAGCGCACGCCGGACGGCGTCAGGATCGATCATCAAGGTGTCCGGCAGGACGTCGACGGGCACCGGCCGGGCTCCCGCCATGCTGACTCCCGTCGCTGTCGGCACGCACGTGTTGGTCGGCACGATGACCTCGTCGCCGGGACCAACGCCGAGTGCAAGGAGCGCCAAGGCGATGGCCTCGGTGCCCGACGCACAACCGACCGCGTTCGTGGCGCCTATCCACGTCGCGAATTCTCGCTCGAACGCCGCCACTTCCTCGCCGAGGATGAACCGGCCACGGCGGAGTACGCTGCCCAGGGCGGCATCGATCTCGCCACCGATCTCCGCGACTTCGCGGGCTAGATCGCCGAACGGAATTGGCTGTGCGTGCATGTGCGTGGCTTCGAACGAACGCGTGTGCCGCAGAAGCAAACCCAGCCCTTCCGGCGTGCGGGGTTGCCGTAAACGAGTGCATGGTCGGCCACGTTGCGCGTGACGACAGCGCCCATCCCGACCATGGCCCAGCGGCCGACCGTCACGCCCGGCCCGATGATCGCTCCCGCTCCCAGCGAGGCGCCCCGACGCACCCTCGTGACCGGGTGCGTCGCCTTCCGACGACTCCTGGGGCTCCGGTCGTTCGTGAATGTGACGTTGGGCCCGACAAAGACGTCGTCCTCGAGGTGGACACCGTTCCAGACGTAGACGCCGCACTTCAACGTGACGCGATCGCCTATCACCACGTCGTCTTCGACGAAGACGTGGGAGTTTACGTTGCAGTCCTTTCCGATACGCGCGCCGCGAAGGACGTGGACGAATTCCCAGATGCGCGTTCCGGACCCGACGTGCTTCGAGTCGACGATCGCGCGGCGATCGATCCGAGTACGACCGCTCACCAGTAGTGCGCCTTGTGGGCCCGGTAGTAGTCTACCGTTCGGCGAACGCCCTCTTCGAGCGAGGTGCGAGGCTCCCACCCGACGGCTTCGCGTATCCGGATGATGTCGCTGTAGAAGTCACCAGGCTCCTGCGCGGCGCGCTCCGGCGTGAATGGTGCGAACTCCCACCGGCCGGCGCCGGCGATCCGGATCAGATCCTCGGCGAACCTCCTGAACGTGGTGTGACTCCCCGCGCCCACGTTGAACACCCCGCCGTGCGCAGCGGGATTCGCAGCACAGCGGATCATCGCATCGACACAGTCGTCGACGTAGAGAAAGTCCCGCTTGATCAACCCGTCGCCGAAGATCTTGATCGTATCGTCGTCGATCGCAAGACGCACGAACCAGTTGGCGACTCCGAAGTTGGGCGAGCGCATTTGCGCCCGGGGGCCGTAGATGTTGGTGAGTCGGAGGTTGACCGCACGAATCCCGAAGCTATCGTGATACACTTGAAGCATCTTCTCGGCCGCGAGCTGCGAGACCTCGTAGAGCCCCTTCGGGTTCATCGGCGCGTCTTCGGTGACGGGGAGCTTCGTCGTGGGACCGTATTGGCCGCGTGTGCCGGCCCGCACGATGATGGCGGAGCGATTCGCAGCCTTGCAGGCTTCGAGCAACACGGCCGTCCCCTTGATGTTGATGTCGATGTCCGGGAACGGGTCGGTCAGGCTCTGAACGTGGCTCACCTGGGCGGCAAGATGGAAGATGTAATCTTGGCCGCGCATCAGATGATTCATTCCATGAACGTCGCGCACGTCGGAGATGTTGATGGCGATCCGCTCCCTGATCGGCGCGAGATTGAACAGATTCCCGCCATAGCCGGGAATCATCGCATCGACGAGCGTCACGCGTGCGCCGCCCGCGACCAGTCGGATGGCGAGGTTGCTCCCGATGAAGCCTGCGCCCCCGGTAATCAATACCTGCGCACCATCGAACGCGGACAACGTCATTCGTCGGCACTCACTTACAGAAACGGGGTGTGGGGAGTCCAGTCGGGGCGAGAAGCATCTGCATGACGGCCGGCGCGCTCCTCGCCCTTTCGGCGCCGGTTGAACCGTGGCTCTGGATGGCCGGCGGAGGTGCGCTCGTCGTAACGTCGGCCGCGCTCGTCCTGGGCTTCCGTCGGGGTCCCGTCGACCACACCCCACTCGATGCGCCGTTCTCTCTCCGAGCGGAACGCCGTCTCCTCGCCCTGATCCTGCTCGTGGCGCTGGCGATTCGAACCGTCGGGTGGGACGACGCCGTGACACCGGCGTTCTGGTTCTCGCAAGTTCCGACCCTGGACGTCGACTGGATGCTCCGCACGGGATCGTTCTGGTCCACGTGGAAGGCGCGTTTCGGGATCACGCAGGTCGGATGGGCACATGAGTCCGCATTCGTCCTTCCCGTCCTGGCAGCCCTCCAGAAGTTGCTCGGGCCCCGTTTCGGCGTTCCCGTCATCGCGGGCGCCTTGTTCGGTGGACTCGCGGTCGTCCTCGCCTGGGCATTCGGGCGGCAGGTTCGTTCCCAAGCGTACGGGCTCCTCTTCGCTGCGCTCGTGGCGTGTTCTCCGCTGCAGCTGACGTGGTCCCGGTTGGGGGCGTACTACATCGCCGCCGTCCCCCACGTCCTTGGAGCCCTCTTCCTCGGGTACGTAGCAGGCCGTCGCGAGAGCATCCTCCTCTCCGCAATCGCCGGAGCCGTCGCTTGGTCGAGTCTGTATCAGTACTACGCGACCCGTATCGCCATCCCGCTTACCTTCGTGGCGCTCCTTGCCGGCATGGGCCGTGGGAGGACACGCGTGTCGCGCCGCCTCCTCCTCATCGTCGCTTGCGCCGCCAGCTTCGCGGGACTCGCGGCGATGCTGCAGCCCGGCACGATCGTGGAGAGCTTGTGGCCCACCTATGGAGGCTACGCCGGGAACAAGGGAGAGCGCACGCTCGCAGACTTCGTGGCGCGGAACCTCTGGCAGGCATTGCACGAAACTCGAGCGTCGCTCGAAAGCTACTTCCTGTGGCGTCGGACGGGTTGGGATACCTCTCTCGGCTGGGGAATGCAGGCCGGCGGGTTGTGCCTCGCAACGACGGCGATGCTCGGCGGCGTCGGGCTCGTCCAGATCTGTCGGAACCTCCGGCGACAGTGGCTCTGGCTCGTGATCGTGCTGGTTGCGCTCGTCCCGACGGCACTCAGCACGACGACAGCGCGACGTCTGCTGATCTTCGATCTCGCGTGGTGTGGGCTCGCGGCCCAGGGCCTGCTCGCCATGGCGGACTTCTTCGGCCGCTCCCTCGCGCGATCCTCGCGCGCGATCATGGTGAGCGGCGCCGTCACGGCCATCGGGATCTGGGGCACAACGGCCGTGTTTGCACTGAGCGCGACGCTGCCTCCGGCGGTGGCCCGCCACATCCCGTTCGGCGACGCAGGCTTCGGCGACGCCGTCACCTGCAAGCGGTGCCTCGAGGCTGGCAGGGCATGGGCGGGGGAGATCGCCAACGGCGCGTTTGTCGTGCTGTTCGACAACGACATGGTACGAGAGAATCGCACGAGCCCCGGGGGACTTCCGACCTACGGCAAGATCGCAGCGCTGGCAGCCGATCCGCCGGGGCGATTCATCGAGGCTTACGCTCTCATGGCGAACTGGGACGGCGAGCATCCAACGCCGGGAGCAATCTTCGACGGGGCTCACTCCGACTTTGCGGCAAATCTCATCGACCGCATCGAGCAGGCGGCGCCCTCGTATGTCGTGTGGCATTTCGAGCGCCCGACGCTTTGGGAACGGTGGCTCGTCGAGCGCCTGCGCGCCGCCGGTGGACGAGTTGAGAAGTTCCAAACCCCGCTGAGCCCCACTGGGGGGATCCGCGTCGTCACTCCGTGGGCTCTACGAGAAGCCGCCTTCGCCGTGCTGCAGCCGCTCGCAAAGGGCTCCGCGCCGAGCGACCAGTTGGAGTGCGCAACTCTACGAGTCCATCAGACGATCGACGCGCCTGCCCCGATCTTCGTCATGACGGCAGTGCCGACAGCCGGGGTGACGAAGGCGCCGGAATGGGCCGTCGCCACCTGGCACCAGGTGCTCTTTCGGACGGCACGCATCGATTCACCAACGCTCGTCTCGGGCGCTGCCCTAGAATTGAGCCCGGCCGGCGGTACGCTACGAGCACTCGGAGAGAACGGACAGGATCTCGTCTTGAAACTAGGGTCCGGACAGCTCGCAGAAGCCTGGCCCTCTCACCCGACGCGGCATGAACTCGGATGCGCGGTCCGCGTCGGCACCCATTGGTGGAACGTCGATCCGGTCGCGGGGACCGTTGCTTCGACGCACGCGGGTGCGGGGAAAATCCCGGCGGGCCATTGGATCGGAATTTCTCGCGGCCCGCATGGTGAGGTCATCCTAGCGTCGGCCGATCAGACCATCACGCTCTTCGATCCCGAGACGGGCAAGGAAACGGCACGCTTCCCAGCGATGGTGTCACAGTCTGTTCGTACCACGACCGACGAGTGTGCCGGCATTGCGGCGGGTAGCGACTGGATTGCGACCCTGAACTTCGCGACCGGGGTGCTGAGCGTCTACGACATGTCCGGGCATCCGCTGGGCATGACGCGTCTCGACCTTCTCATGGCTGTGAAGTACCCACTCAGCGCTGTGGTCGGTGCCGGTCACTACCTTGGTGTTGCAGCAAACAGCAGCGTGCGAACGTTCGAGGTCTCGCTCGACCCGCAATGTATCGCGGCGCTGGGCGCGCCGGGTTCGAACGACTAGACGGCCGGCGCGATCGGTCGCGCCGGCCGCTTCGTTTTGGTGTGACTCAGTGTCCGGCGCCGACCAGCGCCGCGACCGTGAACCAGTCGTCGGTGATGCCGGCCTTCTCGCCCTGGTGGTAGTACCAGCCCTGCTCGCCGGGGAAACGCGGGCTCGGCAGCGACGCCTTGGTGGCGTGCTCGAGCTGCATGTCCACCATCACGATCGCCGGCGCGAACGGCATCTCGTCCTCGTAGACGATCGCGTTGCTGCCGGGGACCGACTTGCGGAAGCTGATGTCGTTGATCCAGATCTTCCACAGCTCGCCCGACCGATCGTAGATGTCGGAGTACGGGATGCCCCACGTCTCCTTGTCGATGAAGAGCACGCGCTTCGAGTACGCGTACTGCGGCAGCTTGGAGACGCCCTCGATCATGTAGACCTTGCGCTTCTCCCACACGTCGTCGAAGGCCCAGTCGACCTTGTCGTTCCACTTCACCGGATAGTGCTGGGCGTGGACGATGCCGATGATTTCCTTCTCGCCCAGGTACTTCCAGTCCATCCAGGCGATGTGCCCGGCGTAGCCGTAGTAGCTGTCGACGTCGGTGTCCTGGCCGAAGAGCGCGTCCGAGCGCTGCGCCGTCGAAAGCCGGCGCACGCGGCGGAGCGACGGCAGGTAGAGCCACGAGTCGTCCTGTTTGGCGGAGTCGGTGTAGCGGTTGCCGAGCGCGCCGACACCCTTCAGGTCGAAGGGTTCGAGGATCGGGTAGAGGCCCTGCTGCGCGCGATACCCGTTCGGGTTCGGCTTGGTCGGCTTCGGCTCGACGTAGAGGCGGCCCGTCCAGAACAGGCGGCGGAAGTGGTCGAGCAGGAAGTGACGCTCGACCGACATGGGGCCGTTGGCGGGAACCGAGCCCGTGTCGGCGTCGAAGTTCCGGAGGTCCGTGTCGTCGATGCCATTCACGAACCCGTAGTCGTAGTTCCACATGATCTTGAAGGCGAGCTGCGGGTCCTTCATGTCGAGGTTCGGGAACGGCTGCCCGGCGACGTAGTTCGACACGGTGAGGCCGTCGGCCGAGAGCTTCACCTGACCCGAGTACTTCTCGGTCGCCTCCTTGTAGGCGCGCGGCCACTCGATCTTCTTGGTCTCGGTGATGGTGATCGGGAAGCCGTGCTTGATGCACCATTCGAGACCGGGCGAGACGAGGTTCTTCACCTTGTCGACGTTCGCCTCGGTGATCTTGTCGCCCGGTGAAACGTCGGCCGACGCGACGAGCGCGCGCAGGCAGATACCCACAGCCGCGGCGCAGGTCACGATGATGCGGCGGTTACGCATGAGATGTCCCCTCCTGAACGACGGCCCATAGCATCGTTGGAGGGGGCTTGGGGAGGGCATTGCCGCGGGAAGAGCGACCGGTTAGGAAAGTGAACGGTGTTAACCGCAAAAGAGACTCGCACGCGCCGCCCGCGACGGGGGCAGCAACCCATTCGTGCGGCCCTCCTGAAGGCCGCACGACGGCTCTACCTGGCGCACGGTGCCGAGGGCATCTCGGCGCGCCGGCTGGCACGCGAGGTAGGCTGCAGCCCGACCGCCATCTACCTCTACTACCGCGGCGTCGGCGATCTCCTGGAGCACCTCCGCATGGAAGGGCACGCGCTCCTCTCGAGCGCGCTGCGCGCGGCGACGGGTCGCGGCGCCATCGAGCGCCTGCGTGCCATGGGACGCGCCTATTTCCAGTTCGGCAAGGAAAACCCGTCCTACTACGTTTTCATGTTCAGCATGCGTCCGTCCGACATGCCGGGCCGCGAGGCGGTGCAGCGCGAGATGCAGACTCTCCTCGTCGTGCGCGACGCCGTGCAGGCCGGCATGCAGGCGGGCGAGCTGCGCGCCGGCGACGCGACCATCGTCGCCAACGCCCTGTGGGCGCAGGTACACGGCGTGACGGCCTTGTCGGTGTCGGGCCTGCTGCCGCAGACGGCCGCGGGCCACGACGCCGAAGTGCTCGAAGCGGTCCTCGAAGGCGCCCTCGTGCCCCTTCGACCATAGGAGTGTCGTATGGCACCGAAGTTGACGGCGTTCACCACGGCGAGCGACTGGGGGTTCCCCTTCCCGGCCCCCGGGAGGCCGCGTCCGATCGAGCCGGGCGGTGTGCCGCCGACGACGGCCTGGCGCTGGCCGTACCGGGCGCTCGAGCCGAGCCCCGTGCCGAACCGCGGCGTCGCCGCACCCGTCCCGCTCGCGGACTTCAAGCGCGAGGTGGCGACCTGGTGCGACGACGTCGGCGTCGTCTCGATCGACGACCCGGCGATCGCCCACGAGCGCGACGAGATCCTCTACGTCTACCCGCACGCGCGCTCGCTCGTCTGCATGATCGGCGAGGAGAACAAGGCCGCCATGCAGTCGCGCTACCTGCCGACCGCGAACCACGAGCTCTACTCGTGCGAGGAGCGCATCTTCGCGATGGGCCATCGCACCGTGAAGTACGTCCAGAGCCTCGGCGGCGCGGGCCTGACCACGACCATCGGCTGGCCGCAGGAGGTGAGCCAGCGCTGGGCCGACAAGATCTGGCCGCTCTCGCACAAGCTCGTGGCCCAGGCGGCGGGTCTCGGCGTCATCGGCACCAGCCGGAACTTCCTGCACAGGAAGTTCGGCGCCTACTGCCTGATCGACACCGTCGTCACGAACCTCGAGTGGCCCGCCGATGCGTACGATCGACCGACGACCTGGAACCCATGCCTCACCTGCAACCTGTGTGTTGCCTCGTGTCCGACCGACGCCATCCGCTCCGACGGCACGTTCGATTTCTTCGCCTGCTACAACCACACCTACCGCGACTCGATCCCCGGCTTCCTCGACCTGGTGGGCGACCTGGCCGAGCGATCGACGAAGGACTTCCGCAAGCGCTGGGCCGACAACGAGATCGCTGCGCTCTGGCAGGCGATGGCGTTCAAGGTCGAGTACCGGTGCTTCAACTGTGTCGCGACCTGCCCGGCGGAGATCGAGGACGCCTTCCAGGGCGATCGCCGGGTGCGGCGCGAGTACCTCGACGAGACGCTGAAGCCACTCACGCAGACGCGCGCCGTCGAGGACGCGCAGTTCGTGCTCGACACGCCGTCGGCCCGAGCGAAGTACGACATCCCGCCTGGCGAGTGGCGGACCCCGATCGACCGGGCTGGGCAATCGTGGAGAGGTGTCCGGCTGGTCAACCTGCGGCGCATCCGCACGCAGAACGTCGAAGCGATGATGCGGTGGATGCCGCAGTACTTCCGGCCGAGCGAGGCGGCGGGCCTCGACTTCACCGTGCAGCTCGACCTCACGGGACCCGGCGGCGGTCCCTGGGTGATGCGCGTCGCCGGCGAGCGCTGCGACGTGCGGCCCGGACGCGCCGAGCGCGCGGATTTGACGATCCGCACCAAAGCGACCTACTGGCTCGCCGTGCATCGCGGCGACGTGAACCCGGTGCTGGGGCTCGTGACCGGTCGCCTCCGCTTGTCCGGCGACCCCCGTCTCTTCCTCAAGTTCCCGGCGCTCTTCGGCCACGAGCCGGGACGGTCGTGGGCGCATCGCCTTGCTCATCGCGTGCGTCGGATGCTGCGCCGTGCTGGAAGGCGGGCATGACCTCGCGCACGATCCGCACGCCCAACGTCACGTTCGAAGCGGTGGAGGAGGGCTCGGGTCCGCTGGTGCTCTGCCTGCACGGCTTCCCGGATCAGGCGCATTCGTTTCGCCATCAGATGCCCGCGCTCGCCCGGGCAGGATTCCGCGCCGTCGCGCCGTACATGCGGGGCTACGCGCCCACGAGCGCGCCCGCCGACGGACGCTACGACGGCATGGCGCTCGCCGAGGACGTGCTCGCGCTGCTCGACGCCCTCGACGCCGAGCAGGCGGTCGTCTTCGGCCACGACTGGGGCGCGGTGGCTACCTATTTCGCCGCGCTGCTCGCGCCGCAGCGGCTGCGCAAGATCGTCACCGTGGCCGTGCCCTACGGCCCAGCGCTGTTCCGCGCCTTCACGACGAGCCCGGCGCAGCTCCGTCGTTCCTGGTACATGTTCTTCTTCCAGCAGCCGATCGCCGACGTGGCGCTTCGCCACCACGATTTCGCCCTGATCGATCACCTGGTCGCCGACTGGTCGCCGGGCTGGACGTGCCCGGCCGAGGATCGAGAGCGCACCAAGGCGACCTTCCGCGCCACGGGTACCGTGGAAGCGGCGCTCGGGTACTATCGCGCCACCATGGGCCCCGCGCTCGCCGACCCGGCGGTGATGGAGGCCAGCCTCACCGCCACGAGCGTGCCGCTGCAGGTGCCCGCGCTCATGCTGCACGGCGCCGACGACGGGTGCATCGGCGCCGAGCTCATACCGTCCATGCGCGAGTACTTCCCGCTCGGCCTTCAGATCGAGGTCATTGCCGGCGCCGGGCACTTCGTGCACCAGGAGAAGCCGGAGATGGTGAATCGGCTGGTGCTCGACTTCCTGCGGTGACGCGAGCGATCGCGACACTCATCCTCTTCGCGGCCGCCGCCGGCGCGGCGCCGTCACCGGCCGACGTCGCGCTCTATCAGCACTGGTGCGCGCGCTGCCACGGCGAGCGGGGCGACGGCCGCGGACCGGCGGCGGTCGCGCTCGGGTTCAACGGCGCGCCACCGCGCGACTTCACGACGGGGCGCTTCAAGCTGACGAGCGTGGCGTCGGGCTCGGCGCCGAGCCGCGAGGATCTCGCGCGCGCGATCCGGTCGGGAATTCCCGGCACCAGCATGCCGTATTTCTCGGACCTGCTCTCGGCGGACGAGATCGCGCGTCTCGTCGCCGTCGTGCAGAGCTTCGCGACGACGCCGCGCGCGCCGGGAACGCCACTCGACCTCGGTCGCGAGCCGCCGGACGACGACGATAGCCGGCGGCGCGGCGCGGTCGCGTACGTCGAGCTCGGCTGCCCCGCATGTCACGGCGATCGCGGCCGGGGCGACGGCGCGTCCGCGGCCCAGCTTCGCGCCTCGGACGGCACCCGCATCGCTGCCGCCGACCTGACTCGGCCCTGGACGTTCAAGGGCGGCGCCACGGCCGCCGACGTCACGATGCGGCTCGCGTCCGGCATCGGCGGTACGCCCATGCCGAGCTATCTCGACGCCGCGTCGACGGCCCAGCTCTGGGACGTGTCGCACTGGGTGCTGTCACGCGCCCGCGCCCCGTCGCTCGCCGCCGCCGCGCGCGAGGCCGCCCGCGGCGAAGCCGGTGCGGGTGAGCCGCCCGCGAAGCGCGGCGAGTACCTCGCGCAGTCCGGCACGTGCTTCCTCTGCCACGTGCAGATGCAGCCCGACGGCGCGTACGTCCCGGGCAGCTTCGGCGCCGGCGGCATGCGCGTCGTCGTCACGCACTCGGGCGTCGTCTACACGCGGAACCTGACGCCCGATCCCGACACGGGTCTCGGGGGGTGGAGCAACAACGACCTGCGCGCCGCGATCCGCAGGGGACGCTCGCGCAACGGCCGCGTCCTGAACGCGCTCGACATGCCGTGGACGATCCTCGCCGGCGTACGCGACGCCGACGTCGACGCGATCCACGCCTACCTCCAGTCGCTTCCGCCGGTTCGCAACCGCGTCCCGCCGCCCGCGGCGCCGTCGCTCGTCGACGGCACCGTGGGCAAGCTCCGCGCCTTCCTCACGGGCGAGCAGATCGCGGGCATCTACCATCCGGGCAACGCGGGCCGTACGCCGCCGCCCGACCAGCCGATCGCCCTGGTCGTGAATCCGTCGACCGACACCATGATGATGCTGGGATGCCTGTTCGCGCTCGCGCTCTACGCGACCATGCGAAAGGGGCAGCGCCGCCTCGAGAAGATCTTCGTCTGGACCGTCCTCATCGTCGTCCCGCTCGTCTACACGTGGCCGCCGCTGCGCTGGATGCCACCCGCGCTCGTGAAGGCGGCGCCTCCGGTCGCGGCTCTCGGGCGCGCCCTGGGTCTCCCACCCCTGCGCCCACCGCCGTTCCCCGTCGGCAACCTCGACGACGACACACGCGCGCTCGTGAACCACGGCCGCTACGTCGCGACGGTCGGAACCTGCTCCCTCTGCCACACCGCTGGACCGGATCCGCTGCGCCTGTGGCAATCCTTCCCGGACATGGGCGGCGGCATGCGCGTCGCATGGAAGGTCTTCGGGACGACCTACTCCCGCAACCTGACGCCCGATCGCGAGACCGGGCTCGGCGCGTGGAACGACGCCCAGATCCGCCGCGCGATCACGAGCGGCATCAGCCGCGACGGTCGCATCATGCACTGGCAGGCGATGCCGTGGGATCACTTCTCCCGGCTCACGCCGGAGGATCTCGAAGCGCTCATCGCGTACCTGCGCCACATCCCGCCCGCGCGCTCGGAAGTCCCGCTTCCCGTGGCGCCGGCGCCGGACGATCCGGACGGCGACGCGTTCGGCTTCGGCTACAGCGGTACGTACCGTCGCTGATCGCGCCACGCATGATCGCATGCACGCCTTCCGTTGCCAGCCGGCGATCGCGTGTGGACAATTTGACAGGCGCGATACTTGAGACTCCGCAGGCTGGGCCTACACTCGGTTCCATCATGACAGGCGCGCGTTCGTCGCATCGTCGGCGCGGTGGAGGACGAGATGGGCTTTGACAGCGCGACCGTTCGCACCGACGACGGTCAGGCGCGGGCGATGACGCCCGACGAGTTCTATCGCATCCCGCTCGAGGCGCGCGTCCGCCTCTTGTGCAAGGGCGCGGTCCAATTCTTCAAGGGCGGCAAGCCCGTGCCGGCCGTCGAGGCCGTCAAGCCGGCGTAGCCGCGACGTCGGGAACCGGGGATGAGGGATTCGATCGCCGACGGCCGGCGGCGAAGGGGCGTATACGTCGCCTGCTTCGCGATCTGGCTCGCGGCCGTCGCCTTCGGCGTTCGAGCTGCCAGCGAGTACGACGCCCAGCCCGGTGCCCCCGCCGATCCGCCCTCCAGCTGGCCCCGCGCGAGCGCGCTGCCCCGGCGGCCGGACGTTCCGACCCTGGTCGCGTTCGTCCACCCGCGCTGCCCCTGCAGCCGCGCGACCCTCGCCGAGCTGAACGTCGTCATGAACCGCATGCGCGGTCGCGTGACCGCGGACGTGGTGTTCATGCGGCCGTCCGGTGTGCCGGCAAATTGGACGCGGACGGGGAGCTGGCGACGCGCGCACGAGATTCCCGGAGCGACGGTCCTCGCCGACACCGACGGCATCGAGGCGCAGCGCTTCCAGGCCAGGACCTCCGGACAGATCGTTCTGTACGATCGCGACGGCCGCCTCGTCTTCGACGGCGGCATCACCGCCAGTCGCGGCCACGAAGGAGACAATGCCGGTCGGCGCGAGCTCCTCGCATTGCTGGCGGGGGGAACGGGCGACCACGCAACCAGCCGGGTCTTCGGCTGCGCGCTGTTCGACGCGCGCGTGCCGGCGACCCAGAACGGGAGCTAGCCATGGGGAACGGCGACATCAGGATCGAAGTGGCGGAAGCGTCGCAACGCGACCAGATCGCGGAGCGCACGGCCAAGCTGTTCGCGGAATCGCGCGTCCGCAGCATGGCGAGGATCGACCGGCTGTTCGCCGGCCTCCTGCTCGCGGAGTGGGCCTTCGGCATCGCGATCGCCCTGGTGGTGTCGCCGTACAGCTGGGAAGGCAAGGTGCAGACGATCCACGCGCACGTCGCCGTCGCGATCGTCCTGGGCGCCGTGATCACCATCTTCCCCGTGGTCCTGGCGTTCCTGCGGCCGGGCTGGATCGGAACGCGCCATGCCATCGCGGTCGCGCAGATGCTGTGGTCCGCCCTCTTGATCCATCTCACGGGCGGCCGCATCGAGACCCACTTCCACGTCTTCGGCTCGCTGGCATTCCTCGCCTTCTACGCCGACTGGCAGGTCATCGTGACCGCGACGGTCGTGGTCGCGGCGGACCACTTCCTGCGTGGCTTCCTCTGGCCCGAGTCGGTGTACGGCATCACCAATCCCGAATGGTGGCGCTTCCTCGAGCACGCCGGATGGGTCGCGTTCGAGGACGTCTTCCTGCTCACGGCCTGCGTCGTGGGCACGCGTGACCTGCGCCAGTCGGCCGCACGGCAGGCCGAGCTCGAGGTGGTCTCCGAGAGCGAGCAGCTGAAGACGGCGGCGCTCGAGATGACCCTCGCCGAGATGCAGCGGACGGCGAAGCGCGCCTGAGCGCGTCGAGCCCCACCGTCCCCCCGGACCGCCCGCGCACCTCTCGCCCGCGCGCGGTCGTGCTATCGTTCGCCCCCATGTCGACGACGACGCACCTCCGGACGTGCCCCCTCTGCGAAGCCATGTGCGGTCTCGAGGTGCAGACCGAGGGCGATCGCGTCGTCGCCATCCGACCCGATCATGACGACGTGTGGAGCAAGGGGTTCATCTGTCCCAAGGGGACGACGCTCGGCGCGCTCCATCACGATCCCGACCGCATCCGCGTGCCGATGGTGCGCGAGGGCACGCGCTGGCGCGAGGTCGGGTGGAAGGAAGCCTTCGCGCGCTGCGAAGAGCTGATCGGCGGCGTCCTCGCGAAGCACGGCAAGGAGGCCGTCACCGCGTACATCGGGAATCCGACCGCGCACAGCATCCACCTCTCCCGCTACGTCGGGCTCTTCATGGGGCTCTCGCAGCTCCCGACGCTCTACTCGGCCGGCACCGTCGACCAGTGGCCGAAGAACGTCTCGAGCATGCTGATGTACGGGAGCATGTGGTGGATCCCGACGCCGGACATCCAGCGCACGCAGTACTGGGTCGTGATGGGCGGCAACCCGCAGGCCTCGCAGGGGAGCCTGCTCGCCTGCCCCGACGTCCTGGGCGAGATCGATCGCATCCGCGCGCGCGGCGGCAAGACCGTCGTGGTCGATCCGCGCCGCACCGGCACCGCGGACAAGGCCGACGAGTGGATCCCGATCGAGCCGGGAACCGATGCCGCGCTCCTGCTCGCCTGGTGCCACGTCCTGTTCAGCGACGGCCTCGTCCGGCCGGGCGCGCTCGCCTCGCACGTGAACGGCATCGACGAGGTGCGCGCGCTCGCGGCACCGTTCTCGCCCGAGCGCGTCGAGGCGACGTGCCGCGTGCCCGCCGCCACCATCCGCCGGCTCGCGCACGAGATCGCCGCCGCGCCGTCGTCCGCCGTTTACGGGCGGATCGGCCTCTGCAACCAGGAGTTCGGGACGCTCGCGTCGTGGCTGGTCGACGTCGTGAACATCCTCACCGGCAACTTCGATCGGCCGGGCGGCCTCATGTTCGGCAACCCGATCGCCTGGAGCCTGACGTCGCTGCCCGATCCGCAGTGGGCGGAGGGCGTCTCGTTCGGACGCTTCCGCTCGCGCGTGCGCGGCGTGCCCGAGGTGCTGGGGCAGTTCCCGCTTTCGTGCCTGGCCGAGGAGATCGCGACCCCGGGCGACGGCCGCATCCGGGCGCTCGTCACGATCGCCGGCAACCCGGTGATCTCGGCGCCCGACGCCGCGCGGCTCGATGCGGCCCTTCCCGAGCTCGACTGCATGATCAGCCTCGACAACGCGCTCAACGAGACGACGCGCCACGCGCACGTCATCCTGCCCGGGCAGTCGGCGCTCGAGCAGCCGCACTTCGACGACCTCATCGCCATGTGGGGCGTGCGCAGCGCGGGGAACTTCTCGCCCGCGATCTTCCCGTGCACCGATCGGCCGCAGGAGTGGGAGATCCTCGCGACGCTGGGCGGTCTCTGTGCCGGCATGCCGCTTTCGGAGATCGACCCGGCGGCGATGGACGACGGCTTCCTCATGGCCCTCTGCGCCGCGAAGAACGTCGATCCCGCGAGTATCATGGGGCTCTACGATCACCGCGGCCCCGAGCGTCTCGTCGACTTTCAGATCCGGACGGGACCGTTCGGCGACCGGTACGGTGAGCGGCCCGGCGGTCTCACGCTGCAATCGTTCCGCGACGCGCCGCACGGGATCGACATGGGCCCGATGGTGCCGCGCCTGGACGAGATCCTCGCGACGCCGTCGGGCAAGGTGGAGCTCGCGCCCCCCTACATCACGGCCGACGTGGCGCGGCTCGCGGCGCGGTTGGGTCGCCCGCGCTCCGGGCTCGTGCTCGTCTCGCGCCGCCACCTGCGCTCCAACAACTCGTGGCTCCACAACGTGGAGGTGCTGGTGCGCGGGCGCGAGCGCTGCACGCTCCTCATCCACCCGAGCGACGCGGCCCGCTGCGGGGTGCGCAGCGGTGTGCCGGCGCGCGTGACGTCGGAGGCGGGCAGCGTCGAGGTCGCGGTCGAGGTGAGCGACGAGATGATGCCGGGCGTCGTCTCGCTGCCGCACGGGTGGGGACACGACAAGCCGGGGACGCGCATGGGCGTCGCGCGTGAGCACGCCGGCGTCAACAGCAACGTCCTGGCGCCGGGCCGTCTGACCGATCCGATCAGCAACAACGCGGTCGTCAACGGCATCCCGGTCGACGTCGCGCCCGCTTGAGAGGTCCCGGAAGGCCGGCGGGGCACACCGACGGACCGCTCGCCCCGCCCTGTTTGCCCCTGCGCGCACGACCGTAGTACCAGTCCGCGATGCCGACATCCCGCGCGCTGCTGCTCGTCGTCGCCGCCGTCGTCGCGGCGTGCAAGGGAAACCACGAGGGTCCCGGGACGATCACCGGCAAGGCCGTCCCGGCCGAGGTCATCGCGGCTCGGACCGAGTCGCAGAAGAAGGCGCTCACCGATCTCGGCGCCGGCGACGCGTCGGCCAAGCAGGTGCTGTTCGGCGACCTCCACGTCCACACGACGTACTCGGTCGACGCCTTCATGCGCACGCTGCCCTTCATGCAGGGCGAGGGCGCGCACCCGCCGGCGGACGCGTGCGATTTCGCGCGCTACTGCTCCGACCTCGACTTCTGGAGCATCAACGACCACGCCGAAGGCATCACGCCCGCCCACTGGCAGGAGACGAAGGACGCGATCCGGCAGTGCAACGCCATTGCGGGCGATCCGAAGAATCCCGACCTCGTCTCCTATCTCGGCTGGGAGTGGACGCAGGTCGGCCAGACGCCGGAGACGCACTACGGCCACAAGAACGTCATCTTCCATGACACCGCCGACGACAAGGTGCCCTCGCGTCCGATCAGCGCCCGCGGCGGCCTCCTCGCGCAGGCCTTCACGCAGCGGCCGCCGTTCTGGCAGCGCATCCAATTTCCCCTGCTCGATTTCCGGCACCGGCAGCGCTACCTCGACTTCGGCAACCTGCAGGTCGAGATCAACGCGGTGCCGCTCTGCCCGAAGGGCGTCGACGTGCACCAGCTCCCCGCCGACTGCCACGAGACGGCCGAGACGCCCGACGTCCTGTACGAGAAGCTCTCGCAGTGGGGCGCCGACACGATCGTCATCCCGCACGGCACCACGTGGGGCTTCTACACGCCGCCGGGCAGCAGCTGGGACAAGCAGCTGAAGGGCACGATGCACGACGCCGAGAAGCAGCGTCTCATCGAGATCTACTCGGGACACGGCAACTCCGAGGAGTTCCGCGCCTGGAAGGACGTCGACCAGGATGCGCAGGGGAAGCTCACCTGTTCCGGGCCGACGAAGGACTACCTCCCGTGCTGCTGGCAGGCGGGCGAGATCATCCGCTCGCGCTGCGCCGATCCGAAGGCGCCCGAGTGCGAGGAGCGTGTCGTCGCGGCGCGTGCGAACTACGCCGCCGCGGGCATCCTCGGACACCGCACGGTCGAGGGCGCCACGATCGAGGATTGGAAGGACTGCGGGCAGTGCCGCGACTGCTTCAATCCATCCTTCACCCTCCGGCCGCGCAGCTCGGTGCAATACACACTCGCGATCACGAACTTCGACGACCCCGCCAAGCCGCGTCGCTTCCACTTCGGCATCATCGGGTCGAGCGACAACCACTCGGCGCGTCCCGGCACGGGCTACAAGGAGTTCGCGCGGCGCGAGATGACCGAGGCCATCGGTCCCAAGGACGAGACCTGGCGCGCACGCGTCTTCGGCACGCCCGAGCCGCCGGCACCGAGCTCCCGCGCCACCGACGAGATCCCACTCGGCCAAGCCTTCCAGATGGTCGAAACCGAGCGACAGGTGTCGTTCTTCATGACGGGCGGCATCGTCGCCGTGCATTCCAACGGGCGCGATCGCGACGCCATCTGGGACGCCCTCAAGCGCCGCGAGGTCTACGCGACGAGCGGCGACCGCATCCTGCTGTGGTTCGATCTCCTGAACGGTCCCAACGGCGGCCCCCTGCCGATGGGAGCCGAGACGACGCTGATGGACCCACCCCGCTTCCGCGTGCGCGCCGTCGGATCGTTCGAGCAGAAGCCGGGATGCCCGGAATATTCGCTCCACGCTCTCGGCGCGGATCGCATCGGGCTGCTCTGCAGGGGCGAGTGCTACAACCCGAGCGATCGCCGCCGGCTCATCACGCGCATCGAGGTCGTGCGCATCCGGCCCCAGGTGCGGCCGAACGAGCCGGTGCGCGAGCTGATCGAGGATCCGTGGAAGCGCTTCGACTGCGCGGCCGACCGCGCCGGCTGCACGGTCGAGTTCGACGACCCGAGCTTCATCCTGAACGGGCGGCCCGCCACCTACTACGTGCGCGCGATCCAGGAGCCGACGCCGGCCGTGAACGCCGGCGGGCTGCGCTGCGACTACGACGCCCAGGGCAACTGCACGCGCGTCCATCCGTGCTACGGCGACTACCGCACGCCCTTCGACGACGACTGCCTGTCGCCGAACGAGGAGCGCGCCTGGTCGTCGCCGATCTACCTCAGCCCCGCTTCGTGACACCCGAGCGGCGGGCGCGCACACTGCTCGCCGTCGGCGCCGCGACGGGCCTCGCCGTCGCGGCCGTGCGTCTCGTCACCGGCCCGCAAAGCGTGCGCGGGATCCCCGCCGGCGCCGTTGCGACCGTCAACGGTGTCGCGATCTCCCGTGACGACTACCTGCGCACGCTGGCGGCGCTCGCCGGCGACCGGCGCGAGCCAATCGACGACGCCGACAAGCGCCGCGTCGTCGACCGTTTGATCGACGAGGAGCTGCTCCTGCAGCGCGGCCTCGACCTCGGCCTCGTGCGCCGCGATCGCACGGTGCGCTCGCAGCTCGTCGGCGCCACCATGGAGCTGCTCGCGAGCGGCGGCGCCGATCCGTCGCGCGCGGATCTGGTCGCCTACTACGACGCGCACCGCGACTACTTCGCCGAGCCGGGACGGGTCCGCGTGCGGCAGGTGCTGGTGCGTGTCCCCGGCGGCGACGAGGCGCCCGCACGCGCTCGCGCCGACGAGGCAGCGAGGCGCCTTCGCGCCGGCGAATCGTTCGCCAGCGTCCGCGCGGCGCTCGGGGACGACGAGGTAGCGCCCCTGCCGGATACGCTTCTCCCGGCGGTGAAGCTTCGCGAGTACGTCGGCGAGACCGCGACCCGGGCCGCTCTCGATCTCCCGCTCGGCGCCATCAGCGATCCCATCCGCACGAGCATGGGATTTCACGTCCTGCAGGTCGCCGAGCGCAGCGAGCCGGCGGTCCCTCCCTTCGACCAGATCGAGGATCGCGTGCGCGCGGAGGTCCGCCGCCGGGCCGACGAGACGGCGTTGCGCACCTCGCTCGACGCGCTCCGCAAGGCCGCCGCCGTCCAGACGAGCGAGCCGCTGCCATGACGCGCCTCGCGTTCGCCCTCGTGCTCCTCGGCCCGGCCCTCGCGCTCGCCCACGGCCGCAGCGTGTCCTGGTCCGGCTGGACGCTCGGGCCCGACGGTGCGCACGTCGAGCTTCGCCTGGCGGCGATCGACCTCACCCTGCTCGGCCTCGATCCGTGGCGCGACGGCGAGCGCATCGGGAGCTATGCCGCCGAGCGTCTGACGCTCGCGGCCGGCGGGGTACCCTGCATGCCCACGGCGCCGCCGACTGTGCGCGGGGAGCGCGAGGGGCAGATCGTCGTCGCGTGGAGCCTCGCGTGCGCGTCGCCTGAGCCGCGGACGATCGGATCGCGCCTGTTCGCCGACGTCGCGCCCGCGCACGTCCACCTCGCCCGCGTGTCGGCGATGGACGGCACCGTCGTCGAGCGTGTGCTCACGGTCGAGGCGCCACAGTGGCCGCTCGGCGGGGAATCGGCGAGCGCCGTCGATTTCGCCGCGCTCGGCATGCGCCACGTCGCGATCGGCCTCGATCACGTCGCCTTCCTCTTCGCCCTGCTGCTCGTCGCGAGATCGCTCGCCGACCTCGTCGCGAGCGTCGCCGCCTTCGCGATCGCGCAGAGCGCGGCGCTCGTGATCGCGACCCTGGGCCTCGTGCGGCTCGATCCGGCGGCGGTGGCGACGCTCGTCGGCCTCTCGTGCGCGCTCGTCGCGTGCGAGGGCGCGTGGCTCCTCGGCGGCCGGGATCGTCTGACGCCGTGGATCGTCGCGGCCACGCTCGGCGCGGCGGCGATCGCCGATCCGCGTACGGTTCCTCCACTCGTCCTGGTCGGGGTCGCGCTCTTCGGCGCATGCCACTTGGGTCTCCTCGCGCGCACCACGCGCCCCGAGTCCCTCGTCGCGCTGGGAGCGTTCGCATTCGGGCTCGTGCACGGGTTCGGGCTCGCGAGCGTGCTCGCCGCGCTCGGGCTACCGAGCGAACGGGTCGTGCCGTCGCTCTTCGCCTTCAACGTGGGGGTCGCGCTCGGCCAGCTCGCGATCGTCGCCGCGGGCTGGACCGTGCTCGGCGCGCTGGATCGCCGCTATCCGCGATCGCGAGTCTGGATCGCCGAGATGGGGTCTGCGGCCGTCTGCGGGCTCGGCGTGTTCTGGTTCGTCACGCGGGCATGGGGATGAGCGATGCCGTCGCCTTTTTCCACGCCGGCACGGCCTCGAGCCGCTCGTACCAGCGCGTGATCTCCGGAAACGGCTCCAGCGGATAGTGGGCCTGCGCGGCGTAGGTCATCCATGCGCCGACCGTCATGTCGGCGAGCGTGATGCCCTGGCCCACGAGCCAATCGCGCCCTTTCAAATGATCGTTCAGCACCTGCGCGAAGCGGTGGAACTCCTGCTCCGCACGCTCCACCTCGGCGGGATTCGGATCGCCCTGCCCGAAGAGCCGCTTCACGAACCGCTCGAAGAGGATCGTGCTGCACGCCCGTCCCCAATGCGCCAGCTCCCAGCATTGCCAGCGGCTGACGTCGGCCTGCTTTCGCGGGTCCGACGGCCACAGACTCTGGTCGGCGCGCTTGGACGCCAGGTACTGCATGATCGCGTTCGATTCCCACAGCACGAAGCCGTCGTCTTCGAGCACGGGCATCAGGCGGTTCGGGTTCAAGGCCGCGAACGCAGGACGCATGTTCTCTCCGTTCAGCAGGTCGAGCGGCTCGACGTCGACGTCGATGCCCAGGTGGTTCATCGTCGCGAGCACCTTGATGGCGCGCGGCGACGGTGGCGCTACGTGCAGTTTCATCGTCATCCCTCCGTGTGCTTCGTGTAGCGGGCCAGGACCGTGTCCCAGCCGCCGTTGTACGCATCGCGCTCGCGGGCCGCGCCGGCGCGCTCCCAGCCGTGGTGCTCGAGGTCGACGCGCGTGCCGTCGCGCTCCGCGGAGAAGCGGATGTCGACCTCGGTCGGTCCGTCGAAATCGGGGGCTTTCCACGTGAACACGATCCGAGCGGGCGGCGAGTACGTGGTCACCACGCCGATCTCGTACTCCTCGCCGTCGGTGAACCGCTCGTAGAAGCGTCCGCCCACCCTGCCCTCGATCTGGATCGAGCCGGCGCGCTCGCGTCCGAACGAGAACCCTTCCCTCAGCGGCCACCACTTCCCGATGTCCTCGGTGAACAGACGGAACGCGCGCTCGACGGGTCGCTTCACGTGGATCGACTTCTTGATCGTCATGTCTCACTCTCCTGCTCGGCGAAGGTCTTGAAGGCGGCGAGCGCCCGGTCCCAGGCGTGGCTCACGCGATCCAGGTAGCCGCGCAGCTCGGCGAGACAGATCGGGTCGGGCGGCACGCGGTACAGCATCTCCCGTCCCTGCGGCACGACCTCGACCAGGCCGGCTTCGCGCAGGATCCGCAGGTGCTTGGAGACGGCGGGACGCGACATCGGGAGGCCGCGCCCGAGGTCGCTCGCACGCGTCGGTCGGCGCGTCACGCGATCGAGGAGGCGCCGCCGCGTTCCGTCCGCGAGGGCGGTGAGCGTGCGGTCGAGCCGAGTCGTCCGGGCCGCACGCTGTCGCATGGTCCAATACGTAACCGATCGGTTACGCGAAAGCAAGAGGCCCTCGGACTGGTCGACACGTCGCGGTCGGCGAGATAGCGCAGGCGTCACGGCGCGGCATCGACACTCCGGTCCCAACCTGGCGCGAGCGCTGCTCGCGACGTCGCTCGTGGCGCTCGCGAGCGCGTGCGGCGTCCTCCCGGAGGGGTGGCTGTACACGACTCGCGTCGCGCCAACTGCTGCGACGGTCGTCTGGACGCTAGCGGCCGAGGCGACCGTGGCCTGTCGCGATGCGCAGAACCGCGTCGTCGAGGCCGCGACGCACGGCACGGCGTCCGGGCCGCGATGGGCACGCCTCGAAGGCCTCACACCCGACACGCCCTATCGCTGCGAGCTCCGCTCGACGGCCTTGGCCAAGCCACGTCGCTTCCGCTTTCGCACGGCCGCGCTCCCCGGAACGCCCTTCCGCTTCGCCGTCGTCGGCGACACCGGGGACTTCAGCCCCGAGGCGCGTGCCCTCCCGCGACGCATTCTCGCCGGCCATCCCGCCTTCCTCGTCCACGTCGGCGACCTGGCCTATCCGCACGGCACCGCCCTGCAGCTCGATCGCCGCTTCTTCCGCGCGTACCGGCGTCTGCTCGAACGCGTCCCGCTCTTTCCCGCTCCCGGGAACCACGACCTCCTTCGGTCCAGTGCCTATCGGACGGTGTTCGGACCGGCCGCCGCGGGCGGTGAGGACGACCTGCGATACGCATGGAGCTGGGGTGATGCGGGGTTCGTCTCGCTCGACACGCCCGGCGTCGCCGCGGGCGGCGGCGGCCTCGCGTGGACCGCCGCGGCGCTCGCGAGCTTCGCTCCGAGCGCCTGGCGCATCGCCGCGGTGCACGAGCCGCCCTTCAGCCCGGGCGTCAAGGGCATCAAGGAGGGTCTGCGCCGAACGCTCGAGCCGATCCTCGAGCGGGGTGGCGTGGCGCTCCTGCTCACGGGACACGAGCATCTCTACGCGCGCACCGATCCCGTGTGCGAGGTGGTACCCGAGGCGCGTGTCGTCGAGGTCATCACGGGCGGCGGAGGCGGCGCGAGCCTCGACCAACCCGTCCCGCAGCCGAAGTTCGCGACCGTCCTGTCGACTACGCACTACGTGCTGGTGCACGTCGACGCGAAGCGCATCGTCCTGCGGGCGATCGGACTCGACGGCCGTGTGCTCGATCGTGCGCGCCTCGTGCGCGGTGCGGCCACACCCTGCCGGCAGGGCAGATGGCGTCTCGGGAAGCCGCCGACCTGAGCCGCCGCGCAGGGACTCACGCGCGGTGCGACGAGCGCGCTATACTCCACGCTCGCGGGAGGTCGGCATGAGCGAACGATGGTCGCAACGAAGCGGATCGGGCCGGATGGCGATCCTCACCAGCGGCGGTGATGCCCCCGGCATGAACGCCGCCATCCGCGCCGCGGCGCTGCTGGCGATGTCGCAGGGCTGGAAGGTCTTCGGCGTGAGCGACGGCTACAGGGGCCTCCTCGAGGGGCGCCTCACCGAGCTCGGCCCCGGCGACGTGTCGGGCATCATCCGCGAGGGCGGTACGATCCTCGGCTCGGCGCGGTGCCGCGAGTTCGCCGAGCGCGCCACGCGCGACGTCGCACGCCGGCGGCTCGGCGAAGCCACGATCGATGCACTCCTCGTCATCGGCGGCAACGGATCGATCGCCGGCGCGGCGGCGCTCTCCGACCCCGCCGAAGCCGAATCCGGCGGCCCGCTCGTGATCGCGCTGCCCGCGTCGATCGACAACGACATCGGTCTCACCGGGCTCGCGATCGGCGTCGACACCGCGATGAACACGATCGTCGACGCCTGCGACAAGATCGCCGACACCGCCTCCGCCTTGAACCGTACGTTCCTGGTCGAGGTGATGGGCCGGCGCTGCGGCTACCTCGCGATGACCGCCGCCATCGCCGGCGCCGCCGATGCCGTCCTCTTCCCCGAGGCGGGCCGCAGCGACACCGAGGTCGTCGACGCCGTCCTACGGACGATCGAGCGTGTACGCGCCCGACGCGGCCGCAAGAATCGCGTGATCGTGATCAAGGCCGAGGGCGTGTCGCTCTCGACCGAGCGCTTGAAGGAAATGGTCGACGCCCGGCTTCACGAGTCCGACGGCAAGGGACTCGCCGTCGAGACCCGCGTCACGGTCCTCGGGCACGTGGTGCGAGGTGGGCGTCCATCGGCGTTCGATCGATTGCTCGCGAGCCGCCTCGCCCACGTCGCCGTCCGCGCGCTCATGGCCGGCGAGCACCGACGCATGGCGGCATGGCAGCTTCCGGTGGAGCCGCCGGCCGCGGTCGGACATCGCGCCGCCGACGACCCCTACTGCTGGCTGGTCGATTTCGACGCGGTCCTGGTCGAGACCGAGCAGCTCCTCGCCGGGACGAGCCCGCTGGTGCGGTGGCGGGCACGCGTCCTCGACGAGATCGAGGGCGTGCTGGCCCTCTGAAGCGGAAAAAAGCTTGCCGACTGCCGCGGGGGACCGGTAGACCAGTGCGTCGGAGGGAAACGACGATGCACAGCCCGACCACCGCAACACGTCTCGCCATGCTCGTCCTGGCGCTGGGCCTTACCGGCGCCGCACACGCCGCCACCGACGAATGTCACGCCGGCGCCTCCGCGCTCGCCGACGCCAAGTCCATCGCCGGGGTGCGCGGCGCGATCGCCCGCGCATGCCCGTGTGCCTTCTACGACGGCTCCACCGGGGACAAGCGCCACGGCGCCTTCGTTCGCTGCGCCAACGCGCAGATCGAGCTCGCGACGAGGACGCCGCTGCTCGGCACCTACTCGCTGCGGCCACAGTGCCGCATCGAGCTGAAGAAGCTCTATTCGCGTGCCGCGTGCGGCTACTCCGCGTCCGCGCCGCGCGTCATGTGCTGTGAAGCGAAGGTGGCCAGCGGGAAGCTGAAGGCGTCGGCCAAGCGCGCCACCAAGTGCGTCGACTCCGGCAGCGGCAGCGTCATCCGTCATGCCTGCTACGTGTCGCCCTTCGGCGCGGACGCGTGCAGCTCGAATGCGACCAACGACTGCTCGACGCTGGTGACCGACGAGACGGTCGACGTCCCGAGCGCGGCCCAGCCCGCGAACACACCGGGCTCGCCCGGGGTCGTCGTCACGAACCCGAAGCTGCTCACCCAGTTCGGTGGTGGGAGCTTCGACCTGAACCACGCCCGCTACACCCGACACCACCTCGCGGGTGCGGTCGGCGCGCCGCAGGCGATCCTCATCCTCGTCCCCGGCTTCGAGGGCGGCGCCTCCGACTTCCGCATCATCGGCGAGAACCTGATCACGCGCGCGCACGCCGAGGGTTTCACCGTCGAGGTGTGGGCGGTCGATCGCCGCACCAACCAGCTCGAGGACATGGCGGGGCTCGAGATCGCCGAGGAATTCCTCTCGCCCGAGATCGCGCTCGACTGGCTCTTCGGCGGCGAGGTCTCTCTGCCGCTCGACCCGATCCTGGCGGCGGGACCGAACCGCCGCGCCGTCTTCTACGACACGCAGGCGGATCTCGCCTTCTTCGCCTCCTGGACGAACCTCATGTTCTCGCGCGACATCGACGCCATCGTGACCGCGGCGCGCGCCGCGGCGCAGAACCAGAACGTGTTCCTCGGCGGGCACTCGGCCGGGACGGGCTTCACCGCGCGCTACGCGTCGACCGACTTCAACCTCACCGGTGTCGGCCCGGCCGATCCCGGCTACGCGAAGCTCCGCGGCCTCGTGCTGCTCGAGGGCGTCGGCGGGTCGACCGCGGGGACGCCGCTCACCAACGACTCGCTCGATCGCATCATCGCGAAGTTCGACGGCGGCCTCTTCGGCGCCGTGCGCGACAACGCCGCCCGCTGCGTCGACGGCCTGACCCCGTGCACGATCGCGACCGAGGCCGGCGACTGCACCGGCCAGCTACCGCCCAAATGCACGCTGCCGACGACGTCGTACGCGACGTCGGCGATCCTGAACGCGCGCATCCTCGCGAGCGGCGAGGTGGCCGGGCTCCAAGCCGCGCTCGACCCGGACACGGGGGAGAACATCCTGCGCGTCGACCAGGGCGGCGTGGTCGACAACAACGCGATCTTGAAGGTGACGGATCTGAACGGTCTCGCCCTCCTCCCTCGCTCGACGGCCGAGGGCGGCCTCGGGGCCTTCCTCGACGACGACGGGCTGGTGGCCAGTATCGCGTCGTTCGTCGCGACGTCGCTCGGCGCGCCGGGCCCGATGCTGGGCATCCTCACCACCTGGCAGGACATCACCGAGGGACCGTTCGCGCCGGCGATCGTCCCGAACAACGGGCCGCCGCCGACGACGCTGCCCGGCACGAGGTGGGGCCAGGAGAAGGAAGTCACGCTCATGAGCCGCATGGCGGCCAACTTCTACAAGGGCGGAACCAACTTCACCGACGTGTACTATCCGGTCGCCGGCCCGAGCGTGACCTCGGTCACGGGCGTGTGCACGGCGGGCTTCTGCTCGGCGGGCAACGTCGGCGCTGCGTGCACGACGGCCGCGCAATGCTCACAAGCGGTGAACCTCGACTCGTCGGCGCTCTCGATCGGCCGCGGACGCCGCGACATCGAGAACCTGACCCAGGCGGCGAACATCAACATCCCCGTCATCGCCTTCGGTGGCACGAACGGCCTCGCCGTGGTCCCCGGCGCGTACACGCCGTTCGGGACCAGCATCGGCGCGTGCACGGCGCCGAGCTGCAGCGGATTGCCGCGCGTCGTCGATGCGTCGTTCCCGAACCCGGCCTTCGCGACCTTCGGGGACATCGCCGGCGGCTACGAGGTGGTCATGGCCGAGGGCTTCGCGCACGTCGACGTGGTGTGCGCCGAGGACACCGTCGACAACCCGATCACGCCCGCGCTGCTCGCGTTCCTCAAGCGGAACGTTCAATAGCTCGCTCGGCATGGCCGGTCGTGCTATCGGCGCGACCGGCCATGCCGCTCAGCCGCTGGTGGGGGCTCGGCGCGCTCGGCTGCTACGCCGTCCACGCGGCGTACCACGTCCATCGTGGCCATCCCGAAGATCTGGTGTGGGCGTGCCACGTGGGAACGCTGCTCGTCGCGTTCGGTCTCGCCGCACGCTCACCGGTGGCCAACGCGATCGGCTTTCTCTGGCTCGTGGTCGGCAACGTCTGCTGGGCAATGGACCTCGCCGCGGGGGGCGACTTCCTGCCGACGTCGATCCTCACGCACGCCGGCGGGCTCGTGCTGGGCGCCCTCGGGTTGCGGCGCATGGGACTCCCGCGTCATGCCTGGTGGCAGGCCCTCGTCGGGTTCGTGCTGCTCCAGCAGCTCAGCCGCTGGACGACGCCACCGGACGCGAACGTCAACGTGGCATTTCGCGTCTGGACGGGCTGGGAAGCACGCTTCCCGTCGTATCCGGCCTACCTCGCGATGCTGTACGCGATCGCCCTCGCGAGCTTCTTCGTCATCGACCGCGTGGCGCGCCGGCTACTCCTTCCATGACGCCTGCGCGACCCGCTGGGGGAGCGTCGCGATCTGCCGTGCGATCACGCCGCCCAGGAAGTGGAACTCGAGATAGCTGCGCGCGACGTCCGACGGATTCGAAATTTCCGCGCGGCGCTCGTCGATGCCAATGAATCCCTTCCCGTCGCGATAGCCGACGACGAGCGTCTCGCCCTTGGCGAGGCCGTGCGTCTTCAGGGGCGCCAGCACCGCGACGTCGTCGACCCCGAACAGGAAGAGGTCGCGCTCGAACTCCTCCTTCGGCAGCGGCACGACGCCGGGCGCGATGCGCAGCTCCCAGGCGCCGTGCGCGAGCATCTCGGCGAGCGCGCCCCGCCGGATGAGCGCGGCGTTCGACGGCTCGAGCGACAGCACCTGCACGCGGGCCACCCGGAGGTTCATGTGCGGAGCCCCGTAGCCGATCGTGAGGTCGACGAGTGGGCCGCCGCCCTCGCCGACCTGGATTGGCTTGCCCTCGGTATGGTCCTCGACTTGCAGGAAGAGGTTTGCGACCCGCGCCGTCAGCTCGGGCTCACGGATCGCCTTGCGTGCCGTCGCCGGGTCGAGGACGCGCGTCGCCGTGTGGCCGTCGGTCACGAACACCTCGAACGGTTCGACGTCGGCATCGATCACCTGCGCCCGCGTCGTCGGATGGGGATGCACCGCCGTGCGAAAGCGTGTCTCGTCCTTCTCGATCTTCAGATGCACGGCGAACGGGACCGTCCCCTCCTTCTTCGTGGTTCCGGTGCCGAGCAGGACAAGGTCGCCGATCAGCTGGCGGCGCGGATAGCGGTGTGTGTTGCGGAACGTGATCCGGTGCGCCGCGCGGTCGACGGTGACCTCGGTATGGTCGTCGTCGAGCGCGACGCGATTGCTCGCGTCCGCAGCCCGGCTCCCGACACCGGCGAGCGGACAGCGGATGTGGCCAGCGACGTAGTAGACACCGCGCCCCGACAGGCGCTGCTCCGGGTCGGGCGCCGGATCGGCCGCGCGAGCCACCGCTCCCAGGACCAGAACCAGGAGCACCCACATACCGAGCCCGGTAGCAGAGGGCGCCGTCGGGATGCCAGGGGTCCGCTCACGCTCGCAGCTGCGCGACGCCGAGGCGGGTCGCCACCTCGTCGAGCTCGCGTTCCACCGCCGGCGCGAGCGCGATCCCGCTCGCCAGCGCGTCGCGGCGGCGGCGATGCGCTCCCTCGCCCGGAATGCGGATCTCGTCGAACCCCGGCGCCAGGCGTGACCACTTGATGCGTTCGACGACCGTATCGACGGCGCCCTCGTAGTCTTCGCCGAGGCAGCGCACCGGATCGACGGCGACGAGCAGCATCGAGAGCAGGAACTCGCGATCGGTCTCGAGCCAGTCGGGCTGCGCCGCCTCGGGCGGGTTGCCGCTGAGCGCGTTCGTGAGAAGCCCCAGGACCAGAGCGAGGCCGTAGCCCTTGTGCTCGCCGAGCGGGAGCATGGTGCCGGCGGCCGCGCGACCAGCATCGGTCGTGGGGCTGCCGCTCTCGTCGAGCGCCCAGCCCTCAGGGATCGGGTCGCCGCTCTTCGCCGCGACCAGGACGTAGCCACGCGCCACCTTGCTCGTCGCCATGTCGAAGACGACCGGGTACGCCTGGCGCGACGGGATGGCGATCGCGAGCGGATTGTTGCCGATCAGGCGCTCCGCGCCGCCCCACGGCGCGAGGTTCGCGGTCGCGCTGCTGAGGGCGATCCCGACCATGCGGCGCGCGAGCGCCATGGCGGCGAAGTAGCCGACGTGTCCCGTGTGCGACACCCGACGCACCGCGACGGCGCCGATCCCCGCCGCGCCGGCCTTCGCCATCGCGAGGTCCATCGCGCGCCGGCCCACGACCGCGCTCATGCCGCGGTCGCCGTCGAGAAGCGCGTAGGCGGGGAGATCCACCACGGTCGCGATCGCCGGGCGCGGGTTGATCGTGCCCGTGCGCAGGCGCTCGACGAAGGCGCCGACGCGGATGCACCCGTGGGACGCGATGCCGCGCAGCTCCGCGTCCACCGTCTGCGCGGCACAGGCGGCCGCGTCGGCCGCCGGCAGGCCGGCCGCCTCGTAGATGCGCGCGAGGAAGGCTTCGAGGGCTGCAGCGGAGATGCGGGCCATCGCTCGTGGCGCTCGTACCACAGGCCGCATGCGGTGGTGTAGCCTCGTTGCGCGGTTCGTTCCGGAGCGGTAGGCGATGGCCCCCATGCATGAAGCTCGCACTCGGCTCGTCCTCGTCGTCGGCGCGCTCGTCGGTTGTATCTCGCACGCGACGGCGCACGGCGCCGTCGTGGCGAGCGTCTTCGGCGGCCGCGTCGCGTGCGCGCCGAACGGCACCGTCCAGTTCTGTCAGGGCGACGTCACGACGCGCGTCGAGAGCTTCGACGGTGTGCCGCTCGACGTCAGCGTGACGCTGCCGCCGGCGTCCCTGGACGGACCGTTCCCGCTGATCGTCGATCGCCACGGCTGGAGCCTCGGCAAGAACGGCGCGCCGTACGTCGCCCTGGCCGAGGAGGGGTACGTCGTGCTCTCGTACACCGCGCGGGGCTTCTACGCTTCGTGCGGCTCGGCGGCGTCGCGCGATCCCGACGCCACGCTCTCGAACCCGACCGTGTGCGCCGAGCGGGGCTGGACGCACGTCGCGGACGTCCGCTACGAGGCGCACGACACGCAGCACCTGGCCGGTCTCCTGGCCGACGAGGGGCTCGTCATCCCGAACAAGGTCGGCGTCACCGGCGCGTCGTACGGCGGCGGCCAGTCGATGATCCTGGCTGCGCTCCGCAACCGCATCATGCTGCCCGACGGCACCTTCGTTCCGTGGCGGAGCCCGGGCGGGAAGGACATGGAGATCGCCGCGGCCGCGCCGCTGATCCCGTGGTCGGATCTCGCCTACTCCCTCACGCCCAACGGGCGCACGATCGACTACCGGGTCGCGAATCCCTACGGCCTGCGAGGCGGCGTGCAGAAGCAGTCGTGGAACGCGACCTTGTACGGCATCGGCCTCGCGGCGGGCTTCTACTCGCCGCCCGGCGTCGACTTCGCGGCCGATCTCACGACCTGGAACGGCCGCGTCGGCGCCGGTGAGCCGTACGACGGCGATCCGACGCTGCAGGCGATCCTCGACGAGTTCACGAGCCATCACTCCGCGTACTACGTCGACGACTCGATCGAGCCGGCGCCCCTGTTCATCTACAACGCCTGGACCGACGACCTCTTCCCGGTCGACGAGGCCGTACGCTTCTGGCGCAAGACCGTGGCGAAGTATCCGACCGCGGAGATCTCGCTGCTGTTCGCCGACGATTTCGGACACTCGCGCGCAGCGCTCGGCTTCGGCGGCGCGCGCGTCGGCGAGCGGGTGAACCAGTTCTTCAATCGCCACCTGCGCGGCATGGGCGATCCGCTTCCGGCGATCGAGACTTTCACGCAGCCGTGCAACGGGGCGAAGGAGGAAGGGCCGTTCACGGCGAGCGATTGGGACTCCATCCATCCCGGCGAGGTGCGTTACGCGACCCGCAAGACGCAGCGTTTCGACTCGGCCGGCAGCAACCCCGACAACGCGAACGCGACCGATCCGCTGCTGGCGGGCGGCACGCCGTGCCGCACCGTGCCCGCCGCCGACGACGCGGGGGCGGCGACGTACCGGCTCCCCGCGGTGAAGGGCGACGGCTACACGCTCCTCGGCGCGCCCACGATCATCGCCGATCTCGCCGCGACGGGTGAAGGCGCGCAGGTCGTGGGGCGCCTGTGGGACGTCGCACCCGGCGGCAACCAGACGCTGGTCGCGCAGTCGGTCTACCGGCCGCGCACCGACAACGCCCCCGGACAGGTGTTCCAGCTCCACGCCAACGGCTGGCACTTCGTCGCCGGTCACGTCCCAAAGCTCGAGCTGGTCGGTCAGAGCGCGGGGTACGTGCGCCCCTCGAACGGCGTCTTCACCGTGACGGTCAGCCGGCTCGAGCTGCGCTTGCCCGTGCGCGAGACGCCCGACGGCAAGACGATCGAGTCGCCGGCGGCAAAGGTGATGCCGCCGGCCGGACCGGAGCTGCACGGCTGCACACTCGCCGCGCGCACGGATTGCCGCACGACCGACGCGCCGCGCGCCGCGCGTATCGCCATCGGGGTCGGACCGCGCGCCGCGCAGGGTCGGCTCGGGTGGCGATGGAAGACGACCGGCGCGACGTCGGCGCCCGGCCTGGGCGATCCGACCGCGACCACCGACTATGCCCTGTGCGTCTACGACGGCGCGGCGAACCTCATCGCCGGCGCGATGGCTCCGGCCGGCGCCACCTGCGGGAAGAAGCCGTGCTGGACCGAGACGAAGACCGGCTTCCGCTTTGCCGACCCGCGCGCGAGCATGGGTCTTCGTTCGGTCGGTCTCGGCGCGACCGCGAGCGGCACGACGACGCTCGAGGTCGCCGGCAAAGGGGCGCGACTCGGTGTCCCGCGCCTCCCGGTCGCGACGCTCCCGGTGACGGCGCAGCTCGTCAATGCGGATGGCACGTGCTGGGCTGCGGCCTTCGGCTCGGCGCGCAAGAACACCGCAAGGCTCCTCGAAGCAGTCTCGGACTGAGCGCGGCAAATGCGCGCCGACGTTGCCCCTCGCGCAACGACGCGAGATAAGGCGTTGCGTGCACACCCTCCAGGGCAAGCGGGCGCTCATCACCGGCGGCGCCTCGGGCATCGGTAAGGCAATCGCCGAGCGGTTCGCTGCCGGCGGCGCCGAGATCCTGCTCGTCGACCTGAACGAGGCGTTGCTCCGCGAGACGGCGGCCGAGCTCGCCCGCAAGGGCGCGAGGGTGCGCACGTACGCGCTCGACGTGACCAACGCGTCGCGCATCACGGGCTTGCGCGACGAGATCCATCGCGATGGCGGCCCCATCGACGTGCTGGTCAACAACGCCGGCCTCGTCTTCGGCGGCGCGTTCCTCGACGTGCCGCTCGAGAAGCACTTCACGACATACCGCGTGAACACCGAGGGTCTGGTGGCCATGACGCACGCGTTCCTGCCCGACCTCATCGCGGGCCGCGACGGCCACGTCGTCAACGTGGCGAGCGCGTCGGGCTTCATCGGGCTGCCGTTCGGGGCGACGTACGCGTCGAGCAAGTGGGCGGTCATCGGGTTTTCGGAGTCGCTGGCGATCGAGCTCGAGATGCTGGGACACGGCCACGTACACGTGACGTCCATCTGCCCGAGCTACGTCGCGACGGGGCTGTTCGACGGGGCGAAGGCGCCGTTCATGACGCGTCTCCTCACCGCCGATCGGGTCGCGGACTTGACGACGCGCGCCGTGCTCGCGAACAAGCCGCAGGTCCGCACGCCCTGGCTCATCAAGGTGACTCCGGCGCTGAAGGCGCTTTCGCCGTTTCGCGTGTTCTATCGCGTGGCAGCGGTGCTCGGCGTCAACACGAGCATGGTGAAGTGGCGCGGCCGCAGCTAACCGCTGCGGGCGTCCTAGAGCAGGCGGCCGACCGGCACCGGCGCCACGCCCACCGCGGCGGCGACGCCCGGATGCGTGATCTCGCCCGCGACCACGTTCGCCGCGTGCCGGAGCGGCCCCGACGCGCCGAGCGCGGGCGCGAAGCCCTGGTCGGCGATCGCGAGCGCGTACGATAGCGTCGCGTTCGTGAGCGCGTAGGTCGAGGTGTGCGGCACGATCGCCGGCATGTTGGTGACGCAGTAGTGGACGACGCCTTCCTCGACGTAGATCGGATCATCGTGGGTCGTCGGGCGCGACGTCTCGGCGCATCCGCCCTGGTCGATCGAGATGTCGACGAACGCGGCGCCGCGCCGCATGGCGCGCACGAGCGCGCGCGACACCAGCTTCGGCGCGAGCGCGCCCGGGATGAGAACGGTCCCGATGACGAGGTCGGCGTCGAGCACCTCCTCCTCGATGTTGGCGCGGTTCGACATCACGGTCGTGACGTGGCCCGCGAGGATGTCGTGCACGTAGCGGAGCTTCGCCGGCGCGATGTCGAGGATCGACACGTGCGCGCCGACGCCGACCGCCACCTGGCAGGCGCTGGCGCCCGCGATGCCGGCGCCCAGGATGACGACGTTCGCCGGCCGCACGCCCGACGCGCCCGAGATCAGCACGCCACGGCCGCCGTTCTGCGCCTGGAGGCACCACGCGCCGACCTGCACCGAGAGGCGCCCCGCGACCTCGCTCATGGGCGCGAGGAGCGGCAGCGACCCGTCGTCCAGCTGGAGCGTCTCGTACGCGAGCGAGCGCACGCGTTGCTGGCGCAACACGGCGACCAGGTCCGGGATGGCCGCGAGGTGGAGGTAGGTGAAGAGGATGAGATCGGCCCGCAGAAGGGGGTATTCGCGCGGCTGCGGCTCCTTCACCTTGAGGATCATCTCGGCTTCGCCCCACACGGTCGCGGCATCGGCGAGCCGCGCACCGGCGGCGGCGTAGAGGCCATCGGGCAGCGACGACCCCTCGCCCGCGCCGTGCTCGACCAGCACCCGATGCCCGTGCGCGACCAGGGCACCGGCGCCGCTCGGCGTGAGCGCGACCCGGTTCTCCTCGGCTTTGATCTCGCGGGGGACTCCGACGATCATGACGTCGATATAGCAGATGTGGTGGTCGAACGAGGGCGCCCCGCGTCACGCAGCGAAGCTGCCGACCTTGTGCTATGGAACTCCGCCCATGACGGTTCGTGTCTTGTTTCTCGCGTTCGCCGGCCTCGTCGCGGCCTGCGCGGGGCCCGAGCAGGAGGCGGCGCCCCCGACGACCACGACGACGAAAGTGCTTTCGGCGCAGGATCTGATCGCGATCGAGGCGACGCCCGCCAGCACGCCGCCGCTCCCACACGGCGTCGAGCCGGCGACGATGCCGGTCGCTGGCCTCAAGGGCACACCCGGACCCTCGCCCGCATTCGGGCCCGAGAACGCGCCGGTGCGGATCTTCGTGTTCAGCGACTTCCAGTGCCCGGTCTGCCGCCGTGTCGTCGAGCCGTTGAAGCTCCTCGCGCGCACCTATCCCGACGTGCGCATCGTCTTCAAGGAGAATGCGCTCGCCATGCACGGCCGCGCTTCCCGCCTGGCGGCGGCGTCGCTCGCTGCGTTCCGGCAGGGCAAGTTCTGGGAGTTCCACGACCGGGTGTTCGCGAACCCCGGCCAGCTCGACGACGACAGCCTCGCGGCACACGCCAAGGCGATCGGTCTCGACGTCCCGCGCTTCCAGGCCGACCTGGACGACCCGGCCGTGACGGCGCAGGTCCAATACGAGGCCGACCTCGCCGCGTCGCTCGACCTCCGCAGCACGCCGGGCTTCATGATCAACGGCACGCCGCAGATGGGCTGGGGGAGCTACATGGGCATGGAGGGCCTCGTGAAGCGCGAGATCGAGCGGGCGCAGAAGCTCTCCCAGAGCGGCACCCCGGCCAACCGGGTGGCGTACGAGGCGACCCGGCAGGCGGGGCCGAAGGGCGAGGAGATCGCCGTGGCCCTGTTCGTCGTGCCGAAGTAGCGGCTGCATCCGCCCCGCTCGCTGGGGCGTAGGGCTGGCGATCCTGCAACGGAAGGAGATCGCCATGACCCGCTTTGCAACGCTCGCCGCCCTGCTCGCCGCCGGCCTGTGGCTGCCCGCGCCCGCCCTGGCGCAGAGGCGACCCAAGCTGCCGACCCGATCGACGCCGATCGCGCTCTACAAGAAGGACTCGCGGCTGGCGGTCGTGAACCGCGAGGCCGACAGCCTGACGGTACTGCAGGTACGGAACCGGGGCGCCGACGTCGGCGACAAGATCGCCGAGATCGCCGTCGGCCACGAGCCCCGCTGCGTCGCGATCGGCGCCAAGGAGAAGGAAGCGTTCGTCGTGAATGCGGCGAGCGGCACGATCTCGGTCGTGGCGTTGAAGGGCCCGCGCGCGAACGAGGTGGTGGCCGAGTTCCCGGTCGGGACCGAGCCGCGCGGCTGCGCGATGAGCCCGAACGGGACGCGTCTCTTCGTCGCCACCTACACCGACGGCGCGATCGCGGTGGTCGACCCGGCCGGCCGGCGTGTCGTGGGTACGGTGCCCGTCGGCGGCAATCCGTACGCGGTCGCGGTCACCAACGACGGCGACAAGGACGACACCGACGAGACGGTCTTCGTCACGCAGTTCTTCGCCGAGCTCGTGCCCGGCGGCCCGGGCGAGGGCTTCGACGACGGCAAGGAGGGCGTCGTGCAGGCCTTCCCCGCGGGCGCGCTCACGCCCGTCACGAGGATCACGGTGGCACCGCTCGCGAAGAGCGGCTTCGCGGCCGATCGCACGAAGCTCTGCCCCGCGGGCAACCCGGACCTCCACGATCCCATCTTCTGCCCGGATCAGAACGCCGCCATCACCGACGACGTGATCGTGAAGGATCCCCAGGGCGCCTACCCGAACCAGCTCGCGTCGGGCGTCATCCGCGGCGGCAAGCTGCTCCTGCCCAACATCGGCGCCGCGCCCGAGCCGCCGGTCGCGTTCAACACGAACGTGCAGGCGCTCGTGAACGTCGTCGACGTCGCGGGCCTCGCCGAGAACACCGACCTCGCCGTGAACCTGAACGCCGAGGTGAAGGCCGAGGCGGACCCCGCGAACCCCACCCAGAGCCTCGACAAGCTCTTCGGCAACGACATCGTGGCGATCGACGCCGACAAGACCGGCGGCGTGGTCCTGATCGTGAGCCGCGGCGGCAACTTCGTCTTCAAGGCCGCGCGCGACGCCGCCGGCAAGGTGACGCTGGGCTCGCCCGTCGTCCGCTTCCAGACCGGCAACCTGCCCGACGGCATCGTGATGAGCGCCGACGGGAAGCGCGCGTACACCAGCAACGAGGTCGGACTCTCGGTCTCCGTGCTCGACCTCGCCGCGAACACGGTCCTGACACGCGACCTCCCGACCTCGACGCCGCCGGAGCCGGGCTCGTTCGCGCACGCGGTTCTGGTGGGGAGGCTCGTCTTCCACACCGCACTCGGGGTCCCGAACGACGGGATCTTCTCCATACCTGTGCGCGACATCGTGCCGCTCGAGTCGCGCGGCAAGGCGTCGAAGGACGCGTGGAGCAGCTGCGCGTCGTGCCACCCCGACGGGCTCGCCGACGGCGTCACCTGGATCTTCGGAACCGGCCCGCGCCAGACGCTGCCGCTCGACGGCTTCTTCTCCAAGCACAACCCCGGCGACCAGAAGATCTCGAACTACAGCGCCGTCATGGGCAGCATCACCGACTTCAACAACAACTCGCGCGGCGTCCAGAACGGCACCGGGTTCGTCGACGATCCGGCGCGGGTCTTCCAGCACGGCCCGACGCAGGGCGTGAGCGACGCCCTCGACGCCAACACGCTGTGGGTGCAGACGGTCCGCCCGCTCAACCGCCCCAAGCTCGGCAACATCGAGGCCGGTGCCGCCGTCTTCGAGGCCAACTGCGCGTCGTGCCACGGCGGCGCCAAGTGGACCAAGAGCCAGACGATCTACCTCAACAACCCCACCTTCGACCGCAACCCGGCCGACGCCGCGAGCGTGGCGTTCGATCCGGGGATCCTCCGGGGCGGCGCGCAGATCCGCTCCTACCAGCTCGGCGCCACCCTCGTGACCTTCCTCGATCAGACGGGAACATTCGACGCAACGAGCCCATTCGAGATCAAGCAGGACGGTACCGTCGCGCTCGGCAACTTCGGCTACAACGCGCCGTCGCTGCTCGGCATCGGCCACGAGGCGCCCTATTTCCACGACGGCTCGGCGCCGACGCTGGACGACGTGTTCACCAAGCACGAGATCCTCGGGCAAACGATCGCCCAGGTCATCCCCGATGCGAACGACCGCGCGGCGCTGCGCGACTTCCTGAACTCGCTCGACGGCGCGACGCCGACCCTCCCCTCCGACATGGACACGTTCCTCGACGGCCTGACCCCCTGAGCGCGCAGCCGCTTCTCTGAGCCCCCGAACGGCCGGGCCGTGCGTGCATCGCATGGCCCGGCCGCGTTTTGCGTCCCGCGTTTGACCCGCAGGCCCTTCATTACTAGTGGCGGACGCATGCGGGGGTGGGCGGCGGCGGCCATCGTGGGGCTCCTCGCCGGAGGGGCGTGGGCGGAGGACCAGGGGCCGAGCTGGCTCGATCACGTGACCTTCGTCGGGAGCCTCCGCGTCCGCGGCGAATTCGTCGACTGGTTCGAGCCGCCGCCGGGTACGGCGCCGAAGGGTGCCGAGCGATATGACTTCTTCGGCAGCCGGCTCCGCGCCGGCTTCCGCGTCCTCTTTCCGCACGTGGAGTTCGGCGTCGACATCCAGAACACGGAGATCACGCCCCTTCCCGACGATGCGACCCTCGCGCCACCGCAGGGCAGCCTCGGGACCGGGGCCACCTACTTCCTCAACACGCACGAGACGACGCAGGGCGAAACGTTCCTGAAGCAGGGTTTTTTGACGCTCCGCCGCGGCGGCTTCGCCGCGACGGTCGGTCGCTTCGACTACCGCGACGGTCTCGAGACCGTGCCCGCCGACGCGACCCTCGCAGAGGTGAAGCGCACCCGCATCGCCGAGCGGCTCGTCGGTCCCTTCGAATTCACGCACGTGACGCGGGGTTTCGACGGCGCGCGCGTCGTCTACGACGATCCGCTGTGGAACGCGACCGCGCTGGCGGTGCGACCCACGGACGGCGGCTTCGAGATCAGCGCCAACCGCGAGCTCGAGGACATCGACCTCGCGGGGCTCGCGCTCACGCTGAAGCGGCTGCCGTTCGGTCCGCCGATCGATTGCCGTCTCTTCTACCTCTACTACGAGGACCGCCGGCGCGAGACGATCAAGGTCGACAACCGGCCGCTCGCGGTGCGCGAGCTGGATCACGAGGCGATCTCGCTGCAGACGATCGGCGCCCACGCCATGACGGCGTTCGACGTGGGGCCCGGCATCGTCGACCTGCTCGCCTGGGCCGTCGGACAGGGTGGGGACTGGGGCATGCTCCAACAGTCGGCGTGGGCGTACGCGGTCGAAGCCGCCTACCAGCTCCCGCGCGTGCCGGGCGCCCCGTGGCTTCGCGTCGGCATCGACCGCTCGTCGGGCGACGACAATCCGAACGACGGCGAGCACGGGACGTTCTTCCAGCTCCTGCCGACGGCGCGCGTCTACGCGCAGCTCCCGTTCTTCGACCTCATGAACAGCCAAGACGTGTTCACCTCGCTGATCCTGCGACCGCATCCGATGGTCACGGTGCGCACCGACTACCATTGGCTGCAGGTCACCGAGAGCCGCGACCTCTGGTACCAGGGCAGCGGCGCGACCAACGACACCGTCTTCGGCTACGCGGGATCGCCGGCCTCGGGCCACCATGACCTCGCGCAGCTCGTCGACCTGTCGGTCACGGTGACGGTGAACCGCCAGCTCACCTTCGGCGGCTACTACGGCCACGCCTTCGGCGGCGACGTCGTCGGCGCATCGTTCCAAGGCCGCGACGCGAACTACGGCTTCATCGAGATGACACTCCGGTACTAGCGACGCCCCACCGAAGCCGTAGTCGCGACGAGGCCGCGAACGGCGATTCTCGGACGCTACGAGAAGAGCGAGCTGCAGGCGACGCAGATCGGACCCGCTGCTCACTCCCGCAACGGAGAACGACGCCTTCACGCCCGAAACCTCGGTGAGCGTGGTCCCGTCACCGATGAGAGGACGTACCCGATGGTCCGCTCGACGGCGCGGTGGATGATCTTGTAGGAGCCAGCCATGGCCCTCTCTGACGACAAGCGGTTCGAGGATCGCGGGGTCGTCGCCCACGGCGGCATGAGCGTGATCCGACGGGCGTACGATCGCGTGCTCGACCGGGACGTGGCGGTCAAGACGGTCGACCCGTCCCTCACGCCAGACTTGATCGCGAGCTTCGTGGCCGAAGCGCGCGTGATGGGTCAGCTCGAACACCCGAGCATCGTGCCGGTCTATGACGTGCATAGTGACGAGACGACCGGCGAAACGCGACTGATCATGAAGCTCATCGGTGGCCGCACCCTCGGCAACATGCTCGACGATCTCGCAACGCCGGCTGCCGGAGAGACGTTGGCCCGGTTCGTGCGCGTCCTCGCCAAGGTCTGCGAGGCCGTCGAGTACGCCCATGATCGCGGGGTGATCCACCGTGACATCACCCCGCGAAACGTCATGGTCGGCGAGTTCGGCGAGGTCTATCTGATGGACTGGGGCCTGGCGATTCGCCGCAAGCCAGACGGAGGGATCGGGCGCATCACGGGCGAGCCCCTCCCGCCGTCGTCAGCGAGCCGGCGGCCCGACGTCTTCGGCAGCGGGACGCCCTCGTACATGTCGCCGGAGCAGGCGTGGAACTGGCTCGATCGCATCGACGAGCGCACCGACGTGTTCGGAATCGGCGGACTGCTCTACCACGTCCTCGCGCTCCGGCCGCCGTATGCCTCGTCGAACGCCATGACGATCCTCAGCGACGCCCGGCAAGGTCGGATCACGCCGCCGGGGGAGGTCGTACCGGAGGTGTTCCTGCCACCGGCGCTGTGCGATATCGCCATGCGCGCGCTCGCGGCGAAACCCGTCCAGCGCTATCAGACGGTCCGCGCGCTCCGCGAGGATCTGGAGGTGTTCGAGCGGGGTGGCGGGTGGTTCGCCACTCAGCGGTTTGCCCGCGGCACCATGATGATGCGCCAGGGGGAGCCGGGCGACGTCGCCTACATCCTGACGGCCGGAGAATGCCAGGTCTTTCGCATGGTCGATGGCGTGCGCGAGGTGCTCCGCACCGTCGGCCCGGGGAGCGTCGTCGGCGAGATCGCGCTCGTCACGAGATCCCCCCGTACGGCGGACGTCGAGGCCACCCAAGACGTCACCGCCCTCGTCGTCACGCGGCGCGCGCTGGAGCAGGAGTTCAGACGCGCCAGCTGGTTGCGCGTGTTCGTCGACGCCGCCGTGCAGAAGTTCGCGCTGCTCGATCAGGAACGGGTGGCGTCGCGCTGACCCGGCGCCGCGGGATCGGTAACGGCGGCGCCGGCCGCCCCCCGATCCAGAACGGCGTCGCTCGCGCCGACGTACCATCGCATCCCGAACGTGTCGAAGGCCGCACGGGCCGTCGTGAGGAGAGTGCGCGCTTCCGCCGGATCGCTCTGGGCAAGGATCTCGGCAAGCCGAAACCGGGTCACGGCGGATTCGCGGACCGAGCCGCGGGCGTCGGTCAGCTGGATGCTTCGCATGCAGTGGGCTCGAGCTTCGTCGATCGAGCCCCCCGCGCGTAGCGCGCACGCGATGCCGAGCGCACGGTGCGCTTGCCCTTCGCCGACCCGATCTCCGGCGGCGGCGCGATCGAGCGAGCGACGCGCGGCGTCCGTCGCTTCGTCGGCGTGACCGTGCAGCGCGAGCGCTTCCGCGAGGCAGCCGCAGTTGACCGACATCGAGATGCGACTTCCGGACACATCGATCGCCGCCACCCCCTCGTGGAGCATCGCGATCCCCGCCGGGTCGTTCCGGCCAACGGCGACGGCGTAGCCCGCGGCCGTGCGGCCCATCGCATCGATGTACGGGGCACCGATCGCATCCGCGATCGCCCGCATCTCCGCCACACGCGCGAGCGTGGCATCCCACTCGCCCCGGAACAGGGCGACGAAGGCCGCAATCACCAGCATGGAGCCTTCGAGCTGGCGCTGCGTCAGCGCCCGCACGATCTCCAGCGACTCGGCGCTCCGGGCTTCCGCGGCCGCGAAATCCCCTCGCTCGGTGGCGACGAGCGCCAGGTATCCGCGGGCGTTCGCGATCACGATCGTTCGCCCGCTCGAATCGCCGCTCCGGAGCCGGATGGCTTGTGAGAGATACTCTGTCGCGAGGTCCAGCTCGACCTCGTGATAGTAGCTCTGGCCGAGGTTCGTATTGAGCTGGGCGATCAGACGGCGGTCGTTCGCCGCATCCGCCAGCTCGAGCGCGCGCTCGAAGTGCGGCACCGCCACGCGGTGGTTGCCGAACGTGTGCTCGAACCAGCCCATCCAGTACACCGACCGCGCCGCCCCGGAGCGATACCCGATGCGCTGGGCGAACTCGTACGACGTCCGGAGCACGTCGAGTCGCGCCTCGGCGGGCTGGTACACGCTCACGGCCGCCCACTTGGCGCTGAGATCGATCCGCAGTCGCAGGCGATCTGGCTCGCCCCCCAGGCGGTCGAGCAGCCCGATGGCACGACGATACTGCGTGCGGGCGGTCGAGAGTGCGAAGGAGGCCGCGGCCTTGTCCGCCGCGCGTCCGCCGAAGAGCGCTGCCCGTTCGAGATCGTCGGCGCGCTCGTAGTGCTCGGAGAGGATCTCGTACTGCTCCTCGAGCCGGTCGGCGGGAGAGAGGGCTTCGATCGCCGCGCCGGCCCGTCGATGGAGACGCCGGCGCTCCTCGAGCAGCAACGTCTCGTAGGCCACCTCGCGCGTGATGGCGTGCTTGAACGTGTAGAACGTGTCGTCGCTCGCGGTGGCGCCGATCTCGCTCACCAGCTCGTGCTCCGCAAGCTGCGCGAGCACTGCGGCGACCGCGCTTGCGCGCTCCTCCAGGACGGCGGCCAGGAGATGCAGCGAGAAGCGGGCACCCAGGACCGACGCCACCTGCAGGTGCGTCAACTCGCTTTCCTCCAGGCGGTCGATACGTGATCGGATCACCGCCTGCACCGTCGGCGGGACGTCGGCGAGGGCGTCGGAGTGCAGCGGCGATCCCGCGGGCGCTCGCTCGACAATCGCCCGACACACCTCTTCCAGGAAGAGCGGGTTCCCACCGGTGCGGTCGTGGAGGCGGCGAAGCATCACGTCGTCGAGGTCGGCCCCGAGGGCGGAGGCGATCACGGTGCGCGTCTCGCTCACGTCGAGCGGCGCGAGGTGCAGGATCCGCGGCGGGTTCTGCCGCCAGGTTGGAGCACCTTCCGGCCGATAGGTCACCACGGCGACGATCGGGTGCTCGGGCGCTGCGGCGGCGATCGCCTCGAGCACCTCGGCCGACGATTCGTCCGCCCAGTGCCAGTCCTCGAGCAATGCGAGCAGGGGACGGCGTCGCGCGCTCGCGATCAGCAACGCGACGAGGCTCTGGAGGATCGCCGACCGCAGGCGGTCGTCCTGAAGGTTCGGGGGCAACGGATGGTCGCCCGTTCTGAGCGCGAGGAGGTGCAGGTAGAGGGGGACGTGGGGAAGGAGCGCCGGGTCGAGGGCCACGGCGCCCTTCACCACGCTTTCGCACTGGATCTGCGGCGCATCGGTGTCGCGCACACCGAGCAGGTTGCGGAGCACGGCCAGGAACGGCTGGAACGGCGCGGGGGTCCCGATGGCCTGGCAGTCGGCGAAGACGATCCGCACGTCGTCGCCGAGCGACCGGCGCAGCTCGAAGAGCGCCCGGCTCTTCCCGATGCCGGCCTGTCCCACGACTGCGAGGAACGCCCCGTGACCGCGCCGGGCGGCGGCCATCGCGTCGAGGAGGATCGTCCGCTCTGCCTGGCGGCCGGCGTACGGGCCCAATCCGCGCTCGCGGGAGACGTCGAAGCGCGTGCGCGCGATCGGCGCGCGTACCCGAAAGACCTCTACGCGGCGCTCCTTCCCCCGCAGCGCGATGACGCCGAGGGGTTCAGTCACGAAGTACGCCGCGATGGCACGATGCGTTTCGCCGTCGACGAGGATCGCGTCCTCACCCGCGGACGTTACGAGCCGCGCCGCGGTGTTCACGGCGTCGCCGGTGACGCCGAACACGCCTTCCCGCTGGTCGCGGGTCTGCGCGACGATCACCCCGGTGCTGATCGCGGTGTGGAGTGAGAGCCGCCGACCCCGCAGCGCCTCGATGTCCGGCGCGACATCGTGCACGAACCGATGGAGCGCCAAGGCTGCTGCGACGGCTCGCCGCGGATCGTCGTCGTGCGCGACGGGAACGCCGAACAGAGCCTTCACGTCGTCGCCCGAGAACTGATTGACCGTCCCGCCATGGGCCTCGATGATCCCGGTGGCGCCCGTAAGCAGGCGATTCATGATCGCGACCAGGTCCTCGGGGTCGAGCTGCTCGGTCAGGCGGGAATAGCCCGCCACGTCCGCGAACAGCACCGTGGCGACATGGCGCCCGCCCCGCGGGCGCAGCGTTCCGGCGCTCATCGGCGCCGTCCGCGGTCGCGGACGCACGACCTGCGCCCGCGCCGGCGACCGTGATTCCCGGCCATCACGCTCCTCGTCTACCGAGGTGCGTGCTCGGACGTCAACGATCGGTACGGGCCAGGTATTTCAGCGCGCGTAGCGACGGCATGAAGAAGTACTCCCCGCCGCGAACGGTGACGAATCGGCGCAGGTTGTCCGGCGCGGCAATCAGACACGGCGTGGGCTCTTTCGGAACGACGAAATGGGAGCCGCCACGCGTGCGTCCGATCATGGGATCGACCTCGTTGGTGAATCCGTTCACGAAGGTGGGGTCGTTCAACCAGCGCGCCTGGATGAATTCGAACTGCTGCTCGATGTCGGCGTTCAGACAGAGAAAGTGCAATCCACGCTCGTCGCCCGGTTGGCCGTTCGTACGTTGCAGCATGGCCGTGGGATCGGGCCATCCGGCTACCGGAGCCCCGTAGGGACGACCACGGCGGAGAATGCGATGCCGCTGTACGCTCGCGAGCGACTGCCGCTCGCGCAGCCCGGGGAGGGCATCGCGAGGATTCGAGCGCCGGACATGCGCGCCGATTGGGCACCGACTGCCGTCCGCATCGTCCCGAACGTAGCGAAAATTGTCCCCACTCGTGGGGAAGAGAACGTTCATGTGGGCGGGCTGGTTCGGTACCGTGGCGAGAGGCGCTCCATTCTGCCAGCGACCGACCATCTTGGCGGCGGCATGCTCGAGCGACGATCCGAGCGACGTGGCGGCGCGCTCGACGAACTCCCAGAACCCGATCACGTCCTGCTCGAGCTGACGAAACACCAGGTAGCTGCCGCCTCGACCGAGATCACAACGCTCCCCGTCCGGGGTGAGCCTGAGGCCGAGGCCACGGGCGAATGCCGTCGCCGACACCGTGGGAGTGGGGACGATCGTTGCCGCCGCGTTCGGATATCCGAGGAGCAGCTCCCCTGGGGGCAGGCGCGCCTCCTCGCGGTCGTCGCGCTTCTCGGGCTCGTCGTGCCGCAAGCGGTACTTCGGCTGGGAGAGCCCGTCTGCGAACCCGAAATGCTCGCGCGGATCGTCGACGCCGTTCGCCCTCGGCCACGCCGCGTCGAGCGGCTTCGCGGTCACGAGGCGGATCTTCGCGTTCTCGGCCGCTGCGCTAGTCGTCTTCACCGCCTCGTCGAGCTCGTCGCGGTTTCTGGCGAAGAGCATGAGGAGCGCGTCGACCGGCTTGTCCTTGCCGCCCCAGGTCCAGCCACCCGGTGCGGAGGCATCCAGATCACCCATGTCCCACGACCTGTGGGGCGTACCCGCCATCCCCTCGCGGAACGCCGGGCTGAAGCCACGACGCGTGCGCTCGTCGAGGCCAAGGCCCACGAGCCCACGATGGGTGAAGGCGACGTGCGTCGCGCCCGTCGTCGGAGCGTCGGTCCGTCCGGTGGTCAGCCGACGCAGCAGGCCGTCGAGCCAGGCGCCGAGTCGGGCCCCGTCGTCGAAGGCCAGCGGCAGGTAGGAGGCCACGGGCAGCTCGGGGTATCCCGTCCACGCGAGGCGCTGAACGTCGTCGTGGTCGACGTCGTAGTCGGCGTCGAAGGGAGGGGGCGGCGTCACGCGCGCCCCTCGAGGATCGCCACCCACGCGTCGACTTCGGCGGGCGTCGGAAAGCCGCGTAGCATGCGGTGGACCCGCCAGTTGTCGTTGATCTGACGGGTGCTCATTCGGCGATCGCTGTAGCCACAGTACCACGCGTCCGTGACGATCTGATGGACGCGCGCTGCGTTCTGGAACGCCTCGACGTCGCGCGCACCCTCGCCCACGAGCGCGGTGGTGGGAGGGAAGCCCTCGGTGTTGCTCCAGATCGCGTTCACCCCTGGCGTCGCGTTCACCGAGAAATCGGCCAGGTAGCGGCTCGCCGAGCCATCGAAGTTCGACATGAAGAGGAGCCGCCGCCCGCTGTCGATCAGGCGCCAGTTGGCGAAGTGGATCGTCTCGACGCCCTGCAGCCTGCCTTCGAAGCTACGGCTCGCCCGGAACCGGATGAGCCAGAGCACCGCCCGCATCGTCGCCCAGCGCACGAAGCCGGCCTTCACGTCGGTGACGATCGTCATTCGGTTGATGCCGGGAGCCTCGTTGTCGCGCGCACGAAGCGTCCCATCCCATTCGTCGAAGAAGCGGGACGACTCGGGTATCCACCGCTCGGCATCGCGGGGCTCGAGCCACAGCAACAGGACCACGGCCCAGGCGGCGGCGATCCCCGCAGCGACCGCGACCAACCCCATGATCGCGCCGACGTAGAGCGCCTGATACGTCGCCCCGAGCGTCAGGCCGATCAGCACGCCGACACCCACGATTCCCAGTAGCGCGCGGATAGCCGCCCCCTGGAGCGACCGCGGCTGGGGCGGGGCCGCCGGCGCCCGGCGAGCGAACTCGGCGAGCTCGGGATTGTCGCGCGCGAATTCGTCGCCGTCTACGAACCGCTGCGCCGCGACGAAGACGTGCGTATTCGGAGTGGTTGGGTCGTCGCGCTTGGCCTCACGTACGAACGTGGAGAGCTTCTTCGCCAGCTCGTCCTGCTTCTCGATCATCGGCACCGTGACGCCGGGGGTTCCGACGTACGGGGCGACCTGCCCATCCGTCTCGTGCGCAAGCAGGAAATTCACGATCTCCGTGGCGGGGGCATCCTTCGCGGGCCACCTCCCGCAGTGTCGTGCATACACGCGATCGAGCAGCGCGCGCGCATGCTGCACCAGCTTGGTGAGATGCTCGTCGCGGCCTTCGTCGAACACCGTCCAGAGAACGAGTGACGGCGTAACGCGGATCCCACGCTCGCGTACCCGCTCGGGCAGAATCACCCAGCGAAGGAAGTGCAGGCCGTCCAACGCCGCCAGGGGATTCCTGCGGTCCCCCTTTCCCACTCTCACCTCCAAATCGACCTGGAGCAGCGTGTCGCGAAGCGCCTCTACCCTGTCGGGCAAGATCGGGACGATGACCGTGAGGCCGCGCGCCTGATGCCACTCGGCGGTCAGGAGAGTGGACGTCACGGGGAGCGCACGCACGTCGAGCGCCTCTCGGCGCTCCTGCAACGACGGTGAGAACCGTGGAGGCTCGCTACGCATGGCTTCCCTCACGCATGGACGAGCTCGAAGCTCGCCGGCCATCCGTCCCGGCTGCGGATCGTCCCGCGAGCGCCCGGCGCACGCGCGAGGCCGGGCACGGCGAACAGTACCGCCGCCATCTCGGTCATGAGGATCTGTGCGACGGGACGCTGGCGGCTGCCACCGACGCAGTGGTGGTGTCCGGTCCCGAACACCAGTTGCTCCGTCTCGGGGCGACCGATGAGAAACGCCCCCGCGTCCGGAACGAGTCTCGAGTCGTAGACGGCCGACTGCGTCACGGCGACCACCGTCGCGTCCGCAGGGACGGCTTTGCTACCCCCCCGACCGAGCTCAAGCTCCTGCCCCTTGGAAACGTGACGCACGAGACCGAACGGAAAGGGTGTGAAACGCGCGGCCTCGAGCACGTAGTGCATGAGACGTTCGTCGTCGAGTTCCGGAGCGGCGCGCGGCTTGGTCACGTGCTGCTTCGCAAGCGCATGGATGGCGTCGATCTCGCGCGACGGTAGATCGAGCAACCGGTCGACGACGGCGAGGAACTGCGACGTCGTCGGAACGAACAGGCCGGAGATGGTGCCGCCGAGGATCGTGCACACGAGCTGGTCGCTGGCACCCGTCTGGACGAGGCGATCGGCGATGGTGTCCTGCTTGCTCGGACCGCCGCCGTTTCGCGCTCGGGCGATGACGCTCATCAGGTGCGTACGGATCTCCTCACCGGCCCGCTTCGCCGGACCCTTCAAATGTCCCGACAGCACGTCGGGGCTGAAGACATAGCTCGCGGTCGCCTGATTCAGGGCCGTCAGATTCGGGCGTCCCGCTGGCACAGGGGGGATGCCGAAGTACTCGTCGACGAACCGGGAGAGGGTCCGCTCCGTCGTCGTCACGACATCGATCCGGCTCCCCGATCCGTTGCCGTTCCCGACGGCATCGGTGATCGCCGCCTGCGCCGCTGCACGCGCAACCTCCCGCATCCGTTCGCGGTCCTCCGGAGCCATGGCGGCACGCAGGAGCCGGATCTGCTCCTGATAGTTTTTCGCGTCGAAGTCGAGACCGAGGAGGAAGTCACCGAACGTCGTGTGCATCTTGCGCTCGTACTCGGTGACGTCGAACCGTTTGTGATCGGCCAGCACCCGACAGACGGCCGTACCGTCGAACACCAGGACGAGCGGCGCCCCAGGGGGACGCTCGAGCGGCTCCACGCGCCGCCACCATTCGAAGAGCTTCCGGGCGACGCGCTGGAATCCGACCGACAAGACGAGCACGGGGACGACGCGCTGCAGGAGCTGGAACACGAGGCGCACGGCCGTTCTTCGCAATCTCCTCATGATACGTCCCTGCCGCTCGACGAGCCGATGCTCGTTCGCATGATCCCTTCGGGGAAAGCGTCTACATCGGCGTAGATAACTTTGGGAAGCCCTCGGGAGGATGCGAGGAACCCCGCGGGGGTGCCGACACCAGGGCTGTGGTGCATGCCCCAGGCACGGTAGCGTCGCTGTAACATCGGCCCTCCTCCCCGAGTGTGTGTCGCCTCGAACTGCAGACGGAACGGAACGATCCGTATGCAAAGAGACGGCCCACCACGGCGCGACGTGATCCGGGCGCGACAACTCGTCGCCGTGTCCACCGCGTTGGACCCGTGTCGACGCGAGTGGACATGCTCGGGTGCTCACTCCACCGGCACCTCGAATCTTCCGGCTCGCCAACGTCCTCACGATCCCAGGGAGGGCGGTGGCGAGCTGCGGCTCCTGGGCGCGCCACTGCGTCGCGGGACACGTGGCCGTTGCCGGCGAGCGGCCGGCGGAAAACCGAGAAGGGTCGCCCGCCGCCCGCCGCCGGCAGTATGGTTGCCACCGGCCCCGTTCGCGCGTCCAGCGTCTTCGTGGAGAGACGCTCGACCGTCGAGCAGGTTACCGCTCTCTACCGTCAGCTAACCAATCCGCACGCATACTCGACGCGATCTGGAGTGCAGGAAAGCGGCGGGAAGGGAATCGGATCGCCGGTCACCTGTCCCTTCACGGAGAAGCATATGAGATCGCGTCCCGGCTCGCGGCAGAAGAACGCCTTCTTCAGAACGTTGAGCGCACGTCCCTGGACCACGATGGGAGACGGGTTGTCGAAGCCGTTGAGATTCTTGACCTCGACGCACTCTCCCCCATTGCTCGTAGTGAACCGGACCCGCTGCTCGCTGGTCCCGATCGTGAAGGGATCGAACACCACGCCCCCGATCGTCGTGTGGACGGTGAGACCCGCGACGGAGAACGACGCATTCACGCCCGAAACCTCGGTGAGCGTGGTCCCGTCACCGATGATGAAGTGAGGCTGGCCGCCGCCCGAACACTCATACACGAGCAGATCCTGTGCCTGGTTGCAGCTCTCGGGCGGACATACGGCGCACTGCGAACAGTCGAACCCGTCCTGGGCCCCCGCAGTACCGGCCAGCAGCAACGCGGCTGCACACACTAGAAGTCTCATTCTTAGGCTCCTCCTCATGCTGCGTCGTTGGTGCCCCACACGACGGTACGTGCATCCTCGACAATGCGGCCGGCGGTCATCCATGCCGACAGGGTGGCTACCGCCGCGACGGTCGGAGACCCGGGCGGGGTCCCCCCAATGCAGCCATCTTGATGTCCCTCCCTTCGTCCGTCCCGAACTGCGGAGAGCGACCTGACTCGGACTGTGCCTTAGATCTCAGCAACTACCGTACCCATCGTGCGACCGGAGACGCGCGGAAGAACTTGAGAACTCGACGACAACTCGCATGGGGCGCATTGCATCTGCGCATGGCATTGCATTCCGATCTACGACCGAGAGGCTTCCAGGGCCGGCGCAGCCGTGAATCGATGCGGGTGGGCGCTGCGCGCCCGCCGCGGTCTCACGCGCTCTGCATGACTACCGGGCCCGTCGGCTTCTCGCCGGGGCCGGACGGCTCGATCGTGACGAAGAGCTTGCTGATCGGATCGGTGTACGCGTCGACCGGCACGCGGAATGCGGCCCGCACGGTGCCGTCGCCGGCGGGAGCGAAGTCGCCGCACGGCACGGCGCGATCGGCCACCTGCGCCCACAGGCGGTAGGTCTGACCGGGGGGCAGCGCGGCGGCGCCGCGCAGGACGACGGCGCCGCGTTTGGAATCGAGGTCGAGGGCGACGGTGCCGATGCCGCCGGCGCCGCCGGTGCCCGCAATCGAGAAGCTCTTCACGACGTTCGGCTCGAGCAGGAGCTGGGAGACCTGGCGCTCCATCGAGAGCTCCCGGTGGGTCCGGTACGAGTCGATGCCGAGCGCGAGCGCCAGGCTGGCGGCGATCGCCGCCGCGAAGCGGCTCCACACGACGCGCCGGGGCTGGCGCACCTGCTGCTTTCGGTGCTGCGCCTCGGCTGCGTTCATGATGCGGGTCTTCAAGGCCGGCGGCGGATCGGCGACCGTCGCGTAGGGCAGAAGGCCGAGCGTCGTCTGGAGACGGCGCACCTCGGCGGCGAGCGCCGCGTCGGTGGTCATGCGGCGCTCGAGGTCGCGCGCCTCGGGAGCGGGAAGCTCACCGAGCACGTACTGGACCGCCCGGTCCTGCTGATCGACGTCGTCGAGCGCCATCATTGCACCAGATCGCCGAGCTGCTTCTTCATCGTGAGGAGCCCGCGCCGGCACCAGCTCTTCACCGTGCCGATGGGTGCGTTCAAGTCTTCCGCTATCTCCGCCTGCGTGAGCCCCTGGAAATACGCCATTTCGAGCGCGCGCCGCTCGTTGTCAGGCAGGGTCGCGAGGGCGACGCGCACCCGCTCGCTGGTCTCGCCCATCGAGAGCCGCTCGACGGGTGTCGGCTCGGCCACCGGAACGGGCATGGCGGCATGGTGGTCGCGCAGGAGACGCACCCGCCGGGTCCGGCGGCGCAGCCGATCGATCGCCCGTGTCCGGACGACGGTCGTGAGATACGCGCCGACCGAGCCGCGGCTCGCGTCGTACGTATTCTCGTTGCACAGCGACAGAAAAACCTCCTGCGTCAGGTCCGCAGCCTCGTCGGCGCTGCTGAGCACGGCAACGGCGAGACCGTAAACGAGCTTCGAATGCCGATCGTAGAGCGGGCCGAGCGCGGAGGGATCCTCCGCCAGGGCCGCGAGCAGTCGCTCATCCGGCTGGTTCGACCAGTCCACCCGTTCGTCCACGCAAGATCGCGAAAAGGTCGCATGGCCCTACCACATCCGAAGGAGCACTTCGAAATCTGCTCCCCTTACGCGCGACGGCGCGCCTTGGATGCAGGCCGTCTAAGGACGCGATTCGCCTGTGATCACGGCGAGCGAGACGACGGGGCGCCCCGGCCCCGGGACGGCGCCGGCGGGGGTGGCGTGGCCGGTCTTGAGGTCGATCGTATAGAGGGTGCTGCCGGTGGCGGCGAAGGCCTCGTCGCGACCGTCGGCGTCGGTCACGATGTCGAGGCCGCAGAGCGGGTCGAAGTCCACCCCCAGGGGACCGACCGTCTCGAGGATGCCGTCGTTGGCGGGGTCCTGGGTCACGAGGACGTCCCGGTCGGTGTCGATGTCGTAGAGCATCGTGGTGGCGACCCCGGCGCGATTGTTGGCGTAGCCGGAGGCCCCGATGCGCGGCCGGGTGCCGGCATGCACGTCGTCCGGGGCGTAGGCGAGCGGCGTGTCGACCGCGGTCGCGCCGAGTCCCACGTTCACGCGCAGGTTCCGGCCGTCGGACGAGACGAGCCGCAAGCGGTCCAGCGCGGGGGTGAAGTCCACGCCCGAGCGCACGTCCCCGTCGAACGGGACGGTGAGCGTCGAAACGAGCGTGGCATCCCCGGTCGTCGTGTCGATGGTGTACACGTCGGTCCCGCCGGCGAGGCCGTACAGACGGCCGCCGGCGGGGCGCTGGTCGATGCCGACGAGCTTGGCGGAGACCCCCTTCGGAACGAAGGTCCGGATCGGCGCGGAGGCTCCCGGCTGGAAGACGACGAGCGAGCCGTCGTCGAGGAGCGCCACCAGCGTCCGATCGCCGGCGTGCGCCACCGACGCCACGAGCGCGAGCACACAGGCGAGCCACCGGGTCACGCGCCCCTGTTAGCCGTGCGCGCGGTGGGCGCGCAATCCCGGCGGCGAGGCCGGCGCGACGAGGGCCGCCAGCGCCTCGGCGCGCGACGGCAGGCGCGACCGCCGCTGCTCGTGGACGAAGGCCACCGCGAAGGCGAAGGCGTCGTTGCGACCAGGAACGAGCACGAGATCCGGCACCCAGCGCTCGAGGCCGAGCGATACGACGAGGTCGTGCGCGCCGCGCGGTAACGTCAAGTCCAGCACCACGACGTGCGGATGGACCAGGTCGCAGAGATCGCGCGCCTGCACGGCGTCCCAAGCGAGGGAGACGCCGGCGCCGTCGTTGGCGAGCACGCGCCGCAGCCCGAGCAGCGCACCCGGGCTCGGTCCCGCCGCGACGACCCGGGGGCTGCGCCGCTGCCGGCGGCGCACGAGCGCGGCGATGGGGTCAGCCGGGCGGAGCGCGGCCACGACGGCCACGCCGCGCAGCGAGACGACGTGCTCGGTGCCCGGCACGGTGACGCACGCCGCGAGCGGAGGCGCGGAGCGCACCGGCCAGCGCGCGATCGTATCGAGCACGCAGGGTGCCGACAGATTCGCGACCACGGCGGCGGCATCGCGCGCGTCGACGCGCGCGGCTTCGGACGGCGGAACGCACGTGACGCGATGGGAAGCGAGATCGATGCGCTCCCACGCGGGATCGGTGTCGAGCACCATCACCGTCCGCTCGCCAGCTCTCATGTACGAGCGCGGTGCAATCCGGGCG
>Ga0187894_10000118_pt1 | contig 98234 bp, 79 predicted proteins | sample GBC1701081metaG_FD_136650 | JGI IMG/M metagenome (GOLD analysis project Ga0187894, IMG submission 136650) | White microbial mat communities from a lava cave in the Kipuka Kanohina Cave System on the Island of Hawaii, USA - GBC170108-1 metaG ...
ATCCGATGCCACTGCTTGTCGCTCAGCCAAAATAGGTTCCTGCTCATGATCCCAATCCCTCTTCCAAAAACGAATCAGGATTGTATTGTCAGCAAAGAAAATTAATGAGTTTTGACCCTAGTTTTCCCCTTCTCCCGCGCGGCACGCGTGGGAGAAGGTGGCCGAAGGCCGGATGAGGGCTCTTTCGCGACGCGAGCAAGGATTTCAAAAGCATTTGCTGGGCAGACAAAGAGCCCTCACCCGCCCTTCGGGCACCCTCTCCCATTGCTCCGCAACGGGAGAGGGGGAAAATTGGAGACGGTCTCTCACTTTCAGCCTTGGATGGTTGTTCTTCTCAACCGCGGGCCCTGACGGCCGCGGTATAGATGTCGTACAGCTTGTCATATTGCGGCACGATATCGAACTCGACCGCGGCCGCAAGCCGCTCGTCCAGCGTGTCGAACTGCATGGCGCTGAGCTGTTCCTTGCTGAACTTGGCCAGCACCTCGGGCTGCGCCATCTGCGCCACCGGCTGAAGATTGCCGTTGCCGGAGGCTACGATGTAGCTCTCCTCGGGTCCGACCATCCATTCGAGGAAATCGAGCGCCTTGGGATGGAGATCGGGATTGTTGATGGCCGAGTTGAGCTCGATCCAGTTGATGCCGCCCTTGCCGTCGGCCGGTCCCTTGGGCGGCGAGATGGCATAGAGATTGTTGTTGCCCTCGGAGCGCGCGGAAGCGATCGAATAGGTGCCGCCGCAGAAATAGGAGTCGATCTCGCCGTTCAGCATCGCCAGATTGAGCTGCACGAAGTCGGTGGTGACGGTCTTCGCCTGTTTCAGGATGCGGTTGGCGGTCTCGGTGAATTTGGCGACCTCGGCATCGCCCTTGTCCTTATAGGGATGGATGCCGGCGATCATGCACAGATCCATGACGTTCCAGTCCTCATAGGCCAGGATGCCGAATTTGAAGTCGGCATTGTTATAGAGGTCCCAGCCTTCGTTCTTCGCCGTCTCGACCGAGACCTTGTCGGTATTGACGACGAAATCGAAGGTCTCCAGACGCTGGATGACGCCCAGCAGCGCATCGCCTTCCCGGCTCATCGCCCATTTATAGGGCGGTTTGAACTTCGGGATCATCTTGTTGTAGAGCGGCTCGAAGCGATCGCGCGGCAGATCGCGGATCAGCTTCTCGGGCCACATATAGTTCTGGGCCCAGGGATTGTTCACATTGATGAAGTCCCAGTTCTTGGTCTCGCCCGCCCGCAAGCGGTTGAGCGATTGCGGGTCGGAAATATGGATCTCGGTCTTGAGCTTGCTGCCCGTGTCCTTGGTCCACAATTCGGCGAGCCGCGGGTCGGCATAGGCGTCCCAGCAGAGGAGATTGAGGGTGCGCTCCTGGGCCCGCAGCTCGTGCCCTGAGCCGCTCGCCAGCAAGGCGCCGGCGCCGCCCAGATAGGCGAGAAGCCTCCGGCGCGTGAGCTCGAAGCCCTTCTGCCCGGCAAAGCGGACCGGATTGCGGGCCGCCATTCTCAACAGTGTCTTTTCCTTGTCCATTGTAGTCCCTCCCTAAGGTTTCTTGTTTCGGCACCCTCCGTCGCTAAAGCTCTGGAGGGCATTCTAGTATTCTAGCCCTGCGAAGCGCCTTGGCGCGAAGCAGGGTCAAACGTTGAACTCCACATTCTCCGGCCATTCAGGCAGCGTCATGCCGCCATCGACGACGATGGACTGGCCGGTGATGTAGCGGGCATTCTCGCCCGAAAGAAATTCGACCGCGGCGGCGACGTCATCGGGTGCCGCGAGCCGGCCCAGCGGGATGAGCGCCTTCATCTTCGCCTCGTTCTTGGGTCCAAGGCCCTTGAGTACCGGCTCGGTGCCCACCACACCCGGCTCCACGGCGTTGATGGTGATGCCTTCCTTGGCGAATTCGAGCGCCATGGAGCGCATCATGCCGTTCATCGCCGCCTTGGAGGCGCCATAGATCGCGAGCCCCGAGGCGCCGGTCTTGTTGCCGGTGATGGAGGAGGTGAGCACGATCGCCGCGCGTTTCGACTTGCGCAGGCCGGGCAGCAGAGCACGAATGGCGAAATAGCAGGAGCGGGCATTGAGGCCGTGGACCAGGTCCCAATCGTCGGGCGAAGATTCGGCCACGGTGACGGTCGGATAGATGCCGGCATTGTAGGCAAGCACATCGACGGCACCGTCCCTGGCGAAGCCCGCGGCAAGTGCTGCCACATGCTCGAGATCGAGAATGTCGGCGACACAGCATTCGAGCGCCGCATCGCCGTTCACGACCCTGGCAAGATTGCCGAGCTCGGCTTCGTTCCGGTCGACGACAATGAGACGGCCACCGCGTTTCGCGAGCCGCTGGACAATCGCCCTCCCGATACCGGTCGCCCCGCCAAAAACTACTTGCGTCAGCAAACTGAGCTCCTGGGAAATCGCGGAAAGTTTCGCATATCGCACGTTCGTTCGCAATACGGTAAATCCGGATTTGCCAAGTCGACATAATGTCTGGAAGATCGGGAGGTGAGTCAATCATCAGAGGTCAAGGATGAGCGTGAGGATCGGCATCATCGGAACGGGCGTCATGGGCGCCGATCACGCCCGAACGCTCGGCAAGCATGTTCCGGGCGCCATCCTCAAGGCCGTCTATGACGCCGATGCGGCCCGGGCCGGGATCGTCGCCGAAGAGACGGGCGTCGAGACCGTAGCGGCAAGCCCCGGCGCGCTCATCGCGGACCAGAGCATCGATGCGGTGCTCATCGCCTCGCCCGACAGCACGCATCAGGAGCTGGTGCTCGCCTGCCTCGCCGCGAAGAAACCGGTTTTGTGCGAGAAGCCGCTGGCGCCGACGCCGAGCGAGTGTCTCGCCGTCATCGCGGCGGAGCAGAAGCTCGGCAAGCGGCTCGTCCAGGTCGGGTATATGCGGCGTTTCGATCCTTCCTATGTGGACATGAAAGCCGCCCGCCGATCGGGCCAGTTCGGTCAAGCGCTCATGTTCCATTGCTTTCACCGGAATGTCTCGGCGCCGCCCTGGTTCGACGCCGGTATGGCCGTCACCAACTCCGCCGTGCATGAATTCGACATCGCCCGCTGGCTCCTCGATGACGAGCTCACGAGCGTCCAGACCTTCGTGCCGGGCACATCGCAGGTCGCGGCCGGTTCGCCGGTTTTCCTGGTGCTCTCGACCGCGTCCGGCCTCCTGGTCACCATCGAGGTCTTCAACAATGCGGGCTATGGCTATGATGTCAGGGGCGAGCTCGTCTGCGAGAAGGGCACGGTCTCCTTGCGCCAGCCGGCTTCGATCGAAGCGACTGCCGCCCTCGCCCGCACGATCGCCTATCCCGCCGACTGGCGGCCGCGTTTCGCGGACGCTTACCGCCTGCAGCTCCAGGCCTGGGTCCAGGCGCTTCATGCCGGAACAGCGGATGGCGCCAATGCCTGGGACGGCTATGCTGCGAGCGCCGTCGCCGAAGCCGGCGTCAGGTCGCTGATGGAAGGCCGGCAGATACGGATCGAGCTCGCCGAAAGGCCGCCGCTCTACTCGTTCTCGAAATCGCCGAATATGTCCTGAAGCCTGGTCAGCTCGTCGACGCGGCGGCTGACCTTATCGCCCAGCACGACGATGATGTTGCTGATGAGGAGATCGAAGACGGCGACCATCATCGCCGCCCCGTCCCAGAGCGGTCCGCGGGCACCCGGCAGGATGATTGCGATGTCGCTCGCCTCCTCGGACCAGGTGCAAAACTCGTCCGTCACCAGGATGACCTTGACGCCGGCCTTGCGCGCCTCGATGCCGAGCGGCCGCGCCTTGCTGGCAAAGCGGCGCACATCCATCAGGAACAGGCAGCGGCCGCTCGCGGCCTGGTCCAGGATCTCGGCATAGGTGCCGTTGACACCGTCGACGAACTGGACGGCGGGGCGCGCATAGGAAAGCTGGCTGGCGAAGTACTGCGCCACGCCGCGCACATTCTGATAGGCCGCGACATAGACTTCGCGCGCACCGATCAGCGCCTTGGTGGCAGCCTGCCAGTTTGCGGAGGTCGTCAGGTCGTAGATGCGCTCGAGATCCTCGATCTGCTGCTTGACGAGCGAGGCCAGGAGCTTGCCTTCGCGGACATCGCGCTGCAGGGGCTCGACCCCGCCCTTGACTTCCCAGGCGGGGTTCTGCGAGCCGCGGCGCAATTCGTGCTTGAGCTCGTCGAGGCCGTCATAACCCAGGCGGCGCAAATAACGTCCGACGGTCATCGGACTCACTTCGACGCGTGCCGCGATCGATTTCGCCGTCTCGAACGGCAGATCGACGAGATTGCGCTCCAGATAATTGGCGATCCGGATGTCGGATTTCGTCTGCCGGAATTTCTGGCTTCGCAGCCGCGCAAGCACACTGGTCACGACCGGATCCCGCCGCTCTTGGAATGGGGCCGCCGGGAACATACCGTCCCGGCGGCACTGTTTCGTTCAAACTTCATTCTGCCGTCTTGATCTTGGTCCAGACGCGATCGATCTGGCGGATGTCGGCGCCGAGATCACGGAAGATCTGCAGCTTCTCCATCACTTCCGGCGGCGGATTGATGGCCTTGTTGTTCTTGATGCGGTCAGGTGTCAGCGAACGCGCCGGGACATTGGCCGTGCCGTTGGTCTGCTGCTCGACATTGAGGGCCGCCACTTCGGGACGCGTATAGAACTGCATGAACTTGATCGCATTCTCCTTGTTGGGCGCCGTCTTCAGGATGCAGATATCCTCCTGATACATCGTCGCCCCTTCTTCCGGGATGATGTAGTTCAGGTTCGCCTCGTCGCCGAAGACATCGATCATGGCGCCGACGAAGAAATGCGCCGCGGCCACGTCGCCGGATTTCACCATCGGCCGCGACTCGTAGGTGAAAGCCGCGACATAGGGCTTCATGTCGATAATGGTCTGCGCCGCCTGCGACAGATCTTCGGCATTGGTCGAGTTGACCGACTTGCCGTTGAGGATGAGGCCGACGCCCACGACCTCGCGCATATCGTCGAGCAATGTGAATTTGAGGTCTTTCGCCTTCAGCGTCTCGATGAGGTCCTTCCAGCCGGTTATGTCTTTGCCAAGCACCTTGCGGTTGTACATGAGGCCGACGGTCCCCCAGGCATAGGGCAGGCAATATTCGCCTTTCGGATCGGACGTGGCGCGCAGGAAGGCGGGATCGATGTTCTTGAAGCCTTCATACTGGTTGATGTCGGTCTTCTCGAGCAGCTCGAGCTTGGCCATGATGTCCTGCATATGGACGGACGGGAAAATGATGTCGTATCCCGTGGCGCCCGCCTGCACCTTGGCGAGCATTTCCTCATTGGAGGCATAGGTCGTGAGATTGACCTTGATGCCCGTCTCGTCCTCGAATTTCTTCAACACCTCGGGATTGATGTATTCGCCCCAGTTGTAGATGTTGAGGACCTGCTGGGCCGCGGCGCTGGCCGGCTGCCAGATCAGCAGCGCGAGCCCCATGAGGCACATCCCGATCGCGGATAGCATGCGCGCCGGCGATGGGACACGGCGCCTCGAAGCTTGTGGTGATTTCATCTTTCTCTCCCTGGTCGATGCGCGCCGCCGGTCAGGCCGAGGGGACGGCGCGTTCTTCTTAGTCAGCGCTTGCGCATTGACTTTTGCATGCCCATGATATCAAGATAACAAAATTTCACAAGTGTGATCACAATAACATTTTAGGGGCGGAGACCGGGAATGCCGGAAAGCATCGTCAGGCTGGAAGGCGCGCGCAAAGCCTTCCCCTTGCCGGAAGGCGGCGTGGTGACGGCTTTGGGCGGCATAGACCTCGAGGTTGAGAAGAACGAGTTCCTGACCCTTCTCGGTCCGTCGGGCTGCGGCAAGACCACGCTGCTCCACGCCATCAGCGGCTTCGTCGAGCTCGATTCGGGCCGTATCCATGTCGACGGGCAGGACGTGACGGACTGGCCGCCGCACAAGCGCCCGGTCAACACCGTGTTTCAGAACTACGCCTTGTTTCCGCATATGTCGGTGGCCGAGAATGTCGGCTATGCGCTGTCCATCGCCGGCACCGGCAGGCAAGAGCGCACCAAGCGCGTCGACTCGGCGCTCGCCATGGTCGGCCTCAAAGGCCTCGGCAACCGCCTGCCCCGCCAGCTCTCCGGCGGCCAGCAGCAGCGCGTCGCTTTGGCGCGCGCGATCATCGCGAGACCCAAGCTCCTGCTTCTCGATGAGCCGCTCTCCGCCCTCGACAAGAACCTGCGCGCCGCCATGCGCATCGAGCTCAAGAACCTGCAGCACGAGCTCGGCATCTCCTTCGTCTTCGTGACCCACGATCAGGAAGAGGCGCTGACCATGTCGAACCGCGTCGCGGTGCTGAATGGCGGCGTCGTCCAGCAGATCGACACGTCCGACAAGATCTATAACAAGCCCGTCAACACTTTCGTCGCGAGCTTCATCGGCGCCAGCAACCTGTTCGAGGGGCGCCTGGAACACTCGGCCGCCGGAGCCAAAGTGGTGACGGCGGAAGGCGACGCCATACACTGTGCCGCAACAAGGAAGACGGAGCCCGTCACGGCCCTGATTCGCCCGGAACAATTCTCGCTCGCCACCGCCAATCCGGCGAGAGAGGCGAGCCTCGATGTCGAGATCGACCAGGTCGTCTTCGTCGGCTCCGTCTTCGAGCTCTATTGCCACTCGGCCTCGGGACGGAAGATCATCGCAACGGTGCCGGCGAGCGAGGCGGCGGCGGTCAACACGGCGAGCCAGAAGAAGAAAGCGCGCCTCGGCTACGATCCCGCCGCCGTCCATCTCATCACCACCAAGGACGCCGAGCCATGACCCGGGTCGGACGGCGGATCGCCGAGCTATCCATCCTTCTCGGGCCCGTCACGCTTTTCCTCGCCGTCTTCTTTCTGGGCCCGCTCATCATCATGATGATCTACAGCTGGTTGGCGCCTGGCCTCTATGGCGGCGTTGAATGGCAGTTCTATCCGCATAATTTCGGACGCATCCTCGGCTTCGCCGATCCGGCATTCGAGGAATTCGACCCCGTTTATCTGTCGATCTTCTTCCGTTCGCTGAAAATCGCGCTGATCACGACCTTCTGCACCTTGCTCGTCTGCTATCCGGCCGCCTTCCAGATCGCCCGGCTGCCCGACCGCTGGAAAGCCTTCTGCCTGTTCCTGATCACGCTCCCCTTCTTCACCAGCCTGATCGTGCGCCTGTTCATCTGGGTCCTCATCCTGCGCCCGACCGGCATCATCAACGGCCTCTTCCTGTGGACCGGCCTCATCGGCAAGCCGATCGAGCTCATCTATACCGACGGCGCGATCATCATCGGCATGGTCTATATCTTCATTCCCTTCATGTTCATGCCGATCTATGCCAGCGTCGAGAAGCTCGACTGGTCGCTGGTGCGCGCTTCGCAGGATCTGGGCGCCAATGGGTTCAACACCTTCCTCAGGATCATTCTGCCGCTCACCATGCCCGGCATCATCGGCGGCATGATCATCGTCTTCATCCCGGCACTGGGCAATTTCATCGTGCCGGCGGTGCTCGGCGGCGCCAAGGTCCTGATGATGGGCAATCTGATCGAGCAGCAGTTCCTCTATGCCCGCAACTGGCCGTTCGGCGCCGCCCTCGCCATGCTGGTGATGACGGCGGTGCTGGTGCTCTTGTGGTTCTATGTCAGATATGAAATGCGCCGCGGCGGCGATGCCGCGGTGACGCGCTGAAGCGAGGGCATCATGCGGCTGGCCAGGAAAATAGGGAATGCGGCACTCGCCTTCTACACGGTGCTGTTCTTCGTCTTCATCTATCTGCCGCTGGCCCTGATCGTCGTCTATTCGTTCAACGCCGATCCGATCAACATGATGAACTGGTCGGGCTTCACGGTCGAATGGTATTTGAAGATCCTAGGCTTCAGGACGACGATCTCGGAAACCGCACTCTATCTCGAATCGACGCCGCAGCTCATCCAGGCGGTCAAGAACAGCCTGACGATCGCGGCCACGACGACGGTGATCGCCACGGTCATCGGCACCTCGACCGCGCTCGCCATGTACCGCTTCAATTTCCTCGGCAAGCAGTTCTATCGCGTGCTGCTGTTCGCACCGATGCTGATGCCCGATATCGTGCTCGGCATCGCGCTCCTGATCTTCTTCGTCGGCGGCGGCATCCAGCTCGGCCTCAAGACCATCATCATCGGCCAGTGCACCTTCCTCATCTCCTATGTCTTCATCGTCGTGTCGGCGCGGCTTGCCGGCATGGACCGCACGCTCGAAAACGCCTCGGCCGATCTCGGCGCCAATGAATGGACGACGTTCCTCAGAGTGGTCCTGCCGCAGCTGACGCCCGGCATATTGGGCGGCGCCCTCCTCGCCTTCATCATCTCGATGGACGACCTCGTCATCACCTATTTCGTCGCCGGCGCCGAAACCCAGACTCTGCCGATCTTCATCTTCGGCATGCTGAGGCGCGGGATAAAGCCCGAGATCAACGCCATCGCCGTCATGATGCTGGTCTTCTCCTTCGTCATCGCCTCGCTCGGCCTCTATCTGCGTAGCCGGCGGCGATGAGGCCCACCCCGATTACCGGTACAGTTCCCTGACCCGGGCCACGGCCATAGCCATGTCCTGCCGACCTTCGCGCACCTCGGCGACAGGCGGCGGCGTACCGAACCAACTCAACCGGCCTTGGGCGGCGAGCTTGGTGAACAGGCGGCGCCGGTCGGCCGTCGCTTCAATGAGGCCTGAATCGAAGAGCCATGCGGCTGAACGAGAAAGGGCCGAATTGCGCCGCATCGCCTCGCCATGCAGCCATTCGCACAGCCTGAAGGTCGCCGTCTTGCGCTGCGGCAATTCATAGACATGGACCGTCTTTCCCAAGGAGAGGGCATCGGCGACCATGGAGACGCTGTCGCTGGTCACGACGACTTCATCGGCCAGGCGGATCATGTCCCAATAGGGATTATCGGGAGCTTCCCGATAGGCCAGGGCCTGATGCGGCGGCTGCAAGCAGCGGACAAAGGTCTCCTCCACGGCAGGCGCCGTGCGCGGACTTGGAACGATCACCACGGTCGCGCTTCTTTGCTCGGCATAGGCGGATAGCTCTCGACACATGGTCTCGGCGACCGCATCATCGATCCAATCGGGCGTGCTGCTGGCGCCGATGAGAAGGGCGATCACCGGCGGTTCGATCTTCAAGGTCGAGGGCGCGACCGGCCGGTCGCATGACGTCTTGAGCACAAGCGGAAGGTCGAGCTCGACGACATTCGGCGCCGGCGGCAGACGATATTGCGCGGTGGTCAGGATGAGGTCATAGCCCGTCACGGCTCCGGGCGGACGGCCGATTACCACGATCTTCGTCCGGTTGCCGGATAATTGCCGCAGCTGCCTGGCGACCCTTACGCAAAGCGCCTCGGCGCACAGGATGATCTCCGGCCACGGCGGCGCGAGCTGATCCGATTCCGCACGATCGAGAAGCCAGGGCGACAGAATGGTGATCTCGGGTGAGCGGAACTGAATCCGCTTGGCTGCCCACGGCCATCCCAGAGCTTGAGCCAGCGCCAGCATCTGCTTGTAGTCGCCAATGCGCCGGTGCCACAGGATCCAGATTGTCGGCGAAACCCGCGGCCGGACGTCAACCGCCCTCAAGCTCGGCGCGCGAGCCTCAGCAAGCCGCTCAGGAGCCAAGCGCGGCACTGCGGCCCGGACGCAGCGACACGGCATGTTGTGGCCTATTGCTCATGACCACGGTCTCGGTCGCCTCGACCACATCGATATAGTTCGCAAGAAGCCCCGAAAGGACATTGTCCCATCTATATTCAGCCGACCGCTGCAGGGCATGGGCGCCCATCTTGAAGCGCAGCTCCTGTGACGCAATGAGAGCGGCGATCCTGTCACCGAAGAGGGCCTCGTCTTTGGCGTTGACCAGGAAACCTGTCGCCCCTTCGATCACCAGGCTGCGGCTGCCGCTCGCGTCGGCGCAGACCACCGGCAAGCCGCTCGCCATCGCTTCCAATGTGACATTGCCGAAAGTCTCGCTCTCGCTCGGAAAGACGAAGACATCGGATGACGCATAGGCGCGGGCAAGCGTTTCGCCATTGAGAAAGCCGGTGAATATGCAGTCCGGCAGGGCCCTGCGCATGGCTTCTTCTTCCGGCCCGTTGCCGACGATCATCGGCCGATAACGCACGCCCCGCCCCTTCAGGCCATTGAACAGCCGGATCAGCAGGGCGGTGTTCTTCTCCTTCACCAGCCGGCCGACATAGCTGACGACGACGACGTCGTCGGCCACGCCGAGCGAGCGCCGCCAGGCCAGGTTCCGGCGATTCGGATTGAACAGTTCAGTGTCCACGCCGCGCGACCATACTTGCATGTTCTGCGCTATCCCCTCCTCCTTGAGGATCGCAGCCATCGATTCGGACGGCGGATAGATCTGGCGGCATTTGCCGTAAAAGTGCTTGAGATATTTCTTGCCCAGGCTTTCGAGCGCGGCGAGCCCGTAATATTTCAAATAGGCATCGTAGCGGGTGTGATAGGAGGCGACGACCGGCACGTGCCAACGTTCCGCCAGGCACAATGCTCTGTAGCCCAGGACGTCCGGCACCGCGATATGAAACAAGGTCGGCCGGAAGTCTTCCAGGCGACGGCAGACAGTGGATGGCAGCCCCAGGGACAGGCGATATTCGGGACGCGAGGGAATGGGGAAGGAGGGCACCGACAGCAACTCGCCGACAGGCTCGAAGGCCGGCGCAGGTCCGGTCGGGGCCACGACCAGCACCGCAATTCCGCGCCGCTGCAAATAATCGACGAGACGGTTCAAGGTCAGCGACACGCCATCCTTGATGTAATTGTAGTTGCCGGTGAACAACGCCACACGCAGCTTTCCGCAAATCTCGGCCGGTAGGCGATCGACCGGCGTATCGATCCGATGCACATGCGAAAATTTCGCTTCGGTCAATCCCATGCGGGTCACTCCGTCGCCAACAGGTCTCGAGTCGCCTCACCCGCTGTTCATGAGACTTATTGTCCGCTCTTTTTTTAAGGGCTCATGACATTTGTCTGACGGGCGACAGAAAGATGCGCGCTAGGCTCCCACCGCCGCCGTCCCGGCCAAGCGCGGCACGCGCGCGACGACATCGAGCGCGTCATGACGGATGAAATTCCGTCTCATCGCATCGCGGATCGTCGCTTCCTCGATCAATCCTTTCGCCAGGCATTCCTGCAGCAGGGTGAAGAAAAATTCCTCCTGCCGCCGGTCGGGATGCCTGGCATAGCGGCCGAGCAGGCCGTGATCGCCGAACATCTTGCGCCGCAGGCGCATGATCCAACCGATGACGGGCACGAACTCGGTCGGCGTGTAATCGACGGGCAGGCCGGTTTTCCAGGGCTGGGTGCGCCGCCTGGTATTGTGCAGCATCCTGGTTTTGGGCGTCAGTCGATCGAAATCGTTCCACTCGTCCTCGAAGGAGCCGATCGTGTCGCGCGGCTCGAGAAGCAGGGAAATCCAGTCGTGATAGTCGCGTTTTCCCTCGAACAGCGCATCGAAATCGCGTTTGACATTCCAATGCGCAAGCTTCGCGCAATCGAGCAGCATCACGCTGGTCGCGAAGGCGCCGTTCTTGAATTTCGACCCGCGGCACAGGATGGCCTTCCCCTTCATATCGCGGCTGAGCAGCTCCCAGACATCGGCGACGGCGAATACATCCGGGTCGACCACCAGGGCGCGACCGCGATAGCCCATCAGCTCGGGCGGAAGGAAGCGCACCAAAGTGAAGGATTGCAGATCGTCATTGCGCCAGACGCGCTCGACGCCATGCCGGCGATAGGATTGCCCTTCCCGGGCGTGGAAGAACCCATAGTCTTCCTGACGGATGGCCGTCACATCGAACTTGTCGGCGTGTTTCGAGACGCGCTTCATCGAATAGGCTGAAACGATGGCGCCTATCGACTGCTTGTCATTGGTCTGGATGAAGATTCGCGCTTTGTCCTGAAGCTGCTGCATGGGTCCCCCCGGATTCAATTCGGACCGGCCGCAAGTGACGCAGCAAAATGCAAATCTTTAATGACAGAAGAAGCGGCATTTTGCCGTGCGCGTGGGCACGGCAGCTGAGATAGGAATCCGGCTCATGGCGATGGCCACACCGCGCACCTGGATTCTCGCAAGCCCACATGCGGGCGACAACTCCCAGCTCTTTGCCTTGGCCGACGCCTTGGGTTGGCCTTATGAGACCAAAAGGCTGGTCTATCGCCAATCGGAAGGGCTCTTGAGGTTCCTCGGCCAGGCGACGCTCGCCGCCCTGAGCCGGGAGAGCTTGGACAAGATCATGCCGCCCTTCCCCGATCTCATCATTGCCGCGGGACGCGCCAGCGAGGCCATCGCATCTTGGATTCGCAAATTCGGCAACCGTGACGCCCGCCTCGTCTTTATCGGCACGCCTTGGGGCGATCTCGATGGATTCGATCTCGTCATCGCCACGCCGCAATATGCCCTGGCGCGGCGCACCAATGTGCTGATGAATTCGCTTCCGCTCCATGGCGTCCATGCCGAGGCCCTGACCGCCGCGGCCCAGTCCTGGCGCCCCCGCCTTCAGCATCTGCCTCGGCCATGGACCGCTGTTTTGGTCGGCGGCAGCAGCGGACCTTATGTATTCGATCAAGCCTCGGCCGAGCGGCTGGGCCGGGATGTCAGTCAACTGGCCCAGAAGCGTGGCGGCGCCCTCCTGGTCTCGACCAGCGCACGTACTGGCCTCAGGGCATCACGGACCCTTGCGACGGCGATCGACGTCCCCAGCTATCATTATCACTGGGCTAGCGATGGAAGCGACAATCCCTACCTCGCTTTCCTGGCTTTGGCCGAGCGCATCGTCGTGACGGCCGACAGCATCTCGATGATCTCCGAGGCATCGGCCACCGGAAAGCCCGTGCTGCTCTTCGATATCGAGACCGGCAGGCAATCGATGCGCGCCGAAGAGAGCGAGGCGGGCATTCTTCCAGCACCTCATTGGCAGGGACGAACGCCGGGGGCAACGGCGTTCCGGCTCGCCATGCGCTTTGGTCCGCCGCGCTGGTCGAGAGACTTGCGCATCGTGCATCGCAATGTCGTGTCGGCCGGTCGGGCAAACTGGCTCGGCGACCCATCTGTCGCGAAGCCGCCTGCCCTCCCTCCGACTGACCTGCGGCATGCCGTGGCGCGGGTGCAAGCTTTGTTCAAACCTTGAGGACAGCATGGACGTTCAGCCGCTGCAGCCCGAAGCGTCGCGCCCGCTGGCGAAGCCATCCGTCGGCGGCCTCACCATCAGTGTTGCGCTGGCGCGGGGCAAGCTGTGGAAAGGCACTCTCGCTCGGGCCGAGCAGTTTGCCTATGATGTTTCGGGCCTTCCCATGGCGCTCGCGCCGGCGTCCCGGCAGGCGTCCGAGGCGGCGGCCTATCTCCACGCCGTATATAAAGAGTATTTCTGGCGTCTTCCGGCGGGACCGGGCAAGGCTCTCCTGGCGGCCGTCACATGGCCATTCGCGCTCGCTTTCACGATTGTCCAGAACACGGCGCGCAATGCCGCGGTCATCCGCCAGCGAACAGGCAAGAGCGCTGTGTCACAGGTCCTCGGCCAGCTCCATTGCGCCGCGTCCTATGCCATCGCGCCGCCTTGGTATTACATGTTCGAGCTTTTCGATGATGACCGAAGAGCCCAGGCTCCGCTCTATCTGACGGCTCACGAGACGATTGCCGCTGCCTATGAGCTGCTCGAGCCCGTGGCCAACACCGACTTCCTGGCGGATAAAGTGTGGTTTGCCGACTATTGCAAGGCAACGGGAATTATCGCCGTTCCCGTGCTCTTCCAGGCCACGCGCGGCGAGATCTGCTTGCCGAAGGGCGATGGCGAAGCGCTTCCCGACAGTGATCTGTTCGTGAAGCCGCGGCAGGGCAATGGCGGCCATCATTCCGAAAGATGGGATTTCGTCGGTGACGGCCACTATCGCAACAGCAAGGGCGAAGCGCTCGATCGCCGCGACCTGCTGCGATGGATCGCCCATCAGTCGCTCGGGCAGGATTTCGTCGTGCAGCCGCGGCTCGTCAATCATCCACTCCTCAGGGACATCAGCAATGATGCGCTCGCCACCGTGCGCGTGCTGACTTGCCGCGATGAAAAGGGCGGGTTCGAGGCGACGAACGTCGCCTTCCGGATGGCCATCGGGACGAATTCCGTGGTCGACAATTTCCACCAGGGCGGGCTCGCCGCCCCTGTCGACCTCGCTACCGGCCGCATCGGGCGCGCCTCCGACATGGGGGTCAGGCCGCATGTCGGCTGGCGCGACATCCATCCGGTGACCGGTGTTGCCTTCATCGGGCGCGTTCTGCCCTTCTGGACAGATGTCCTCGAGCTCGCCCGTCGCGCGCATGCTGCGTTTCCGCAGCGCACCGCGATCGGCTGGGACGTCGCCATGCTGGAAGACGGTCCCTGCATCATCGAGGGCAACGGCAAGCCCGATCTCGATATTCACCAGCGAGTCGAGCGGCGGCCTCTTGGCGATCAGCGCATCGCCGAGCTGCTGGCCTACAATTTGCGCAAGCGCCTGGCACAGCCCGGCGTCATCGCTACGACCGATGCATGAGGCCGCTCGCGCCTTTGCCGGGCAGGCTCAGCCAGCGCCTCTCCGTCACCAGAGCCTGGAGCCATTCATAAGGAGAGCGGAACGGATCGCGCTTGGCCGTGAAGCACGCCGACCAGAAGCGCCAGATCGTGAACAGCGCCATGACGGCGAAGGGCAGCCATATGGTGAGCCACGGCGACGTACCATTGCCGCTGGTGGCAACCACGCCCTGCTCGATGAAATGATTGTAGATGAACAAGAGGATGATGGCGCCGCCGATATTCGAGGCGCGATGGACCCGGCTGCGGGCCAAGGCAAAGGGGATCGCCAGCAAGGGCAGCAACGGGATCGTCAGCATCTTGACGAAGCGGTTATGGAGTTCGGCCCTCATCGCATTGACCGAGGATTCAGGCGGTGGTTTGGTCTGACGCTCGAGCAGCTCGGGCAGTGTCAGCTCGCGCTCATCCAGGCCGCGTTCGCGAAACGCCTTGTCGTTGGCTCCGCCGACGGGCGTATCGGCGACGGCAAATTCGCTGCTTTCAGGCGCCTTCACGGCTCCAGTCGTCAAACTCGGGACGGGCTCGATCTTCAGGGTCGATCCGTGCTCGAGGCGCAGCATCGGGCGGCCCTGATGTTCCGGGTCGAGAATCCGCCCCTCGCTTGCGGTAATGGTCGTTATTCCCTTCTGCGGACCGCGATCCTCATAGATGAAGATGTGCTGCGCCCGCTTGTTGGCCCGGTCGAGATCGTCGAAGATGAAGGTGCGGTCGCCAGCCTGCATGAACACGCCTTCCTCGGCAAGATAGAAGACTTCGACATTGTGGACGGCATAGACCACCGCCCGGTAGGCGTAACGCCCATATGGCTGCAGCCAGCCCATGACCACGATTGCCGCCGCCAGCGAGACGATCGAGAGGAAGACAACCGGCAATGCCAGGCGATGCAGGCCTATGCCCGCTGCCTGCAGCGCATCGATCTCATTGTCCTGCGACATGCGGCTGAAGCCCAGGAGGACGCCCAGGAACAAGGCCATCGGGATGGCGAGCCCGATATAATAGGGAGAGAGATAAGCGAGCATCTCGAACAGGACGCCCAGCACATTGTCCTTGCCCATCGTGTTGTTGAGAAGGCCCATGACGCGGTCGGCCAGAAGGAAAATCAGTCCGATGCCAAAAGTGGCTGTCAACGGGACGAGAACCTTGCCGGCAATATAACGATCGATCGTGAAGCGGCGCATCGCTGACTTCCCCGCGCAAGCCTGTGTCCTCTAATGACCGGCAATGACGGTGACGTGACAACAGCATAGCGCATGACGGCCGCCCGCTTCATTAAATCGACATAAGGAGAGGCGAAATGCCTGGCCGGTCCTTCGATCTGCCGAGTAAAATCGCCGACATGATGCCGTCGACAGCCACATTCCGCACCGGACTGCGCATTGCCGCGGCGACCGCCTGCCGCGTCCTCCCGGAACATCGGAATATCGCATTGGAGCGGTGGTTGCGCGGCTATGAAGACGCAAAGAAGCTCGAACGGGCCGATGCCGTCATCGTCTCGTTCGGCAAAAGCGGTCGCACCTGGCTCAGGGTCATGCTGACGCGATATTTCACCCGGAAACATGACCTTTCGTCACCGGTGATGATGGAATTCGACGAATTGAACCGGCGCAACTCCGCCATTCCCATTCTGTTTTTCACGCATGACAACTATTTGCACGACTATACCGGCACGGACGTGAAATTCGACAATTACGGCCGCAGCAAGGTCGTGCTGCTCGTCCGCGATCCGCGCGATACGGCCATTTCCCAGTATTTCCAATGGAAGCACCGCATCCGGCGGCGCAAGAAGATCATCAATGCCTATCCGCTCGACGATCTCGGAGTCTATGACTTCATCGCCGGCGAGGCCGCCGGCATCCCGAAGATCATCCGTTTCATGAATGCCTGGGCCCGTGATCTCGACCGGTTCGCGCAGCTCAGCCTCTTGCGATATGAGGATTTGCGCGCCGACGATCACCGCGAGTTGGGCCGGCTGCTGAGCTTCCTCGGCCTATCGGCGACGGACGCCGAGATCGAGGATGCCGTCGCTTACGCCTCGATCGAGAATATGCGCAACCTGGAGCGCCAGAACTCGGGCAAGCTCGGCTTCAACATACGCCTCAAACCCGCCGATGCGAATGACCCATCGAGCTTCAAGGTCCGCCGCGGGAAAGTCGGCGGCTGGCGGGACTACCTGACGCCCGAAGAGGCGGAGAAAATCGATCGCATGGTGCAAGCCGACCTTTCCCCGGTCTTTCGCTATGGTGAAAATCAATAGGCCAGCATTTCGCATGTCGCCGGATAAGGTCCGCCTGGCGCATCGATCTCGAAGCGCCCCTTCTCGATCCAGTCCTTGTCGATACCGCCTTCGCTGGAGATGAAACCGAGGGCCTCGGGCTTGCCATTGAAGGGCCCCCAATGCCCCGATGTGGTCTGGCCGACCGTCTTGCCATCGCGCAAAATGCCCTCATTACCGTAGAGCGGGACTTCGGCCGACGCCATCGACACCCTGACGAGTTTTGTCTTTGCTGTTTCCTGGGCCGGAACCTGATCATCAAGGTCACGCGGCCAGGCCGGAACCCCTGCTCTGACCCGCAAGGCTTCGAGCGCGTAATGGCCGCCCGGCACGAGCTTCCCTGAGCGGTCGAGGGTTTCGGCGACATGGCCCGCGAATTCCGTCGATGTCACGATCAACCAGGCATCGTTGCCATAGTGATCGCAGCGCAAGATACGGCAAGGCGCATAGCCGATATGGAGATCGCCCTCATCAGCCGCGCCGATGATCTCCGCGCTGTCCGGCCCGATCAGGAGAAACACCGCGAGACCGGGTGTCACCTCCGCCACCGAGACATCGCGTCCAGGCTGAACCCGCTTCCTGATCCATTGCAAATGCTGACGCTCCGCTCCCGGCTCAGAGAGGATGAGATAATGCCCCCGCTCCACAGGCGCGATCATTACCGCGGCTTCGATCGTGCCTTTGGATGTCGGCCAGATCGTCCGGCTCAATCCTGCTTTCGGCGCTTGCGATGACAGATCGGCGAGAGCAGCGCCGCTGTCCGGCCCCGACAATTCGATCTTAGCCAGGCCTGAAAGATCGAACAGGACTGCCGCATCGAGCGCGCGGCGGCATTCCTCGCTCGCCCAGCCTTCCCAGTTCTGATGGCCATAGCTCAACCGCACTTCCGCCTTGGCATCCGCCGGCGCATAGACGAGCGGCACTTCCCAGCCGGCCTTCTCACCCATGACGGCCCGCTTCTCGATATGCCAATGATGCAGCGGCGAACGCCTCGCGCCGCGTGCCGATGAATATTCGCGATTGGGCCAGCCGACGGCATAAAGCACGCCCAGCGCCTCGACGGTGCGGTCGTGGCGGAAGCTGCGGCTGATCTGGAAGGCGGGAGCGCGCGCCACATCGTAGGCCGAGAGGCCCGGCGGCCGCTCGCGCGTGGCGATCCACTCCGCCATCACCTTTCCGACGCCGCCGCCCGTCATCACGCCCACCGTGTTCATGCCGCAGGCGACGAACAGGTTCTCCACCTCCGGCGTCTCGCCCAGCAAGGCATTGCCGTCCGGGGTAAAACTTTCCGGACCGTTGAAGAAGATCTTGATCTCGGCCTTCTCGAGCAGCGGGAAGCGTTCTACCGCCGCGGTGAAGATCGGCTCGAAATGATCGAGATCCTCAGGCAGCGCGTCGAAGCAGAAGGATTCAGGGATGCGATCGAGCGCCCAGGGCTTGGCGCGGGGCTCCAGGCACCCGAACAGAAGCTTGCCCGTGTCTTCTTTATAATAGGTACTCTCGTCCGGCACGCGGATGAAGGGGATGTTGCGCTGGAGGTCGGCAATGGGCTGGGTGACGGCATAGAAATGCTCGGCCGCCTGCAGCGGCAAAGCCACGCCATGGCTTTGCGCGAATTCGCGGCCCCACATGCCGCCGGCGATCACCACCGCATCGGCGCGGATGAGCCCTTCCTTGGTGAACACGCCCGTCACCGTGCCGTTCTCGATCAAAAGCTTGTCGACCGGCATATCCTCGCGGATGGTGGCGCCCTTCATCTTGGCGCCGCGCGCTAAGGCCTGGGTCGTGTCGACGGGGTTGGTGCGGCCATCGGTCGGAATATAGAGACCGGCCAGCGCATCGTCGGTTTTGACATGCGGGCAAAGCCTCTGCACATCGGCGATCGAGATCATCTCGGCCTCGGCGCCATGGGCGCGCGCGAGCGCCATGACCCGCTGCATTTCCATGAAGCGCTCCGGGTTGAGCGCCAGCATGATGGAGCCCGATTTCTTGTAGCCGGTCGCCATGCCCGTCTCGGCCTCGAGCGAGCGATAGAGCTCGACGCTGTATTTGGCGAGCTCGGTCAGGATGCGGCTCCCGCGGAACTCGGCGACGCTGCCGACCGAATGCCAGGTCGTGCCACAGCAAAGCTGCCGGCGCTCGAGCAGAAGCGTGTCGCTTATGCCGCGTTTGGCCAGATGATAGGCTATGGAGCAGCCGATGATGCCCCCGCCGATCACGATCACATCGACTTTATCCGGCATCATGCTTTCCTTGTCTCATTGATCGCCCGCCATACCGCCTCGGGCATCGCCGGCATGTCGATGCGGTCATGGCCGATGGCATCGGCAATAGCGTTCATGATCGCCGCCGGCGCGCCAATGCACCCGATCTCGCCCGCACCTTTCATGCCGAGAATATTATTGTCGGTGGGCAGGTCGGCTTCAGCGAGCGTAAACAGGGGCATGTCGTCGGCGCGCGGCAGGCCGTAGTCCATGAGGCTGCCGGTGAGAAGCTGGCCGGTCGCCGGATCATAGAGGACCCGTTCGGTCAGCGCCTGGCCAATGCCCTGCGCGATGCCGCCATGAATCTGGCCCGCGACCACCTCCGGGTTAAGCCTCTTCCCAACGTCATCGACGCCCGAGAACTGCGCGATCGTCACGCCGCCCGTCTCGGGATCGATCTCGACCTCGCAAATATAGGCGCCATTGGGAATGGTGAGGATATTGCCATCGAGCGTGGCCTCGCCGCAGCACGGCGCCTTGGACTGGGCCGCGAGCATGCTTGCCAGATCGAACAGGCCGATCACCCGGTCAGTGCCCGTCACCCTGAACTCGCCCTGGCCATAGTCGAGATCACGTGCATTGACCTCGAGCTCATCGGCCGCATGCTGCTTCGCCTGGTCGAGAAGCCGGTCCATCGCCCTGATCATGGTGACGCCGCCCACTTGCAGCGACGACGACCCGGCCGTCGGCCCGCCGCTGTCGGCCAAAGCGCTGTCGCCCTGCACGATCTTTACGCGATCGAAGGGTATGCCGAGCCTTTGCGACATCAATTGCGCAAAGGTCGTCTCATGACTCTGGCCCGATGACTGCAGTCCCGTCTCCACAATCACCAGGCCGGCGGGGTCGAGACGGACCCGCGAAATTTCCTGCGACGTGACGCCCGTCGTATGGATATAGAGGCCGATGCCGCGCCCGCGCCGCAGGCCTTTCTTCGCGCTCGCCTTGCGGCGCCTATCGAAGCCCGCCCAGTCGGCGAGTTCGAGCGCGCTCGCCAGCACCTCAGGAAAATCACCGCTGTCATAGATGGCGCCATTGGCCGCCTTGTAGGGCATTTCCGGCGGCGTGATCAGATTGAGCCGGCGGATCTCGATCGGCCCAAGGCCGGTCTCGCGGCCGGCGCGATCCATCAACCGTTCCAGCAGATAAATCGATTCCGGCTTGCCGGAACCGCGATAGGCATCGGTCGGCGCCATGTTGGTATAGACGCCGCGCGACAGGAGATGCAGCGCCGGTATGCGATAGGGTCCGCAAGAGGTCGCGGCAAAGCCGCTCGTATGGGTCGAGGGACTCAAGGCCGAGGCATAGGCTCCGAGATTGGCAAAGGTCTCGATACGCAAGCCCAGTATTCGGCCCTGCTTGTCGAGGGCGAGCGACCCGCGGCTCACATGATCGCGGCCCGCGATATCGGCGAGATGGCAGTCGAGCCTGGACGATATCCAGCGCACCGGCCGGCCGAGCCTCTTTGCAGCAAACAGAAGTGCCGTCTGCTCCGGGCTGTTCACCAGCTTGGAGCCGAAGCTGCCGCCGACGTCGTTGGTGACGACCCGCAGCTTCTCAAGGTTCACGCCCAGGGTTGGAGCAACGAGTCGGCGGATGAGATGGACCCCTTGCGAGGGCGTGTAGAGCGTATAGATCCCACTCGCAGCATCATATTCTGCCAGAGCGCCGCGCGGCTCGAGCGGACTGATCAGCACGCGGCCATTGACGACCTCGATATGGACAATTTGAGCGGCCTTGGCAAAGGCCGCTTCCGTCGCCGTGGCATCGCCCTTCTCCCAGAGGAAGGCCCGCTCCGCGCTCTGCTTGACATCGAGGACGGGCTCGCGCTCCTCGCAATCGGCGAAGACGAGGCCCGCGGCCTGCGCAGCCGCTTCCTCCGTCTCGGCAATGACGATGGCGACCGGGTCTCCGACAAAGCGAACCGCGTCCACCGCGAGCGCATGCCGGACCGGCGTATGGAACGGCTTGCCGTCGATGCTTTCGATTGGCCGGACGCAGGGAAGCGGTGAAAGTCCCGCGGCAACGAGGTCCTCTCCCGTGAAGGCAGCGAGCACGCCCTTCACCTTCAGGGCCTCGCCGACATCGACCGATTTCAAGCCGGCACTGGCATAGGGCGAGCGGGCGAAGGCGGCATGGGCCTCGCCTTGGAGATGGATGTCGGCAATATACCGGCCCGCTCCGGTGATGAAGCGGAGATCCTCCGTCCGCCCCGTCTTTGCCGGGCGGGTCCCCGATCGGCGGGTGGGTGCGCCTACATCCGCTTTCATCACAGTCCACTCAATGCAGGAAAGAGGCTCCAACAACGTCGATCGTCGCACCCGTCGAATAGCTAGCCTTGCCGCTGGCGCAGAAGATCACGACATTGGCGACATCCTCGGGTGTACCGAAAGCGCCGACCGGAATCTCGCGCAGCATCTCATCGGCGCCATAGATGGTCAGCATGTCGTCGGCCTGGCGGCTGTTGATGACACCGGCGCAGACGAGGAAGGTCGAGATCTTGTCCTTGGCATAGAAGCGCGCGATGCCGCGCAGGAGGGAGTTCATGCCGCCCTTGGAGGCGCCGTCATGGAAGAAATCCGGCCGGTCGCCGCGCACCGCGATGCGCGCCGTGATGCCGATGATGATGCCGCCGCCGACCTGCCTGTAGTGCTTGACCGCCATACGCGAGAGATGCGCCGTCGACACCAGGTTGGTGCGTAGCGCATGGATCCAATGCTCGTCCCATTCCTCGCTGCCCGCATCCATGCTGACCGGCTGGCGGATCGCGGCATTGTTGACCAGGACGTCGATGCGGCCTTTCCAGTCGACTGCGGTCTGCCATAGGCGATCGAGGTCGCGCCATTTCGCCATGTCGGCCTGGACGGGCAGGCAGCGGTCGCGGCCGATCTCGTCGGCGATCTTCTCGGCGCTCGCCTTGCTGCCGAGATAATTGAGCACGACGGATGCACCTTGTGCCGCAAGGCCGCGGACGATGCCTTCGCCAATGCCGCGCGAGCCGCCGGTCACCAGGATGGTCTTGCCCGTCAGGTCGGTGAAGTTTTTCATTTTTGTTCTCCCTTGGCCTCGGCCGGCGGCTGCTTCAATTCGCCCGAATGCCAGAGCACCGCTTCCTTCGACATGGCCTCGACGAGCAACTGGCCGAGCTTCTTGGAGATCGGACCCGGCACGCCCTTGCCTATCGGCCGGCCGGAGATCTCGGTCACCGGCACGGCCAATTCGAGCGTCGAACAGATGAACACCTCATCGGCCGCGGCCAGGGTGAAGGAGTCGAACAGCACTTCCTTGACCTCGAAACCTTCGCGCCGGCCGATCTCGATCAAGGCGGCGCGCGTGATGCCCGGCAAGAGGTCGCGGTCGGTCGGCGGCGTCATGATGGTGTTGTTGACGGCGGCGAAGACATTATAGGCGATGCCCTCGGTGACGAAGCCTTCCTGGTCGGTGGCGATGCCGATATCGGCATGAGCGGCGGTCACATCGATCGCGCCCAGCACGCTGTTGAGATAGTTGCAATGCTTGGTGCCGGAGGGGAGCGCGGCGGAAGGGATGCGCGGGCGCGACAGCATGAGCGCCTTGAGGCCCGTCTCCATCTTCTCGGCGATCAGGCCCTTGTAATAATCCTTGAAGCCCGGAATAGGGATGATCGTCACATTGGACTCGGGCTTGCGGAGCAGGCGGCGCTCCCATTTGATCGACGATATGCCTTCACCGCGGCTGATCTGGATGCGCAAATAGCCGTCGAGCATCTGGTTCTCGGCAATGGTCCGATCGATCAGATCCAGCCATTCGCCGTCGCTATGCGGATTGTCGATACGCAAATAGGCAAGCCCGCGCTTCATCCGCTCGAGATGCGGCCAGAAGCGAAAAGGTGCCCGGTCCCAGACCGCGATCCCCTCGAAGATGCCATCGCCATAGAGAAAACAGCGGTCGAACACCGAGACCTTCGCCTCGCTGTCATCCATGAATTGGCCGTTCAAATAGACTCTTGTCACATCCGCTCCCGCGTCATGGATCGCCGATCTCGATCCACAGATTGCCGTTCTCGCTCTTCGTCACCGAGGTGCCGGGATAGAGCACGACCGTCGTCAGATTCTGGTCGATCAGGGCCGGCCCTTCGACCGGACGGCCGATTTCAAGCGCTGTTGCCTGATGGACGGGAAGATCGGCGACGCCGCCCAATTCCCGCAAATAGACCTTGCGGGTCTCGCGGCCGGCCTTCCCCGCTGAGGGAGTGTCGTCGTCGTTCTGCCAGCTCTTGGGCAGCCTGCCGATCGCCATGGCCGACCATTCGGTGAATTCCACCGGATCGCCGCTGCGGACGAAATAGACCTTCTCATGCAGCTGATGGAAGGCTTCGAGCACCCGCGCCATCGCCGCCTCATCGGCGATCTCGCCCTCGGGCAGCGCCAGCGACAATTGCCAGACCTGGCCGCGATAGCGCGCCTCGACCGAGAACTCGATCCTCCGGTCTGCGACCGGCACGCGCATGCGCTCCAGATAGTCTTCCGCCTCCTTCGCCAAGCCTGCGAGTGTCGTGTTCACGCCGGCGAAGTCGAAGCCGGCGCTGGTGGCGGCGAAGCTCTTCGAGAAGCCCGACTTGATGTCGCTTGCCAGGATGCCGAAGGCCGAAAGGACGCCCGCGACCGGAGACACGACGACATGCTTGATGCCCAATTCGCGCGCCATCGGCACGGCATGGAGGCCGGCCGCGGCGCCGCCCACCATCATGGTATATTCACGTGGATCGATGCCCTGGCGGATGGTGATTTCCTCGATCGCCGCCACCATGTTCTGCTCGACGGTGAGGCCGATGAGGCTCGCCGCCTCCAGCACATCGATGCCGAGGGACTTGGCGATGTGCTCGTCGATCACCGCTTTCGCCCTGTCGAGCGACAGCGTCATCGTGCCGCCGGCGAACTTGTCGGGGCTGAGGAAGCCGCGCACCAGATTGGAATCGGTGACGGTCGGCAAGGTGCCGCCGCGGCCATAACAAGCGGGACCCGGATAGGAGCCGCTGCTCTCCGGCCCGACATGGACGAAGCCGCCGGCATCCACCCGCGCGATGCTGCCGCCGCCGGCGCCGATGGTCTTGACCTCGACCGAGGGCACGCCGAACACATGGCCTGCGATCACGCCTTCGCGATGCATCGGTATGGTCCAGTCCGAGACGATGCTGATATCGAAGCTCGTGCCGCCCATATCGACGACGATGATGTTGCCATTGTCCCGCGCTTCGCGCCTCAGTACCTGGTTGGCGGCCTCGGGTGCGGCCGAAGGGCCGGAAAGACACAGGCTGATGGGGCGCGCCACGACCTCGCGGGCCGCGGTCTGGCCGCCGCTCGAGGTCACGAAAGTAAGAAGGCCTTTGAGCCCGGCGGCCCGGAGCTCGTTCTCCAATTCGTTGATGGCGCGGCCGGCCAGCGGCTTCAAGGATGCATCGATGGCGGTTGCCGATGTGCGGCGATATTCCCTGAGCGTCGGGCTCGTCCTATGGCTCAGACTATAGGGAATGCCCGGGCAGATCTTCTCGATGAGATCGCCAAGCTTGATCTCATGTTCCGGATTGGCGATCGACCAGAGCAGCGAGACGGCGATCGCCTCGACGCCCCAGCTTTTCACCTCTTCGAGCGCTTGAGCGGCTTGAGCGACGGACAACGGAATCTCGATCCCGCCTTCGCTGTTGATGCGCTCCTCGATGCCTATGGTCAGGCGGCGCGGAATATAGGGCGGCGGATAATCGATGGCGATATTGTAGGTGTCCTGCTTGCCGCCTTCGCGAATGAGAAGCGTGTCGCGGAAGCCTTGCGTGCACAGGAGAGCCGTCCTGGCATATTTGCCTTCGAGAATGGCATTGGTGGCGACCGTCGTGCCGCAAGCGAGCTTGCTGCAGGCGCCGAGCAATTCCTCGCGCGTCCGGCCGAGATTGTCGGCGATGAGCGAAAGCCCTTGCAAGATGCCGCCGCTGATCTGGCCCGGCATCGTCGGCGCCTTGAACGAGCGCACGCGTCCGGCCGCATCCTGGAGCACGAGATCGGTGAACGTGCCCCCGACATCGACAGCAATCTGATAGGTCATGAGGCTCCCCGCCGGTCTTCGAGTTCCTGCCGGCGCTCGAGCGTGGCCGACTGATCGACTTCCCCGTCTTTCAGGATCACGCCGAAGACATCGCGCGCGCGTTCCGCCGAGATGACGCCTTCCCGGACATCGCGGCTGACAAGGTCGGCCATGCGTCGCAGTGGATCGCCAAAGCCACCGCCGCCGCAGCCATGCGACAACAGCCGCTCTCCGGATGCGATCACCGTGTCGACCGAGATCGGCAATTCCTCGACCGCGCCATCCGTTCCCATCCTGGCAATGCGCATGGGTGCTGCGGCAAGGCCGCCGGCCGCCCCTTGCGGCGGATTCTGCCGCGAGGCCGAATTGACGATGAAGCGGACGGGATTCTGGCGCGCTTTTATCGAGCACTCGGCACCCGGAGCGCCCTGCCACTCGCCGGCCCCGCCAGAATCCTGCCGGATCTCCAGCTTCTCGATGAGGATCGGCTGCTGCTGCTCCACCACCTCGACGCTGGACTGCCAGAGAATGCCTTGCGAGCAGCCGCTGCCATAAGTCAGCCAGCCGTCATGGCCATGCATGGCGGGTCCGCCCCAATAGCCCATGATGATCTGATTGACGAAAGGCTGGCTGGTGCGATGATCGAGGCCGCTGATCACGGCGCAAGAGCCCGGCATGCCGATCGTGCCATAGGCCGTGCCGAGATCGGATCTGAGTTCGGCGAACATCGACTGGATATGCGGGACAAGGGCATGGCAGAGATTGGTGGTCGCGGCCGATGTCGCGGCGGGGAATTTCGGCCGGCCGATGGCAGAGCCGTCGCGGAGCAGCAAGTGCACCCGCTTGAAGGAGCCGGTGCAGCGCGGCACGTCGGGACCCAGGATATTGAGCACCGCGGTCATGCAGGCGGCCGTCACCGTGCTTTCGGTGAGATTGATGCCGAGCGGCAGGTTGTCGACATTGTCGGTGAGATCGACCGTCACCGTCGCGTCCTCGGGATCGACGGTGAGCGTGGCGCGAATGGGAATGCCGTCGGGCAGGCCCTTATATTCGGAATCGTAGAGCATCTCCTTGCTCACCGCTCCGGCCGGCAGCTTGCGAATGGCGTCGACCGCCATGCGCTCGGCATATTTCTGGAATTCCTCGAGGAAGGCCTCGATCTTGAACGAGCCATATTTTCCGCACAGCTCGACGAGCCGGTTCTCGCCGGTCCTGACCGCCGCCAGGACCGCGAGATAGTCGCCATAGAACTGGTCCGGCACTCTTATATTGGCGCGGCAGATATCGATGACTTCCGGTACGTCCGCGTAATCCTTCTGGATACGCACGCAAGGCAGGATCAATCCTTCCTCATAGACATCCTTCGCGGTCGGGCTGTAGGTCGTCGGTGTCGGGAAGCCCATGTCGCCCAGATGCGCGCGAGCGATGACATAGAACACAACGCGGCCCTCGAAGAAGACCGGCGCGCAGACGGTGAAATCGGCGCAATGGGTGTTGCCGAGATAGCCGCTGTTGTTGACGAAGCAGTCGCCGGGGCGGATGTCCTTGCCGAATTTCGCCGCCACCGCCTTGGGGATGAGATCGATGGCGCCGACATGCACGGGCAGGCCTTGCGCCAGACTGATCGAACGGAACTGGTGATCGGTGAGGCTGCAGGAGAAATCCATCGCGGTGTTGAGCACGCCCGAGCGGCCCGACTTGAACAGCGCATTGATCATCTCGCGGATGATCGCCTCGAACCGACGCCTGATCACGACCATGGTGAAAAGGTCGATGGGTGGGGCTTCGATCTCGGGAGCCGGTTTGCGAAGCAATCGCTTCCTCCGCTTGTTTTCTCGTTGGAGGGAGCCTCGCAGCGCCCATGTTCTTGGCGCGGATTCTTAAGCTCGCTCAGCGCAAGCGTCGACTAATATCTTTTGATCAGCCCTATCAAAGGCGATGATAAACCATGCATTTATTGCAAGGATTTCAGTGCCGCCTCGATATAGCCGACAAACAACTGGGCCGGCGCCGACAGGTTCTTCTGTCCCGGGAAGGCGGCGATCAGGGTGCGGTGGATCTCGGGCTCGACCAGGTGGAAGCTCTTCAATTCACCGCGCTCCACGGCGCTTTTGACGGCCGCCGCCGGCAGGATGGAGTTCCAGCCGGCATCGCGGATGAGGCCGAACACAACGGCAAGTGAATCGACCTCCATCGTGGCCGTGAGCTTCAATCCGGCGCGTTCGAGCTCGTTGTCGATCAGGATGCGGGTGAGATTCTGGGACGACGGCAGGACCAGCCTCAGGTCCTGGATATCGGCGCATTTGACCTCAGGCCCGGAGATGGTGCTGTTCACATTGGTGACCAACAGCAGCTCCTCGGTCACCAGCCGCTGATAGCGCAAGCGCCGTTCCTCCTCGAACTCGCTCAGGACCGCGACATCGAGCTTGCCCTCGACCAGCCATTCGACCAGATGCGCGCTGTAGCCCTCATGCACAGTGAGCCGCACATCCGGGTTCTGGGTGCAGAATTCGGTGAGCACGGCCGGCAGGATGCCCAGCGCCACGGAAGGCGGCACCCCGACCGACAGATTGCCGATCAGGCGCCCGGAAATGTTGCGCAGCTCCTCCTTCACGCCTTCGAGCCGCTTCAATATGTCGACACACAAGGGATAGAGCCGGGCCGCAGCGGCGTTGGGAATGACACCCTGGGCCGAGCGTTCGAAGAGAACCGTGCCGTTGTCGACCTCGAGCCTGCGAATCTGCATGCTGACGGCGGGCTGCACCACATGCAGCCGGCGGGCCGCCTTGGTGATGCTTCTCTCTTCATAAAGAGCGACGAAATACTGGATTTGCCGAAAGTCCATCTTGTTTACCGTGACGTGACGGCGCGGTGTCCGCGCTCCGTCTCTCCGCCACTTACCCTCCCCTATTATTCATGATGGCCGCCATCATCAGACTTTATTGGATTTCCATTTGCAAATCATCAAAGTAGTTCGCGCTTTCATCACTATCGGTGCCTTGAATGGGCGATCGGATTTCAGCGGGTAGCAGACCCATTCGAGTGCTCATGGCCAAGGTCGGCCTTGACGGCCACGATGTGGGTGCGCGCGTGGTGGCGCGCGGATTGCTCGAGTCAGGAATGGAAGTCATCTATACCGGGATCAGGCGCACGCCGCAGCAGATCGTCCGCACCGCCGTCGACGAGGATGTCGATGTCGTCGGCGTCAGCATCCTCTCCGGCGCCCATGACGTCCTCCTGCCGCGTCTCAGGCAACTCCTCGACCAGGCCGGCGCGCAGTCGATCATCCTCATCGCCGGCGGCGTGATCCCGCAAGAGGACATACCCGAACTCACTCGCCAGGGCGTGGCCCGCGTCTTCCTTTCCGGCACCTCGATCGCCGAGATCGCGCAAGCGATCAAGGGCCTGGTCGCGCAGAAGGGCGCGGTTTCGTGAGCATCGACGCGCCCGTGCAGAACGCTTTTCGGCATTTCGCCGGGCGCATCGCCTTGATCGACGGTGGCAGGCGTTGGACCTTTGCCGAGCTTGAGCGGCTTGTGAATTCGGTCGCCGGCGGATTGAGCCAGGCGCTGCGGCCCGGCAGCCGGGTCGGCCTCTTCATGAAGAACCGCGCCGAATATCTCGTCCTGCAACTGGCGCTCGAGCGTGCCGGCCTGGTGCGCGTCCCGCTCAATGCGCTCTATACGGCGCATGAGGTGGAGAAGATCGTCGCGGATTGCGAGGCGACCGCGGTCTTCTGCGATGATGCGTGCGAAGCGAAGGTCAAAGGCCTCGACCAGAGCGCGCTCTGGCTCTGCAATGTGGAAGGCTCCGCCTCAGGCGGGCCGGAGTGGGAAACATTGACGCGAGCACCGGCACAAGCGTCATCAGGCCTCGACGACCTCGATGCGCTGGGCTCGATCAACTACACATCGGGCTCATCGGGCCAGCCCAAGGGTGTCATGCTGACGCACCGCAATTGGCGATCGGTCACCAAGAACATGCTCATCGACCGCGATATCCGCGGCAGCGACCGGCTCGCCCATATAGGTCCTCTCTCCCATGCGAGCGGCACCTATTTCACGCCATTCCTGTTGCGCGGCGCCACCAACATCATCGTGAATGGCAACTGGCAGCAGCTCCTTGCCACCATCGAGCATGAGAAAGTGACGGCCTTCAGCTGCGTTCCGACGGTCCTGACCCGCATCCTCAATTCGCCCGATATCGAGCGTCACGACACGACGAGCTTGCGCTGGATCGGCTATGGCGCGGAAGCGATCCAGCCGACGACGCTCGACAAGGCGGTCAAGCGCTGGGGCCCGATCCTCACCCATAATTACGGGCTGACCGAGGCGATGATGACCTGCACGAGGCTCGGTGCCGATGATCATTTCGAGGCGAGGCCGGATGGCAGCCGCATGCTGCGCCATGGCTGCATCGGCTCGCCCTATACATTCGTCGACATCGTGCTGCGCGCGCCCGACGGCGCGCCGGTCAAGGATGGCGATACGGGCGAGATCACCATCCGGGCCGAGCATATCATGCAAGGCTATTGGAAGCGGCCCAAGGAAACGGCGGACGTGCTGAAAGACGGCTGGCTGTGGTCGGGCGATCTCGCCAGGGTCGGCGGCGACGGTCTCATCTACCTCGTCGGCCGCAGCAAGGAAATGCTGATCAGTGGCGGCTTCAACATCTATCCACGCGAGATCGAGAGCTGTCTGTCGGGCTGCCCCGGCGTCGAGGAAGCGGCCGTCATCGGCATGCCCGACCGGGAATTCGGCGAGATCGCCGTCGCCTTCGTGGTGGCAAGCTCGGGCCACGCGGCAACGGCCTCGACCTGCGAAGCCCATTGCAAGCCGATCCTGGGCTTCCGCACGCCGAAACGCTGGCACTTCCTGGCCGCCCTGCCGCGCACCGGCAACGGCAAGGTCGACAAGGCCGCGCTCAAGAACCAGCTCAGCCATGAGGCGATAGGCTCATGATCAACGACACTGATGTCTATATCGGCGCCGTCGCGCGCACGCCCTTCGGCCGGTTCGGCGGCAGGCTCAAGGACATGGCCGGCCCCGAGCTCGGCGCGCTGGCGATTGACGAGACGATCAGCCGCTCGGGCGTCGATCCGGAAACCATCGGTGCGGTCTATGCCGGCGTCGGCATGATCGGGAGCGCCGTGCTGACCCCTGCCCGCCGCGCGGTCCTGCGGTCACGCAAGCTCAAGGACTCGACGCCCTCGCTGACGGTCGACCGCGCCTGCTGCTCGGGGGTCACGGCGATCAGCCTCGGCTGGAAGGACATCCGCCTCGGTCTTGCCGATGCCGTCCTGTGCGGCGGCTTCGAGAGCCTGAGCCAGACGCCGTTCCTGTGGCCGCGCCAGCGCGGCGCCAAGCCGGGCGCCGTCGACATCAACGATCCGCTCCTGCTGCGCGCCGAATTTCTCGACAAGGCGATCGCGGCCTATACCGGCGAGGAGGCGATGCGCCTCGGCATCACGCGCGCCGATCAGGATCAGTGGGCACTCAAGAGCCACGAGAAATATTTCAAGGCCAAGGCGCAAGACTATTTCGCCTTCGAATGCTTCCCGCTCACCAGCAACGATGCCCCTTTCGAGGCCGATGAATCGCCGCGCAGCGACACATCGCTTGCCAAGCTCGCAAGCCTCAAGCCTGTCTATGGCAGCCCCACGGTCACGCCCGGCAATGCGCCGGGCTTGAGCGACGGCGCGGCTTTCGTTCTCCTGTTGTCCGGCCGCTTCGCCCGCGCCCATGGCTTGACGCCGCTGGCGCGGATCATCGGTTACACCCAGGTCGCCTCGGGGCCGACCACCGGAAGCTATACGCCAGGGATCGCCATCGCCGAGCTGCTGCAGCGGACGAATGTCGCGCTCGACGACATCGGGCAGTTCGAGATCAACGAAGCCTTCGCCGCGACGCCGCTCGCCAGCACCTTGCATCTCGCCCATGGCGATCGCGGCAAAGCGGAGAAGCTGCGCGAGCGCACGAACCCCTATGGCGGCGCGGTCGCCATCGGACATCCGCTGGGCGCCAGCGGCGCACGCCTCGCCATGACCATCGCCAACGGGCTCAGGCGGAATGGCGGTGGCATTGGTGCCGCGGCCATTTGCGGCGGCTATGGCCAGGGCGATGCGCTGCTGCTCGCGGTCGAATAGGTGGCGCCGTGAAGCCCTCCATCCGGCATCATCTGGCGCAGGCGCTCTCGGCGGTCGAGAACCGCAGCGGCAACTGGCGCCAGGTGCTGGCCGAAAGCTATGGCAATCCGCATGAGCTCTTCATCATCGGCATCACCGGCCCGCCCGGCTCAGGCAAATCGACGCTCATCGATGCGCTTGCGGCGCATTGGGCGGCAAACGGCCTGACGGTCGGGGTCCTCGCCATCGATCCCTCGAGCCCCTTCTCGGGTGGCGCCATCCTCGGCGATCGCCTGCGCATGCGTCAGTCGGAAGACCTCGACAATGTCTTCATCCGCAGCATGTCGGCGCGTGGCCATGGCGGCGGGCTCAATGCCGCGGCCCTCGATCTGTGCATGGTGATGGCTCATCATGGCTGCTCGCATGTCCTTCTCGAGGCCGTCGGCTCCGGCCAAAGCGAAGTCGACATCGGCTTCGTCGCCGATTGCACGCTCGTCGTCGCCGTGCCGGGTCTGGGCGACTCCGTCCAGGCGGCCAAGGCCGGCCTCATGGAGATCGGCGATCTCTATGTCGTCAACAAGAGCGACCTGCCGCAGGCGCGATCGGTGCAGCAGGATCTGGCCGCCATGCTGGCGGTCTCCTTCCACGGCCGGCCCGGGCACAATGATCCGCGCACGGCAAAGGGCGTTCCCGCACGGGCCGTGGGCGCCATGCCGCAAATGCTGAGCGAGCGCTACGGCGATCCCGAAGGCGCGCAAGCCTATTGGCATCCGCCCGTTCTCGCCGCCGCGATCGGGCGCCCCGATCTCATCGCCGGGATCGCCCAGACAATCGAAAGCTTTGCCCACTGGCTCAAAGCCACGGACCGCTTCCACAAACGCCGGGCACGCGCGCTCGCCAACCATATCCTCGATATCGCCCGGAACAGCTTGTTCAGCGAATGGACCCGCAACTTCGAGAAGAGCCTGGGGAAGCCCTTGGAAGAATGGACCTGCGCGCAACTGGCCGATGGCGTGAAGGATCCCTATCGGCTCGCCGACATGATGATGGATGGGAGCAGCTTATGAAAGGCCGAGCCGCGAAGCCACAGACACAAGCCGATCGCTTCGGCACATCTCTTGCTCAAGCGCATGAGCGCTGGCGCCGCGAAGCCTATGATCCGGCGATCGCGGAAGCCGGCGAATATCGCAGCTTCAAGACCGACAACGGGCTCGATATCGAGCCCCTTTATTCACCCGCGTCCCTCGATGAGATCGGCTTCGACTATCTCAAGGACGTCGGATTTCCCGGCCAATATCCCTTCACCCGCGGCGACAGCGCCGCCATGTACCGCGCCGAGCCTTTCGTCGTCTCGGCCTATACGGGCTATGGCGAGGCGGGCGACTGCAATCTGCGCCTCAAGAAGCTGATCGGGCTCGGCGTCGAGCAGATCCTGATGGCCTTCGATCTGCCGACCCAATGCGGCTATGATTCGGACGACGTCATGGCGACCGGCGAAGTGGGTCGCGTCGGCGTCTCGATCGACAGCCTCGCCGACATGGAGCTGCTCTTCGCCGGCATCCCGCTCGACAGCATCAAGCGCGTCGGCACGCTCGGCAACTCGATCGGGCCCATCGTCCTCGCTCTCTTCGCCGCTCTTGGCGAGAAGCAAGGCCTGTCGAACCGTCAATTCACCGTCAACCTGCAGAATGATCCGCTCAAGGAATATCTCGCCCGCGGCACCCAGATCATCCCGGCGGCGCCGGCTGCGAGGCTGGCGGTCGATCCGGTGGAATGGTGCGCCGAGCATGCGCCCAATTGGTCGCCGATCACGGTCTGCTACAACCATCTCAATGCCGGAGGCGCCGGCTCCACCTGGGGTGCGGCGCTGGCGCTCGCCAATGCCGTCCATTATCTCGATCTCCTGGTCGAGAGAGGCTGCCCGATCGACAGCGTGGCCCCCCTCTTCCACATGTTCCCGGACGAGCGCCATGATTTCTTCATCTCCGTCGCCAACCTGCGCGCCTTGCGCCGGGTCTGGGCGCGCCTCCTCAGCGAACGCTATGGCGCCAGCGCTCCTGCGGCGCTCGCGCTCAAGACCACCGTCTATGGTCATGGCCAGGAGACCCTGCAGGAGCCCCTGAACAATATCGCGCGCATCGCTTTCGGCACGCTGGCCTATGCGCTGGGTGGCGCCTCCTATGTCTATATCGCCTCCTATGACGAGGCGGTGGGGACGCCGACCGAGGAAACCGTCAAGGTCGCGGTCAGGACGCAGCAGATCATCGCTCATGAGCATGGCTTCACCGATACGATCGATCCCCTGGGCGGCTCCTATTTCGTGGAAAGCCTGACCAAGACGATCGCCGAGCAGATCTGGGCCGACCTGCATGAGCTTCTCGAGCGCGGCGGCGCCATCGCCACCATGGCGAACGGTTTCAGCCGCGAGATCATGAACCGCGGCGCCATGAGCCGGCAGCGCCGGATCGATTCCGGCGAGCGTCCCTGGGTGACGGTGAACAAATGGCCATCCGTTCCGCAAGTGCCCAACACCGCCTTCCGGATGGATACGTCGACAGCGAGCCGTCAGCACCAGCGGACCCAGGCGCTGCGCCAAGCCCGTGACAATGCCGCCGTGCGGCAGGCGCTGGCGCGGGTCGAGGAGACTTGCACCAATGGCGGCAATCTCGTCCCGCCGGTCATCGACGCGGTCAGGGCCTATGCGACCGTCGGCGAGATCGTGCAGATCTGGCGCCGGCATTTCGGCGAATTCCACCCATCCGCGTCCTTCTGATTGCAGATGAAGCTGCCGGCCTCATCACCTTTCATGATGCGCCATATCAGCAATCCTAAATTGCCATTTGAGCGGTCAGGCCGTCTTATGTTTTCGCATGCAAATCCGCCTGTCGATGAGGTTTTCGCCGGGCTTTCAGGACTGAAGCGTGGATGAGCGCGATCGATCTCGACAAGGTATCGAAATTCTACGGATCGGTCCGCGCCGTCGATGATATTTCGCTCTCGCTCAAGGCCGGCGAGCTGACCGCTGTCCTGGGGCCCAGCGGATCGGGCAAATCCACCATCCTTTCGATGATCGCCGGCATCGACACGCCGACCGCGGGCACGATCTCCATTGGCGGTGTCGACATGACCCATGCGGCGCCCGGCGAGCGCAATGTCGGCCTGGTGTTCCAGAGCTATGCGCTCTTCCCCAATCTCTCCGTCTTCGAGAATGTCGCCTTTCCTTTGCGCGTGCGGCGCCTGCCTGCGGCGGAAGTGACGCGCCGCGTCGATGAAGTTCTCACGCTCGTTCACCTCTCGGAATTCAAGTCGCGCAAGCCCAGCCAACTGTCGGGCGGCCAGCAGCAGCGGGTCGCCATCGCCCGCGCCATCGTATTCAAGCCCTCGGTCCTCCTGCTCGATGAGCCGCTCGCGGCCCTCGACCGGAAGCTGCGCGAAGACGTGCGCCTGGAATTACGCCGCCTGCAGCGCTCGCTCGGCATCACAACGGTGCTCGTGACCCACGACCAGGACGAAGCCATGACCATGGCCGACCAGATCGTGGTCATTGCCGACGGCAAGGTCCAGCAGGTCGACGCGCCGCTCAAGATCTACCAGCAGCCGGTCAACCGCTTCGTCGCGGGCTTCCTCGGCATCGCCAATGTCTTTACCGGCGTCTTCGCCGCCAATGGCAAGGAGCACAAGATCACGTTGCCGAACGGCGAGCAGATCGCCTGCACGCAGCGCCCGAGAAGTGCGGGCAAGGACGGCGAAGTCTGCGGCATCCTGCGCCCCGAGCAGATCGTGGTGCGCGAGCCGACCGGCCAGGCGCGGATGAAGGCGCGCATCGAGGATGTTTTGTTCTTCGGCGAATCGGTCCGCTACATCCTCGTTTCCGAAGGCGGCCACCCGATGGTGGCGCAGGCCTCCAATCCCAAGACGACCTTCAGGCCGGGCGTCACGGTCTCGCTCGAATGGTCGCCGGACGACATCTGGATCCTGCCCAGCAGCCAAACCACACACTGAATGACAAGACTCGGCGGATCAAGCCGGGGAGCGAAACGCCAATGAAAGGGAGACTAAAATGACGAAACCTGCATTACTCCAAGCGAGCCTGCTCAGCCTTGCCGCCGTTCTTGCCTTCAACGGTCCGGCCGCGGCCGAACCCGCCAAGACCTTGCGCATCCTCACCGCCGGCGGCGAATGGACGGATGCCGTCACCAAATGCGTCGACGGCCCCTTCGAGAAGAAATACGGCATCAAGGTCGAGCTCGACACGCCGGCAGGCTACGCCAAGCTCGCCGGCCTCGCGCAATCGGGCAATGTCAATGTCGCGCTCATGGACCTCGAAACCAGTGAGCTCGAGCGCGCCAATGCGAACGGCCTTCTCGACAATATCGATTGGGACAAGGTCAAGCCCTTCGAGATGTTCCCCGATGCGAAGAAGCCCTATGGCTTCGCCAGCACCTATTTCTCGACCATCATGGCCTGGCGGCCGGATGCCAAGGCGCCGTCGAACTGGGTCGAGTTCTTCGACACCAAGAACTTCCCCGGCAAGCGCGCCTTGCCTGACTATCCGGGCTATGTCCTGGCCTTCGCCGCCATCGCCGATGGCGTCGACCCGACCAAGGTCTTCCCGCTCGATCTCGATCGCGCCTTCAAGACGCTGGAGCGCGTCAAGGGCGACGTGATCTGGTGGACCGCCGGCGGACAGTCGGCGCAGCTGCTGCAGGACAATGAGGCGCAATATTCGATCGGCTGGTCGGGGCGGATCGTCACCAAGACCGATCTCAAGCATTCCTTCAACCAGGGCATGCTCGACACGTCATGGTGGGGCATGCCGAAGGGGGCGGATCCCGCCATGCAGGAGGCGGCCCTCCTCTATCTGCATGAATATTCCGATCCCAAGCAGCAGGCCTGCATCGCGCAATATATCAGCTATACGGGCCCCAGCCCCGAGCTCGATCCGCTCCTGCCGCAGGACAAGCTCGATCAGTTCCCGAACTTCAAGAAGAACCGCGACGTGCAATATGTGACCGACGGCAAATGGTGGTACGACAATGCCGCCGAAGTCGAGAAGCGTTGGCAGGAGTTCAAGCTGGCGCAGTGAGGCATGAGCCCCCAGGCCGCCGGCGGCCTGGGGGCGGTCTCACGGCGCGGCGTCAATCCATGTCGGCAGCGGTAGTCCATAGTCCTTCCTGGTGGCGTGGCCGGCTGGCGACGAGCCTGCTGCTCGTTCTGCCGTTGGCGCTGGTGATCGGGCTCGCCTTCGACCTGCCGCTCTTGATGACGGCGCTGTGGAGCATCACCGACTTCAAGAGCGGAAGCCTGACGCCCGAATACTATCAGGACTTCTTCGGCAGGCCGATCTATCTCTCGGTCGTGTGGCGCACGCTCGAGATCGCTTTCGCCGTGTCCTGCTGCTGCGCCCTCATCGGCTATCCGCTGAGCTACTGGATGACGACGCTGTCGCCGCGCGGCCAGAAGATCAGCCTCATCATCATCGTCATGTCCTTCTGGGTCAGCGTCTTGGTGCGCACCTATGCCTGGATCGTGATCCTCGGCAATGCCGGCCTGGTCAACCGGGCGCTGCACTATCTGGGCCTCGCCGATCGCCCGGTCCAGTTCCTCTATGGCGAACTCGGCGTGTGCATCGGCATGGTCAATGTGCTCCTGCCCTTCCTGCTGCTGCCGCTCTATGCCGCCATGCTGCAGATCGATCCGCGCCTCAGGCAGATCGCCCTCACCATGGGGGCCACATCGGGGCAGTTCTTCTGGCGGGTGTTCTTCCCGCTCACCTTGCCGGCGCTGTCGGCGACCTTCGTCCTGGTCTTCATCCTGAGCCTCGGCTTCTACATCACGCCCGCCATTCTCGGCGGCGGCAAGGTGCCGATGATCGCCAATATGCTCGACATGCTGATCAACCAGTTCCCGCATTGGAGCCTGGCGGCGGCCATGTCCTGCGTCATGCTGGTGCTGACCCTGGGCCTGTTCGCCCTCTATCAGTCGCTGCGCGGAAAGGTTGCGGCATGACCGTGGCGCTCGACACGATCGGGGCCGCGGCGGCAGGCAGCAGCGCCCGCAGGCGCCATTCCCGCATCAATAGCATCGCCCTTGCCGCGAGCGCGATCCTCACCTTGCTTTTTCTCGCTTTGCCGATCCTCATCGTCGTGCCGATGTCGTTCTCGAGTGCCGGAACCTTGCAGTTCCCGCCGCCGGGCTTCTCGCTGCGCTGGTACCAATCCTTCTTCGGCGATCCGCAATGGGTCGAGTCGGCGCTCAATTCGCTGGCGATCGGCGCCATTGCCAGCACCATCTCGCTCGTCTTCGGGACCTGCGCCGCCTATGCGCTGGTGCGCGGATCCTTCATGTCGCGCAAGGCGCTGGAAGCGAATTTCATGGCGCCCATGGTACTGCCGCCGGTCATCATCGCCGTCTCTCTTTATATATTCTACGCCAAGCTCGGCATATTGGGCTCCTATTTCGGCATCATCACCGCGCATGTGGTGCTGACCGTCCCCTATGTCGTCCTCCTGATGTCCCTCGCCATCCGCGCCTTCGATGTCAGGATCGAGCAGATCGCCATGACGCTCGGCGCGTCGCGGCTCGAGATGATGCTGCGGATACTCTTGCCCAATATCCTGCCGAACGCTGCGGCAGCCTGGCTCTTCGCCTTCGTCATCAGCTTCGATGAGGTCGTCGTCACGCTGTTCGTGTCGGGCAGCCACCTCACCGTCCCCAAGCGCATGTTCAACCAGCTGGTGCTGCAGATCAATCCGACCATCACCGCCATCGCCACCATCCTCATCTTCCTGAGCCTCGTTTCCGTCGCCCTCGCGCTGTGGCTGACTCGCGGCACCGGCATCGTCGCCAAGCGACGCAGTTAATTCTCATCATTTCAAGTGCTTAGCCTATATTCCTGACAAACTGATTCAATCGGAACTTTTCCGGGGAATTCTGCGTTGGAGCTGCGAGACAACCCGTTTGCGGGCGGCGGGGAGGATATCATCATGGCGCGGATCGTAAGCTTCATCGCGACGGCGCTGGCATGGCTCGTCATCAGCTTCGCGCCGGCCCAGGCGAAAGTCACCATCTCGATCTCCTGCAGCTCGCTCGGCGTCGAGCTCGAGCTTTGCCAGGAAGGCGCCAATGTATGGGCCAAGCAAACCGGCAATGCGGTGAAGCTCGTCGCCACCCCGCCCGATGCCCAGGAGCGGCTCGCCCTCTATCAGCAGCTTCTCGCCGCGGGCTCGGCCGATATCGACGTCTTCCAGATCGATGTCGTGTGGCCGGGAACGCTCGCCACCCACCTCATCGATCTCAAGCAGTATATCCCGGCCGAAGAGCTGAAAGACCATTTCACCACGCTCATCACCAATGACACGGTCGACGGCAAACTGGTGGCGGCCCCCTTCTTCGTCGATGCGGGCCTCCTCTATTATCGCAAGGACCTGCTCGACAAGCATGGGCTGAAACCGCCGCGCGACTGGGCCGAGCTCACGCAGACGGCCAAGGCCGTCCTCGATGCGGAACGCGGAAGCAACGGCAAGCTGCAAGGCTTCGTCTGGCAGGGCCGTGCCTATGAGGGGCTCACCTGCAACAGCATCGAATGGGTGGCGAGCTTCGGCGGCGGCAGCATCGTCGAAACCGACGGCAAGATCTCCATCAACAACCCGCAGGCTGCCGCCGCCATCACCCTCGCCAAGGGCTGGATCGGCACGATCTCGCCCGAAGGCGTTCTCAATTATGCCGAGGAGGATGCGCGCGGCGTCTTCCAGTCCGGCAACGCGGTCTTCATGCGCAACTGGCCCTATGCCTGGGCGCTGGCCAATGCGCCGGACAGTCCGGTCACGGGCAAGGTCGGCATCGCGCTCCTGCCGCAAGGCTCAGGCTCAGGCGCCCGCCATGCGGCGGCTTTGGGCGGCCAGGACCTCGCCGTCTCCAAATATTCGGCCAATCCCAAGGAGGCCGCCGACCTTGTGCGCTATCTCACCAGTGCCGAGGAGCAGAAGCGCCGGGCCCTCAAGGGATCGTTCAATCCGACGCGCAAGAGCCTCTATGGCGACCAGGAGCTGCTTTCGGCCTTGCCTTTCCTCAAGGACTTCGAGGCCGTGCTCGAAAGCGCGGTCGCCAGGCCCTCGACCGTCACCGGCGCCAAATACAACCGCGTGTCGAGCGAATATGTGCGCGCCATCCACAACACCCTCACCGGTCAAGGTACGGCGGAGGAGAATCTGGCGAATCTCGAGAAAGCACTGGAACGGGTGAGCCGCGGCGGGCGGTGGTAGGCCCCAGATGGCGGCACGCGACGCGGCCCAACCGCGGAGTTCCGCCATAAGGCCGGCCAGGATCAAGCGCTCTCCCTTTGCGCGCCAGACGGCGCTGAAACCGTGGTTCTTCCTCGCGCCCTTGCTGGCGAGCCTCCTGATCGTTGCCGCCTGGCCGTTGTTGCGGACAATTCTGTTCAGCCTTACCGATGCCAATCTGAGCGACCTTACCGCCTGGAAGTTCGTCGGCATCGCCAACTATCTCTATCTCTTCGAGGATCCGCTATGGTGGCGCGCCGTCGGCAACACCTTGCTCTTCACCTTGCTCTCCGTCGGCCTCGAAACCATCCTCGGCCTCATCATCGCGCTCACCCTCGATGCCCACCTTAAAGGCCGCGGCCTGCTCCGGGCCGCCATTCTCATTCCCTGGGCTATCCCGACCGTCGTCTCGGCCAAGATGTGGGCCTGGATGCTGCATGATCAATATGGCGTCGTGAATGCCATGCTGCTCTCCATCGGCCTGATCGACCGCCCCTATGCCTGGCTTGCCGATCCTTCGCTCACCATGGCCTCCGTGGTCATGGTTGATGTGTGGAAATCGACGCCCTTCATGGCGCTCCTCATCCTCGCGGCGCTGCAGGCTCTGCCGCAGAGCATATATGAGGCGGCGCGCGTCGACGGCGTCCATCCGGTCAAGGTGTTCTTCCACATCACCTTGCCGCTCATCCGGCCGGCTTTGCTCGTCGCGGTTATTTTCAGGGGACTCGACGCTCTGCGCGTATTCGACGTCATCTATGTGCTGACCGGCAACAATGAGAATACGGCGACGATGTCGGTCTATGCCCGCCAGCAGCTCGTCGACTTCCAGGATGTCGGCTTCGGCTCGGCAGCGGCGACGGCGCTCTTCCTCATCGTCGCCATCGTGACCGCGATCGTCGTGACCCTCGGCCGGGTCAATGTCAGCGCCAGCGGAGGCGACCGATGAAATTGCGCAGGCTTGCCGCAAGAATCGGATTTTACGGGCTCATGGCCCTCATCGTCTTCTATGCCGTCTTCCCCTTCTACTGGGCAATCATTTCCTCGCTGAAAAGCGGTAGCGCCATATTCAGCGTCGAGCTCATCCCGTCCACGGCGAGCCTCGAAAACTACCGGGCTTTGTTCGTCGAGCAGCCTTTCGCCCGCAATATCCTGAATTCGCTCGTCGTCGCCTCGGTCGCGACGCTCGTCTCGCTCACCCTTGCCTCGCTCGCGGCCTACGCGCTCGGCCGCCTGAAATTCCGCGGTCGATCGACCGTGCTCTTCGCCGTATTGAGCATATCGATGTTCCCGCAGATCGCGGTGCTCTCGGGCCTGTTCGAGCTCATCCGCAGTTTCGGCCTCTATAACAGCCTCGTGGGCCTCGTCTTCTCCTATCTCATCCTGCTCCTGCCTTTCGCCACCTGGGTATTGACCACCTTTGTGCGCGAGCTGCCGCGCGAGCTCGAAGAAATGGCGGCCCTGGATGGAGCCTCCGCCTTTCGCACGCTGATCGAGATTTTCCTTCCCCTGATGGCGCCGGCGCTGGCCGCTTCCGGCCTCCTCGCCTTCATCCTGGCCTGGAACGAGTTCCTGTTCGCTCTCACTTTCACGCTCTCCAATGAGCAGCGCACGGTCCCCGTCGCCATTGCCCTCATCACCGGCGCCAGCGCCTATGAACTGCCCTGGGGCCGGATCATGGCGGCTTCCGTGATCGTCACCGTCCCCTTGATTTTGCTGGTGCTGATCCTGCAACGCCACATCGTGTCGGGGCTGGTCGCCGGGGCGGTCAAAGGATAGGGTGCGGGACTGGCCGCAGGCATTTCAATTGGCTATGAGACCTCATGAGCCAAATCCCCGACTATAACGCACCGCTCGAGACGAGCCTTACCAGCTTCGATCTCATCAACACGCCCATGCTCAACAAGGGCACGGCCTTCCCCGATGCGGAGCGGGACGCCTTTCACTTGCACGGGCTGCTGCCGCCGCATATCGGCTCGCTCGACCAGCAGGTCGCCCGCCGGCTCAAGATCCTGCGCGCCTTCCACACGGATTTCGAGCGCTATGCCTTCCTGCGGGAGCTGCAGGATTCGAACGAGACCTTGTTCTATGCCCTCACCGTGCGCAATCTCGAGGAGATATTGCCGCTGGTCTATACGCCCACCGTCGGCGAGGGCTGCCAGCGCTTCAGCGAGATCTGGCGTAAGCCGCGTGGCCTCTTCCTGAGCTTTCCGAACAAGCACCGCATCCGCGAAATACTGTCCAACCCGCATCTCGATCCTGTCCGCATCATCGTGGTCAGCGACGGCGAGCGTATCTTGGGCCTGGGCGACCAGGGCGCGGGCGGCATGGGCATACCGATCGGGAAGCTCGCCCTCTATACCGCCTGCGCCGGCATCCACCCCGATGAGGCCCTGCCGATCCTGCTCGACGTCGGGACGAACAACGAAGAGCGGCTCCACGACCCGCTCTATATCGGCTGGCGGCATGAACGGATCAGGGGTGACGACTATGACGGCTTCATCGAGGAATTCGTCACCGCGGTAACCGAACGCTGGCCCGACGTGCTGCTGCAATGGGAGGATTTCGCTGGCGCCAATGCCGGGCGCCTGTTGACGCGCTATTGCGACCGCCTGTGCAGCTTCAATGACGACATTCAGGGAACGGCCGCCATAGCCGCGGGCACGTTGATCGCCGCGGTCAATGTCACTGGGCTCCCCTTGGCAGAGCAGCGCATCGCCGTGCTAGGCGCGGGCTCGGCCGGCTGCGGGATTTCCGCGCTGCTGCTGCAGGCGATGATCGACGCCGGCGCCAGCCCGATGGAGGCCCGCCGCCGCTTCTTCCTCGTCGACCGCGACGGCCTCCTCACCGACGACATGCCCGGCATCACGCCGGCCCAGCTGCCCTTTCTGCAGACACGCGACACGGTGAGCGGCTGGACGCTCGAGACACCCGGCCGGATCGGCCTTTTCGATGTCGTCGCCAACGCATCGCCCAGCGTGCTGATCGGTGTATCGGGCCAGGCCGGCGCTTTCACCGAGCCCGTCATCCGCAGGATGGCCAAAGGGGTCGAGCGGCCGGTCATCTTCCCGCTGTCCAATCCGACATCGCGCAGCGAGGCGACGCCTGAACAGCTCATGGCCTGGAGCGCGGGCCGCGCCTTGATCGGCACCGGCAGCCCCTTTCCGCCGCTTCAGCAAGACGGCAAGGCCATGCGGGTCACCCAGACCAACAACTCCTATATCTTCCCGGGCGTCGGTCTCGGCGTCCTTGCCGCCAATGCCCGGCGCATCACCGACGCCATGTTCATGGCCGCCGGAAAAGCCGTCGCCTCGGTATCGCCGACGATCGGCGACAGGAACGCCTGCCTTCTGCCGCCGGTCACCGAATTACGGAAAGTGTCGATGATCGTCGCGCAAGCCGTTGCACACCAGGCTCAGGCCGATGGCGTCGCCGAGCCTTGCGATGAAGCGGAGCTCGATGCCCGCATCGCCGCCCGCATGTGGGAGCCGCGCTACCGGCCCTATCATACGAAGAGGTGAGACAGGTGAAAATTGCCTGATTTTTGAATCATTTATGCGATGTATCTCGCAAAATGAATCAAGCGTGCTGCAGCACCTTTGTCCACACACCGCGATTTCCTTGTGAGCGACGGCGGCGGTTCATGGGGTTGGCGTGCCGGGCCTAATCCGGATCTTAACTGACTGAACCGGTTCGAAAAACTGGAAGTCCGCCGCATTGCGGCGGAACAAGTTGTTTGAATTTCCGGTCTCAAGATCCGAATGCGACACAAAGGAAATTCATACGTAAGCGATCCGTAAGCGCGCATCTGCAAATCTCCTCGCCATCGATACACAGGCTGAAATAGCCCGGATAATCAGAGGAGAAAGCAATGCTGTTACCTCCCCGTCAATTTGAGTTGATATGGATTTGCCGGGGAGGCGTCCAGCTTGATAGGGTGTTGGAGCACTCAGACCTTCTCCAAGATTGATCACCGGAGCTCAGTGCCCTGTAATTGATGCAGGCGCGTGGAATTTTCCATTGTCGTAGTGGCTTTCTTCAGGAGGATGGAATGACCTTGCGAGTAACTAAAGGCACGCTTGTCCGCCAATTGAAGGCGAAACCTCGTGCCGACACGGTGTTGGCGGTGCCGTTTATCTATCAGGAACAAACCAATTGGTGCTGGGCCGCGTGCGCCGAAATGATCTATCGCTTTCTGGGCATAACGAACTGGCGCCAATGCCATATGGCGCAAGCCATTTTCGGCGCAAATTGCTGTTCCGTGCCAAGCAGTTCGGTCTGCAATCAGCCCAACTGGGTCGAGAACGCCCTCAATCTCGTCGGCATTCGATGGTATCGCCATGAGACTGCATACAGCTTCTATGGCGTGCGCTTCGAGATCGACGCCAGTCGTCCAGTGCAAGTGATGTATGCCTGGTCGAGCGGCGGCGGTCATGCAGCCCTCATTCGCGGCTACTATGACGATACCGATCTCGACGTGCACGACCCCTGGTATGGGCCCGGTCGTCGCACGTATGACAGCATCTTGAACGCCTACGGAATGGGTTATTGGTTTGCAACCCTCACAGGGATAACGAGGTAGCCATGGCCACAGCACCAGTTCTTGGAACAGACACATTGTCCGCCATTGCTGAACAACTGGCGAACCGGTTGACCGAAGCCGGCCAGCTGGCACTGGACGCCGGAAAGCCGATGGAAATCGGCGAAAGCTTTCCGATCTGGGTGATCGGATTGGCTCCGGCAGCCGATGCCGGTTTGGCTTTCCGGTCCGCAACCGCGACCGGATACTGGCATCACCAGATCCGCCATGCGGGCGAAGCGACGGAATTCGCAAAGTCGCGGCCGCTGGGGCCAGGCCCGCGCGATTGGATGGTTGAGGAAATCGTAACCTCACGGATCGCCGAACGCGTGGACGCCGCCATCACCGTCCTTGACCGGGAAGTACCTGGCGATGAGCAGGTGCGCATGCTCGTTATTCCGGCCTATTTCGTTCACGCATTCTGGATTGGCTCGGGAACGAAAACGCGGTTGCTGCTCATCGACAAGCCGGAGTATTTGGCAGGCCTGGAATACGGCCAAGTCTACAACTTCGATGAGTTCCTGCAACGCCTTTCGCAGCAACCCCACGTCGTCGGGATTCCGCCCGAAAGGCGACCGCAGTAAAGCCTTCCGATCCTCTCGTGTGGAGGAATCATGGCCTCGCATGTCGAAACCATCGTCCGTTCGGTCGACCTGCTCAACGTTCAGTTCGAGTTCGTCAACCTGCGACTTGACGCCAGTGTCGCTGCGAGTCCCCGTCTTGTTCGCGACGGCGGCGGATCGTGTTACCTTCTGGTGCGCTTTCCGCCGCAGCATGTCGCCGAATATGTGCACGATAAGAACGAGCAGCGCTCGCTACCCTACAAGTCGTTGGTCTCAGGCTCGAGCCGGCTGGCGTTTGAAATACCGGCCTCGGCGATCCCTCTGGACTACAAACTTGACGCCATTCTCGATCTCCTGACCAGACTGGCTCCGATCGAGCCGGGCTCGACGGCTCCCTCGAGCGCCATCGAGGTGCCGTTTCGAGTCCTCCTGGTGCCGCGAAACGATACGCACCTCAGTCACAGCCTGCGGCCAAAGACCCTGACCAGTCCTTCTACGGGCATCAAATGGAGTGAACTGTGGCATACGAAGCTGCTGCCGCAGAAATCTCCAAACGGAAGCATCCGTTTCCGCGCCATTGAGAATACCGCCGACGGCAACGATCAGGTCATTCCATCGGCGAAGATGACGCTCGACCGCCCAAAGCGCAAGGAGCTCGTCACCCTCTCGCAACGGCCGGAAAAATATGTCATCGAATCGCCGAGCTTCATGCTGACGGCGCTCGGCGCCACTGCCCGATTGCGTGGCGCCTGGCCGGACAGCGCATCAAACATCCTCAGCTCCTGGGACCACCATATCGAATCCGGCCGCGACAGCTTTGTCCGGGTGGTCGAACAGGGATATCTTTATCCCTACCGGCACCGTGCGTCGCGGGTTGTCATCACTCGCCGTGATTTCACGGCGCTGAATGCCACCACGCCGGTCGCGGAGCTGCAGCGACAGGTCTTTGTCCGTATTCGTGATGCGGAGGTGGATTACGGGGCGTTCGAGGCCAAATATACGAATCGCGGCCGGGAGATGCCCCTCAAGACGATCCGCATCACCTCGCAGCCGTCTGATTCCGCCGATCTTCAGGCGCCGGTCAGGATCAGCGCAGTGGCCAGCGATTGCGCCAATCAGATCGTCCAGCTCTCGCTCACGGCCTTCTTCGTATCGCAGGCCGATCTGAACAACCCCCAGGCCTTCGACCAGATCAAGAACCGGTTTGCCGAGAACAACCGCGTGCCCATGTCGGCGCAGCGCATGGCCATCGCGGACGATCAGGATGCAACTGGTGCCACAAGCGTGACCGTCAACGAGATCGAGATCGGCGTTCAGTCATTCTCGGCCGGCGGCGCATTTCAACCGCCGTTCCTCCCCTTGATGGCGTCCGCGCAAGTCGGCATCCCCGCCGTCGAGCAATTGTTCGGCTCGGTGACGGATACCCGCCTCGCACGTGCCTCATCGTCACGCACCCTGGTGCTGCATCCGCGCTACCTCAGGGACGGATTGCCGCCGACGGATCGCAATCAGGTTTTTGCCAAGCTCGTTGATGCCTTTCCGAGCCTCACCGTGCCGACGGAGCGCTGCGGCGGCATCGCCGCTCCGACATTCCAGCCGATGGACGGACTGTCGCGCGTGCGCGGATTGGTGCCGCAAGTCGACCAAATGGTCAACAACACGCCGATCAATCCCGACCAGCTCATCTCGGATGCCAAGCTTCTCGGTGTTATCGAGCTCAAGAAGCTGATCTCGGAACTGCAGGACAACCTTCCCGTCGATCGCCCCGAGCAGATGTTCGATCTCGTCGACAGGCCTGACGTCTTCGTCACGCGCCCGGTGATGACGACGATCAAGACTCCGGCCGGCGACACCGAGGCGCGCTTTTTGTGGAAGCCGCGTATCAAGACCGCGGACTTGCCCAAACCGATAAAGCCCCTGGACGGACGCACGATCAACCTCGTGGTGAGGGGGCGCATCCGCAAGAACACGGACAACAAGCCGACTTTCGAGGTCGACGGCCGGTTGAGCGATTTCGGCCTCAAATTCGGGGGATTCATAACGGTCGATTTCCGCCAGGTGCGTTTTCAGACCGGCGCTTCGCAGAAGGTCTCGGTCGACACGGAAATCGAGAAAATCGAGTTTGGCCCCGAACTTGCTTTCATCGAAAAGCTGAACAAAGTCCTGCCTACTGGCGGGCTCGGCGGTCTGCCGCTGATCCAGCCCGGACCGGAGGGCATCGTTGTCAGATACGGAATAGGCCTCCCCTCATTCGCGATCGGCGTTCTCAGCCTCCAGAACATCGCTATAGGCGCGTCGCTGTCATTGCCGTTCATCGCCGGCCGGCCGGCGGCCGTGCGTGTTTCACTATCCGAGCGCGCGAAACCCTTCCTCGTCAGCGTGTCCATTTTCGGCGGGACCGGCTTCTTCGCACTGGAAGTCCGCACCGACGGCTCAGTTCTCGTCGAGGCCGCGATCGAGTTCGGCGGTGTCGTCAGCATCAACCTGCTCGGGATCGTGAGCGGCGGCGTCTATGTGTTCGTCGGCATCTATGTCGCGGTCAGGTCGATCGATGATTTCAGCGTGACCGGGCATCTTCGCCTCGGCGGTTTTGTCGACGTCATGGGCCTGATCACCGTATCCATCGAGGTCTATATCGGCCTGACATACCAGCACGCCGACAAAGCGCTGATCGGCGAAGGGCGCCTGACGGTCAGCGTCAAGCTGATCTTCTTCACCCTCAGCAAGAGCTTCGTGATCACGCGGCGGCTCAAGGGCTTCGGCGAGGAACCGACCGAAGCGATCGACAATCAAATCCGCGAAGGCGCGATCGCGGTGCTTCCGAACTTTCCCAGCACCATGAGTCGCTTTCAGTGGGACAGGTACTGCAAGGCATTTGGTTGAGGTTGAGGCAAACTTCGCATGAACAAGCAACGGGTCATCTGGACGGCACTTCCCAACGGCATCTCGCGCCGGGCGGATCAGACCTTTCTCAAGATGTCGGTGTTCGTCTCGCCCCGCCTGATGCTCGATTCTCCCGCAGGCACCGGCACCCTCGACAAGTTCCCGAACTATCTCGATTGGCCTGCGCAAGTGCAGCCCGCGCGGTTTGCCATTCGCGTGCTGGTCGACAACAACGAGGCGAGCCCGGTCCCGACACGAATTGTTACCGAACCCTCCGTCGATACGGCGTTATGGACCGCGCTTTTTTCGGCAAGCACTCCTGTCAAGTCGCATGCCTTTGCCAATGAGCGCGAGCCGGTTTCATCCTATGATACGCGCAATATACAGTCGCAGCTGTATCGCGGCTATGGCACAGTCGGAAAGGCGTCCCCGTTCAAGAGCGCCGACAAAGCCCTCCTGGAGCGCGCCTTCCCGACGGTGTTTGCGGCATTCGACAGCGCCAACGCCCCGCAGCTCATCGACGTCGACAACGTCGACTCTCTTTCCGAAGCTCAGCTCATCAACTCCCACCGCGAGTTGAGCGATGCGCTTCTGAAGCGGCAAGAGACGGCCTCGTTCAACGGCAAACTCACTGTGGCCATGCGTGTGGCCGGAGCGCTATGCCGGTCCTCGCTTGGGCCGGTCCCCCTGGTGCCAAGAACGGCCGATCCCGTGTCGGTATTGAGCCAGTTCGCCGCGTTCCATCGCCGTTCGCTGCCGCCCGACATGACAGCGTCTGATCGGACCGAGGCTGATGAAACAAATGAGTTTCATTCCACCCTGACGACCCTGGGCGAGTATCCACATTTGCTGCGCCGACTGGGGCTGATCATCGACGTGGAAATCGATGCCGAGCGCGTTCCGGATTCGGGTGCCGGACGACTGCATCGGCTGAAGGTTCAGCCCGTCTTCAACGGGCAGGTCGACACGCGCAACGCTTATTCGCCCAACACATACTATCTGCTCTCGCGCGACCTTTCCGGCGCGCTGCCCCTGCCGACCTTCGCGGCGGCGCCGCGCGGTTCGGAAATCGCGGATCAGCCGGCGTCAACGAGATCGAATGGCGAAATCGTCGATGGTCTCCTCAACCTGACAAGAACTGACGGCAGCGACACGGATGCGGCGGAATACGGACTCGTTCAGATCGACATCGATGGCGCGCTGAGCAAGGTCATGAACACCGTCGAGGGCCTGGTCGCGGATGCGAACCGCCCGCATCCTATCGACAAGGCAAGCGAAGAAGGCGCTCCGGCGTTTCGGACGAGTGGTCTTTCCCTCGTGCGCGCGAGCCATGCCGATCACCTGATAAAAGAGCGCGATCGCGCCGCCCAGTATGAGCAATTGCTGCGGCAAGGCGTCTCTGCCGATCTGTTCGCTGACGACCTCGTGCGCGGCTATCGCATCGATATCAAGCGCGTGGCGCAGACGGAGACGTCTCTCGAATTTCCCAGTGCCGCGCCGCCGACATGGCTGTCGCTGAATCATCGGCTCGGGACCTACACATTGCGCGGCGGCGATGCGTCTGCGCTGGTGGCGCGCATAGCCGATGAGGGCTTCACCCAGCCCGCCTTCGTCCAAAACCGGCGACCCGCCCTGAATAGCGGCGGCACCAATCCTTATTATATTCAGGAGTCGCTGTTCCATTGGACAGGCTGGAGCCTTTCAGTCCCACCGCCGGCCAATCCGAGCGATCTTGTCGAGCCCGTACCGTCATCGAAAGACGAGGCGCCGGGTGCTCTCCCGCTGAATGTCGATTTCGAGCCGGTTGACGGAAGCTTGCCGCGGTTGCGCTTCGGCAGCCGATACCAGGTGAGGGCCCGCTGTGCCGATCTGGCGGGAAACGGGCCGAACGGCAAGGACGCGGATGAGGCACTGTCGGTTCTCGGCGCGCAAGGCGGCGCGGTCCCCGTGCTGGGCGATGACGACGGGATACCGTATCTGCGGTTCGACCCCGTGGCGACGCCCGAGCTTGTCTTCCGCGAAGAGCCTACGGAAGGCGAGTCGGTCGATGTCATGATCATCCGCAGCGACGGGTCCACGGCCGCCGCATATGCGCAATCCCTTGGCGACCGCAGATATAAGGGCATCTGCGAACGCCACATCGTGCCGCCAAAGGCGTCGTTAACGACCGCCGAGCTCCATGGCATGCTTGACCGGGCCTTCGGTCCAGGAGCAAATCCCGGAGGCCTCTACAACCTGTGCCAGCGCGAACGTGGTACGCTGGCGGATCCCTTCTTGATAAATACCGAGACCGGCGCACAACAGCCACTGCCCGATCAAGTCGCAGGCGCGGGCAGCCAGGCGGTCACAATCAGGAACGGCATCCGGTTCATCCAGCTGCAGCCCCCGCGCGGCGCGGATGGCTATGCGATCCACTACGAGCCGCAGCTCAAGGTGCCGTATCTCCCCGATCCCATGGCCCGCGGCGCGGCGATCTTCGGTTTGCCGGGAATCCAGGGGGGATCCGGTGCACTCGATGCGAATGACGATCTGAAATATACCCGTCAAATTCTCTCGGTGCCGGCGTTGCGGGATTTGGGTCTTGTCACCAAGATCAACTATGGCAATGCCGGCAATTGGCCCGACATGAAACCGTTCCGGCTGGTTCTCGGCGAGATAGCCGGCAGCGAGACTCCAAGACCGCCGCATTGGAACAAGCAGACGCGGGAATTGACCGTCTTTCTCGCGCCAGGGCAAACCAGAACGATCTGGATAAGCTCCCACCCCAATCTCGAGGATGTCGATCTGTTCGGACTTTACGACTGGTGGCTCAAACAAAACACTTCACCAGTCGATGAAATGCACTTCCTCAAGATGGCCAGTCATGGCGCACTGGTGATGCTGACTCCGCCGAGAAAAGTCGTGCTCATGCACGCCGTGCAGCGGCCGGTGAAGCCGCCGATCGAATCGACCGACCGGTTCTTCGATCAGATCAGGTACGAGAACGACACGGTTGCCTATCTGACTGGCGCATTCAAGATCCACGCGAACAGCACCGCAAAGATCGACGTTGTGGCCGACTGGGACGAGCCGGTCGAAGAAGCCGGCGTCGACAGGCGCCAATCGTTTCATACGCATGTATTTGAAGTGCCCATTCCGCCTCCCCTGGTGCCAGCGGGCGAAACTCCGATCGCGACCTTCAATAAAGACACCGAACGGCTCGAATTTGTCGTTCCTGACAGCGTGCACGCGCCGGGCGCGCACTTCAAGGCGCGCCACGAATTCGGCGACACGAAACACCGCAAGGTGAAATATACACTCAGCGCGGCGACCCGCTTCCAGGAATGCTTCCCGACGAGGATAACTCAAGTCCATGATAACCTCGTCGCAAAGACGGATCCGTTCACGGTTCTGATACTGAGCTCGGCGAAGCCGCCGCCGCCGGAGATCTCCCATATCGTCCCCGCATTCGGATGGATCACGGACGACGACGGAACCGCGGTGACGCAGAGCGTAAGGCGGGGCGGCGGCCTCAGAGTCTATCTCGGCGATACCTGGTTCGCATCGGGCGACGGCGAACAGTTGGCTGTCATAGAAGCCGAGCAAATGAACCGGTGGGGGGTTGATCCAACGCATGTGCTTGCCGCGACGACGGCCAACGTCATCAAGCCCGACGCGCCCGCCGCCAATGCGCCAGGCTCGATTTATCACCGGAAGCTTCACCCCTTCAAAGTCAGCTTCGATCGCGAAAGCAAACTCTGGTACTGCGACATAACTTTCCGGGTCGGCAACGCCTATTTTCCATTCCGGGAGCTCGCGCTGGCGCGCTATCAGAAGAACTCGCTCCCGGGATTGCAGGTATCGTCGATCGTGCGGGCCGGCATCTATCAGCTCGCGCCGGATCGCATGGTGTCGCTGGTCCATACGCCGCTCGGCTCGGGCCAGCGCAAGGTCAAAATCACGATCAGCGCCAGCGCCGTCAGAGGCGCCGCTGATTCACCGGAACGCGCGGACACAACCGCGGTCGAAGTGGTGCTCGAGCAGCGCGCTGCGGCGCGCGCCAACTGGGATGCGGATCTTGGCTGGTCGGCCGCCGAACCAGCCAGGCAGCCCGTCGCCGACCGGCCTCCGCTGCAAGGACAGCTCTGGACCGGGCAACTCACGCTTGCCGCGGCGGATGGAGCGCAGCGCCGGCTGGTCATCCGCGAGTACGAGCTCTTCCCGTCGAGTGGCGTCGCACCGGGCCAGGCGTGGATCGGCGAGCCTCCTGGTGCATCACGACGGATTGTCTATGCCGATACGATACGCCTGCCGTGATGGAAGGTGAGATTGATCGATTGAGCAGAATTTCTACCTGATGGAGGACGCAATGACATTACCGCGCAGATCCATTTTCTTCATTATACCGCTCATGCTTGCTCTCTGTGCATTCGCCGCCGGCGCGAAAGCGCAAACCTGCGATGCGGGCCTCCTCGAAATGAACGGGCTTGCCGCCTCGCCGCTCGGGAAAGGCGCCCGGCTCTTCGCGGCCGGAAACTTCCACACCGCAATCGTTAGCGGACAAGAAGACGTAAGCGACCTGGTCTATGTCAAGACGCTCGCGATCGAAGGGCGCGACCGGCAAGTCCTCTCCGTCCTGCTCAGCGCAGGCAACGGTTGCTTCACCGAGCCGCTGGTCCCGGCCGAAGGTGCTCCGGCTGTAAGTGCGGGCGATTCGCCAAGCCTCATCGGCGTCGGCCCCCTCGACGGCGATTCGCATCAGGATATCGCAGTTATCGACACGCATATCGACGAGTTCAACAGACGGCCGAAGCTTCGCATATTCTACGGGGACGGCCTGGGTCATTTTTCCACTCGATCCGGCGTCTCGGTCGTCTCGCTCGATGAGGGCGAGACGCCTGTGGCTATGGCGATGGGGCGTTTCCGCGGCGAAGAAATGCCGGTCGATCTGGCTATCGTCAGCATCCCGAAGCCTGGCTCGCCGATGCGCGGCACCCTGAAGATCCTGTTCAACAACGGCGGCGGTGAGTTCATTGGAGCCGGCGGGCAGCCGCCGACCTTATCGCTCGGGGACCTCGAGCCCGCCGCGATCGTGGCCTCGAATCGGTTTCGCGACGTCGGGAAATATGATCTTGCGATCAAGGAGACGGTCAGGTCGACCGGCCGAAAGCGCATTCTCTATCTGCAGAACGCCGGGAACGGGCATTTTCCCGACATCAGCGTGTTGGAAGATGCGGGCGATGTCGATTTTCTCGCCACCGGCGTCCTGCAAGCCAACGACACTGCCGGCGCCAAGCTTGATCTCATCACCTACAACGAGGATCTATCGCTCCGGATTTTCGTCAATGACGGGTTTGGCGGTTTCAACAGGCGCCCATTCAACCCGGCGGATGGCGCCTTCAAGTTCACCGGTTCCCGCCAGATATTCTCGGCGGACTTCGGAGACCGGCAGCTCAGGTTGATCACGCTGGCGACTCGCGAAAGGGACGAACGGCAAGGCGTCCTGCTCCTGACCGCAGACCGGTCAGGCCGGTTCCTCGATCCGGAATTTCGCATCTTTCCTTCGATCCCGGGCCCGCCGCTCGGACCAGCGAACGAACAGCCGGTGATGGCCAGTGAGGCCGAAGGCATATCCACACAGCCGCCAAAGAAGTCGCTTCTCGTCTTCACTGGCGTGCAGGCTCCGTTCTTCAATGAACGGTTCGGAAATCCGAAAGGTGGTCTCGCCTTCGTGGCCCAGGGGACGGAGAGCGAGACGCAGCTCGGCAGATGTCCATCCGATACGAGCGATCCACCTTTGGCCAGCTGTCAATCTCATCCGGTCATCGGGCCGATCGAGATGGGGCAGGTCTGTCGGAACCAAGGCCTCCTATGTCTGGATGGAATCGCCTTTTGTGATGATCCTCCGACGGACGGCAGATGCTTCTGCAGTTGCATTGATCCTTGCGAGGGCGCCCAGCCCCCTCCCGTGGCCTGCAGATTTATCAAGGAGTCGCCGCGATTCCTCGTTGTGGTGAACAGCAGCGCCAGGTGAACGCGACAGTGGAGCCACATCGGCACTACGAGATGTTGACGAAGACCAGTTCCTTGCCTTGGCGCCGCGGAGGTATATCCCGCCATGACAGTTCACGTCTTGCCCCAGCCATTTGACAACTTTCTCAAGTCGGTGGTGTCCGCCGACTATGACGAATACCGATCGTTGCCCGGCTCGAGAGTGGAGAGCAGCTCTGCCTTCGAGGCGATGCGACAATACGTCCTGGATCTTTACAAGGGCGTCGGGGTCGTCGCGAGCTATGTCGAATCCGATGGTCGCGCGGTCGACTGCATCCCTGCCGACCGTTATCCAGGCGTAGAATTCCTGAACGGTCAGGCAATTCTGATCGCTCCCCTCGCGGCTCAGCCCGCACCGCAATCCTACAAAGCGACACCGCCATCCTTCACGTCGCCGTTGACCGAGGAAATCTCGGACGCATTGCCTCGGCTGCAAGATCGGGAAAGAGCCGATACGGGAGCAAGATGTCCTCCAGATACGATCCCGATGTACAGGACGACGCTGGAGCAACTGTCACGATTCGAGAATCTCACGGCCTTCTGCGCAAAGGATCGGGTTAAAGGCACCGCCACGCGCGTTGCGAGCTCATTTCCGAAACGATATGCCACTGGTGAACAGGACGTCGCTTGCCTTGGCGGCGGAAGTCATGTGAACGTGTGGAAGCCTTTCGCCACACCTTCGCTGCAAGCGACATTCAGCCAGCAGTGGTATATCGCAGGCCAAGACGGCACCTTGCTGCAAAGTGTCGAGTGTGGCTGGCACGTTGACATCGCCCGATACCAGAATGCCGAGCCGCATCTGTTCGTGTATTCGACACGCCAAAATTATGACGATGGCCACAGCTTCTACAACCAGGATGGCGGCGTCTATAAACCCGTTGCCAATCCGTACGTTCTTCCAGGGGCACCATTGACGGCTTCGCAGGTGGATGGAACGCAAATAGCGCATAGGATGGGTTTCTACCTCACGGACAGCAAATGGGTGTTCTATTTCGATGATCACGCAGTGGGTTACTATCCCTTGGCGTGGTTCCGCAGCGGACCGCTCGCGTCCGGGGCCAAGCGAATAAGATTCGGCGGCGAAGTTGGATCGGGCCTGTCCCTATGGCCGCCCATGGGCTCGGGGAGACACGCAGCAGCCGGCTTCGGCAAAACGGCATATCAGCGCGCCGCATTCGTCAACCCGGCGGCTGGCGGCGCTATTTTTGCGACGCTCTCGGAGGCAGGCTCCACCACCGGGCCTTGCTACACGGTCGACATCACCAACAACTCGGCGAGCGACTGGGGCACTTACTTGTTCTTCGGCGGGCCCGGAGGGCAACCGTGTTGAGGTAGCTTGGATGATCTTTCTGCAGTGAGGAGGACGATAGATGTCCGGCATCAGGAAAAGCGCAGTTGCAACGGCAATACTGGCAGCATTGCTCTCAGCGCCAACACAGTCATTTGCTGTCGATGAGCAAGTCAATCCGGTTTCGTCTTACGGCATCACCCTTATGAATGCCGACAAACCGGATGGAAAGGTATTCGGATGGATCAGATTAAGGAACAATCTTGCCGACGCCGGATACATCTATCTGGTCGCCGAACCCATCACACCCTTCCTGGGGTCATCGAGATATGTCGTCACCAGTGTCCCATTGGAAATGTTGCCAACGGTATTGTATCTCCTGGACAATTCCAGCAAGCTCCAGATCAGGTATTTTGATCCGCAGTCCACCGGTGTCCCGCCCAGTGCCTTCCTCGAGACAATTTCACGGACCGGAGCCGTGGTTAGCTTCAGTGTCTCAACTGACGACACCGCCCGCGCCCCGTTCGGACTGGATGACGAACAAGGCAAGTTTGTATCTAAACTCCTAGGACGATAGCCAATTGGCCGGTTGGACTCACTTCGAACAGGTATGGCTACGGCATTTTCGCCGTCTTCACACTACGGTCTAACGCCTCATCCCCTGGTGAATCACGCGTGTGAACGAAGCAACAAGCTAGGGTTCATGTGAGAAAACTCACTGCCTGGAAGGAACCCTAGTGCTAGCCTTTCCCTAGGCTCAACGCATAATCGGAGCATGGGGGAAGACAACATGCGTAGATGTTGTGCAAAGGGAGAATCGCAGAGTTCGTCTAAGGGCCAGGCGATTCCAATCGGCGCAGCTCACTTTCCGTCTTACGGTGCTTCTCACCCGAATCCAGGACAGGGAAGCGACAACAAGCCCGTCACACGTTGCGACGGGATCTTTGTTGTCCGCTTAGGCCATGCATAGGACGGCAAGCATCGATTTCCAATGGGCGCCCGAATACGGGGCGGTGAATCGCCAAAGCATGCCCGTTCCTTCCGAGGAGCCGGACGAAGGGCTCACGAGCGCTCATACCGTGGCCAAGCTGGCAGCGCCGCGGGCTCCCCAGATCCTCCGCCGGACACGCGTCCTCAAGAAGATCGAACAGTCCCTGCGCTCCGGCATCTGCTGGCTCGCCGCCCCCGCAGGCTACGGCAAGACGACGGCGTTCGTCGACTATCTGCGCAGCACGGCCGCAAGACATGTGTGGTTCAGGGTCGATGACGGCGACCAGGACATCGCGCACTTCTTCCAATATCTGGCGCTTTCACTGGATTCGGCGGAAGCGAGCGCGAACCTGCCGATATTCGGCTCCGAATATGCTGAACAGCCGAAGGCATTCGCCCGCCGGTTCTTCCGGGCCTATTTTGCGCAATTGACGCCGAATACCCTGATCGTGCTCGACGACCTCCATTATGCCGACACGCCGGATTTCCGGACCATCCTCGCGGTAATGCTGCGCGAGCTCCCCAATACCCTGCGCTGTGCCTGCCTGTCGCGCACCTTGCCGCAAGGCGATTTGAGCGATCTGGCGCTCAGCGGCCGATTGCCGGTCATCGATCAGTCCACGCTTGAATTTTCGGAGATCGAAGCCCGCAATCTGGTGAAGCTCAGACTGAACCGCCCCGCCGCGACGGCGGATGTCGCCCTCGCCCGCGGCTGGGCTGTCGGCCTCGTGCTGCTCAGCGAGCGCAGCTTCTCGCTTCCCCTTTCAGAGAACGATGGTGGCGCTGCCGGCAAGCACGCCCTCTTCGACGCTCTCGGCCGGCATTTCTTCTACACCTTGCCGCCGGCTGACCAGGACATGCTGATGAAGCTCAACCTCCTGCCGGAGATCAGCACCGACCTTGCCAATGCGCTGATCGGCTCGACGGAGGCCGGCAGGCTGCTGGACCGGCTCTATCAGCGCCAGCTGCTGATCACCCGCACCTCCCAGGCGAGCGGCAATCATTTCCACTTGCATGACCTGTTGCGCGACTTTCTCGACACCAGGCTCGCACAACGCTTTGCAAAGGAGGACCTCGCCGTCATGCGCGCGCGGACGGCAGTCGTCCTCGGCGAAGCCGGCCGTCTCGACGACGCCATCGCCATGGCGCTCGAGGCGCAAGCCTGGGCAAGCGCCCGCGATCTGATCCTGAAACGGGCAGAATCCGTGCTGGCGCAAGGACGACGGGCGACCTTCATCGAATGGTGCACCAGATTGCCGGCGACCGAGCTGAATGCCTGGCTGTCCTATTGGCTGGGCGTCGCGCATATGCCCGACGATGCCGGCGCCGAACGTTGGCTGTCGCAGGCCTGGGCAGGATTCGAAGAGGCCGACGATCTGCGCGGCCAGAGCCTCACCGTCGCACGCGCGGTCCTGGTCAAGACCGACAGCTGGCGCACCCATGAAGGCTTGTCCGCCTGGACGCAGCGCGCGTCGCAGCTGATCGAGCGTGGCCTGCCGGATCTGCCGGCGGAAGAAGACCTCCTAGTCCGTACCGGCATGATGCGTGCCCTTGATTTCGCCGATGAGTATTACAGGAGCAGTCCTGCCGGACAATTGCTCGAAAGACAACTTCAGGAGCGGCTCGCTCATCCCCGCAAGGACGATCCGAGCGGGCTGCGCCTCCTCGCCTCGGCGTCCCTGATCGAGCATGCGGTGGCGACCATGCGTGCCGATCTTTTCGCCAATGCCGTCGACAGCGTCGTCGAGGACCTGCGCAATCCCGATGTCCTGCCGTGGATCCTCGGTATGTGGCTGGTTGCGTTCGGGGCCAGGAGCGGGCGCTATTTCCCCTATGCCCGGCGGGATTTCCCCTACGCCTCCGCCGAGGCGGCGTTGCGTGCGGCGATCGCGATCGGCGAGCGGGAATCGCTGCGCGGCGTCGAGTTCGCCGGCCTCTATCACCTGCAGATGCAGATGAAGTTCCACAACGATTTCGCAGAGTTCAACGAGTTGGTCAGCCGCCTTGCTGCGATCGCCGACAGCCGGTTCACCACCCAGGTCGCCGTCGTCGCCGATTGTCATGCCCCGATGCATGCGCGTCAGGGGAATTTCATCGAAGCTTACCGGGACTGCGACCGGTTCATGGCGGCCATCGAAGCGGCCAACGAGCCGATGGTGGAGCGCTGGCCGCACTACATCACCAAATACCAGGTATTTCTCGCCGACCGCAAGGCGAAGGAGGCGATCGATCTCCTTGCCGATCTCATCCCGCGCCTCGATGGCGGCGCACAAAAGCGCACCGAGCTGTGCATCCTTGCCGCAGAAGCGCTTGCCGCCAAATGGAGCAGCGATGCGCAATACGGCGAACGCTTGTGCGCCTTCCTCGCCGAGCTGCGCTCGTTGAACTGGCCCACGATCCTCTTGAACCTGCCCGAGCACCTGGCCGAGCTCCTCGCCGATGCGCTCGACCGCGGCATCGAGACCGAATATTGCCAGTCCCTTATCCGGTTGCGCCGACTGACCCCGCCGGCGCGGCGGCCGGCAAGCTGGCCATGGTCGTTGAAGGTGCATGTGCTGGGCAGTTTCCGTCTGGAGCGCGACGGCGCGCCGGTCGACCTCGGCATCAAGCCACCGACCCGGGCGCTCGACATCCTGCGCGCGCTCGCCGTTTCCAGGGATTGCACTTGCTCGCTCGAGAAGCTGCAAGACTGGCTGTGGCCCGATCTCGACGGTGACCAGGCGAAAGCCGCCTGCGAGCAGGCTCTGCACCGTCTGCGCAAACTGCTCGGCCAGGCCGAGTTCATCATCCAGCGCGAAGGGAGGCTTCGCCTGGCGGCGGACAAGGTATGGGTCGATGCCGCTGAGTGGGAAGTCCGTCTCAAGAAGGCTCTCGGCACGAAGTCGGCGGTCGACGGCTGCATGCCGGAGCTCGACGATCTCTGTGCCGGCTTTACCGGCCCCTTGCTCTACGATGATCGCCTACCCTCCTGGCTGCAGCCGGTCGCAGAGAAGCTGCGCGAGCAATTCGTCGATCTCGCCCACCGCGTCGGCCGGCAGCGCGAGGCCCACGGCGACCCCGCGGGAGCGCGCGAAAGCTATTTGCGCGCCCTCGATTTCTACCCCGACTCGACACGGATCTATGAGGGTTTGATCCAGGGACGCCTGGCGCAAAAGGATGTCGCCGGCGCGCTCGCCGACTATGCACGCTATGAGCGCACGATCAAAGCCACCATGGATGGCGTGCTCTCACCGGCGATTCGAAGCCTTGTCCATCCCTTCCTGACCGCCAGGGCTCCGCCCGGCGCGTAAGCGATCCGTAAGCCACTCCCCCTCAGCATCGCAAGGCAGCGACCGAGAGGGTGGCCCGATTCATCGTGCTTGCACTTGCCTGGTGCCTAAAAAAGCGGCCGGTCCATCCGGTCGTTCGATTTGGTGCGTCCGCTCGCATCCGATGCTGACGGCAAACTCTCTGGAGATCGAAATTGGATTGGCAGCTCCTTGCACCGTTCCTCACCGCGACGCTTCTCCTCCTGGTCACGCCGGGTCCGGTCGTGGCGATCGTCGTTCACAATACATTGCGGAAGGGCATGACGGCCGGGCTCTGGACCGCCCTCGGCGTCGAGCTTGGCGAGGTGCTCGTGCTCGGTGCCGTATTCACCGGCTTGATCCTTTCGCAGGAATTCATGCCGCTGCTGTTTCGATGGATTTCGCTCGCCGGCATAGTCTATCTCATCTGGCTGGCGATAAGGGCATTTCGTTCCCACAAGCCATCCTCGCATGAGACGATCATCAAGGGTTCTTCCCGGCCGATCATCGACGGCCTGACGATCGCCTTCAGCAATCCCACCACGCTCATCTTCTACACCGCCTTCTTCCCGCAATTTGTCAGCCCGCACCATCCGCTGCTTCAGCAACTGGTCATGCTGGGTGCGATATTTCTCGTTGCATCGCTTGTCTTCGACATTATTTGCATCGCTGCGGCAGCGCGCCTGCGGCCGTCTCCAAGCCTCGGCCGTACCGGTTTTGACCGGCTCGCCGAACTCGGCAGTGCCGCGCTCTATCTCTGCATCGCCGCCGTCGCCCTGCTCGGACTTGCCAATGTTCCGGTATGAGCCAGCGCGACCGATCGTGCGAGGGTGACGCATGGAGTGGCAGACCATCGCCCCCTTTCTGACCGCGACGATCCTGCTTCTCGTCATGCCCGGCCCGGCCATGGCCATTGTCACTCATAATACGTTGCGCGGCGGAACTGCGACCGGTATTACGACGGTCCTCGGGGTCGAGCTCGGCAGGCTTCTCGCCCTCAGCGCGACGCTCGCGGGCCTGATCATCTCGGGCGAGTTCTTACCCTCGCTGTTTCAGTGGCTGTCCGTTGCCGGCATCGTCTATCTCTCGTGGCTCGCCTTCAGAGCCCTTCAGCGTCTTCCACGCGGCCCGACAACCGATCATTCCGGAAGACCGTTCTTCGACGGGCTGGCCGTCTCCCTCAGCAATCCCGTCGCTCTCGGCTTCTATACCGCCTTCTTCCCGCAATTCATCAGGCCCGGCCACCCGATCGCGCCGCAAGCCGTGATCCTGGGCGCATTATTCCTGGCCACATCCTTCATCCTCGAGCTGGTTCTCGTCTTCGCCATGAAGCGTTTTCGGCGGTCGAGACGCTATGATCCGTCACGTTTCGGGAATCTTGCCGCCTTGGGAAGCGCTGTCATCTATATTTCGATCGCGGCCGTCGCGGCCTTCGGGCTGTAGCCTCAAACCCCTGGATAAATGCGGCGCGCATTCTCCTGCGCGACCATACGGACGATCTCATCGGCATCACGCACCGTCATGAAGCCATCGGCAATCCAATCGTCGAGGATACGGGCGAAGGCGCGGCGGAACAGGAAGGCCCCGAGATAGTAAAGCTCCGAGAGCCCGAAGGCGTCGGTCGAGAACAGGAATTTCTGGAATTTTCCCACCTGCAACGCCTCGCGCAGGATGCGCTCCGATTCGGCTGCCCCATAATTGAGGATCACGCCGGCATCGTAATAGACATTGGCGAAGACTTCCGACATCCACTGCGCTTCTTTGAGAAAGGGCCAGTTGTGCAGAAGGGTGATCGGCACATCCCACTTCTCCATGGCGGCGATGAAGTCGGTGAAATGGGTCGGATCGCAGGCATGCATGTAGATATCGGGGTCGCCGAAGCCGACATGGAGCTGGAGCGGCAGCTTCTTCGCCCGGCAGATCTCGGCACCCACCCACAGGCCATGCCGGATGATCGTCGGATCGCTGACACGGAAGCGTCCGGCCGCTGCCGCGGCCTTCATCCAGGCACCGACCGCGGTCACGACCTCGCTCGTCTCAGGCGCCGTCTGCGGAATGGCGAAAGTCGAGCGATAGGCGACGATGGATTTGAGGCCGACGGCCTGGGTCGTCCGCTCGGCCAGCCGGTCGGCGAAAGCCATGGCGAAATTCCCAGCCGACACGCCCGATGCCGCCACCTCTTCGAGAATGGCCTCGATGCGCACCACCTCATAGGCCGGACGCCCGGCCAGCCCGCCTGTCTCCTCGAATGTGTGGATGGCATTGGAGCGATGGCCGGTATCGACGATGAGGCTATCGAGATTCGCGGCCTGCATCAGCCGGCGGTTGACTTCGGCAGCGCCGAGCTCGAGGCGGCGCTCGACATAGGCTTCGCCCGTGGCATGCGGCTCGAGATCGAGAAGCGGCGCGCAGAAGGCGCGGATGGCGAGGCCGAGCGGCTTCTGGAACTCATTGGTGCCGGGCGGCGGCGGGCGATAGCTCTCCGAGAACAAGGCTTCGAACTGCTTCCAGTCGAGCTCGGCCGGCGATATGCCGTGGCAATGATGATCGATCAGCGGCAGCGTGAGGGCGCTCTCAATAGGCATCGTGATACCTCTTGCACATGACTTCCGGCGTAGCATCGGCGAACATCTCGATCTCCTTGCGCTTCACCGCGACATAGGATTCGCGCATGAGATCGGGCAGCCAGCTCGAAACGACCTCGCTCTTGAGCATGAGATCGAGCGCCTCGCCGAGCGAGGACGGCAGCGTGCGCACGCCGAGCTTGGCTCTTTCTTTGTCGGAATAGTCGGCGGGATCGCGATCGAGAATCGGCGGCAAAGGCAGCTTCTGGCGGATGCCTTCGAGGCCGGCGCGCACCAGGGCCCCCAAGACCATATAAGGACTTGCCGTCGCATCGGGCGGCCGCAATTCGAGATTGAAGGCCTTGGCGTCCTTCTTGGGGTCGGGCGATGGACAGGAACGGATGGTGGCTTCACGGTTCTGGATGCCGAAGGCGGAAAAGCCGCAAGACCAGTGATGCGGCCCAAGCCGCAAATAGGAAACCGGCGAAGGCGCCACCAAAGCGCAGAACTCCGGCATATAGCGGACGACACCGGCGGTGAAATGCTGGGCCATGCGCGACATCATCGCCGGCTCCTTTGCATCGAAAGTGCGGTTCACGCCCTTGCCGTCGACGAGGCTGAAATGCACATGAGCACCATTGCCGACGCTCGAAGGCGTTGGCTTGGGCGTGAAGCTGGCGCGGAAACCTTTGCGGCGCGCCGCCTCGCGGATGACCTCGCGGGCGATGACGGCGCGATCGGCGCCGGCGATCCCGATGGCCGGCCCGCAGGAGATCTCATATTGGCAGACGCCATATTCGGGCTCGACCGTTTCGAGCCCGACATCGGCGGCGAGGAGTGCACGGGTGAGATCGGCGGTGAATGGCGCCACCACGCGCATCTGCTCGACCGAGAAGGGCACGATCCAGGGAAGATCATTGCCGGTGAGCAGGAATTCATGCTCGAAGGCCGCGGCAATGGTGAGGCCCGACTCGCGCTCGAGATCGGCGAGCGCTTTCTTCAGGAAGCCGCGCACGCAGCAATCCCAGCTCTCGCCGGCAATGAGCGAATCGCACAGCGCGAAGTGGAAGGCGGGCGCATTGTCCCATATGGCGATGCGCGTCTCGGTCGCGAGTACCGGCGTCTGGCGCACTTCGGTCATCGGCCCCCAGGGATTGGGCGCGATGTCCTCGAAGGGCGTCAAGGCCTGGCCGGCCACGGCCCAGCCCAAACCATGCGCATGGCGGTCCTTGAAGGCGGAAGCCGGCACGCCGCGGCAGCGGGCGAGACCGACATAGTCGGTCCACACCAGGAGGACGGTCTCGCCGTCGGCGCCAGCGTTCAGCCGGCCTTCTTTCGCCGGCCTCGCTTCTTTGCTTCTTCGTGCCATTCATATCCCTCCCTGAGGATCTCGAGGTCCTGTATTCTGTCGCGGCCCTTCCGGCCGGCGCGCACCGTCAACTCGGCGATCAAGGCCTCGGTCAGCGCGCAAGCCGGCACCATCGAATCGAACGGCGACAGCGACTCGACCTCGGCAGCGAGCACGGCGTTGGCATAGCGCGCCGCCGGCGAGTTCCATGGATCGGTGATGACGATCACCATGGCGCCGCGCTCCTTGGCGCGCCTCACGATGTCGACCGTCTCGGCTTCGTAGCGGCGGAAATCATAGGCGACGAGGACGCTGCGCGGACCGGCCTCGAGAAGCTGGTCGGCGCGCGACTGCAGGCCCGGCAGCAAGGTCGAGACATTGGAGCGCATCTGGAAGAGATGCAGATAGAGCATCTCGGCGTGAAGCCGCGTGAACCGGCCGCCGGTGATGAGAATGTGGTTGCGGGGCTCCGACAGGGCCGCGACCGCCAGCTCGAAATCGGCGACGGAAAGACGCCGGAAGGTCTCGGTCACGCAGGCGGAGAAGGCGGCGGCGGATTCGCGCAACAGCGTGCCCGGACGCGCCTCGGCGCGGTGATAGAGCGACAGCGGCGAAGTGCTGCGCGCTTCCATCTCGCGCAGCAGGTCCTTCTGGAAATCGGTGTAGCTCGCGAAGCCGAGCCTGGCGATGAAGCGGACGACCGTCGGTCCCGAGACGCCGGCGCGCCGGGCCAGGGCCGCGACCGTCTCGAAGCCCGCCAGCATGCCGCTCGTCGTCAATTCACGCGCCACTTTCTGTTCGGCTGGCGTGATGTCGGTGGCGACAGCCTCGATGCGCTCGGCAATGGCGTGAAAATCGGCTCCGGCGATCATGAATGGTTTGTTACAGGTTCTTATATTTCTGTCAATTCAGTAATGAATATTGACAGATAGGGCGCGTGTCTCCATAGGCTTGGTCAAGATGAGCTGGACCGCTCCCTTCGACATCGTCAATCCCACCGGCAAGGCCGGGATCGTCATCGTCTGCGATCATGCGAGCAACACCGTGCCGCAAGCGATCGGCGATCTCGGTGTCGCGCCTCATGACATGCAACGCCATATCGCCTGGGATATCGGCACCATGCCGATCGCGCGCCGTCTCGCGGAAGCTTTCGATGCGCCGGCCATATTGTGCGGGACCTCCCGGCTCGTGATCGACTGCAACCGGAAGCTCGATGATCCGACCCTCATCCCGTTGACGAGCGATGGGACCGTTATTCCCGGCAATGCGGGGCTGACCCCGGCGCAGCGGCGCCATCGTATCGACGCCTATTTCACCACTTATCACGATGCCTGCCGGCGGGTCGTCGCGGAGAAACTCGCCAAGAGCGAGCGGCCGCTCTTCCTTTCCATCCATTCGATGACCGATCGGATGAATGGCGGCCACCGCCCGTGGGAGATCTCGCTCTCCTCCAATGAGGACCGCAGGGCCACCGCTCCCGTGCTCGCCGCCTTGCGGCGCGTGCCCGATCTCGTGGTCGGCGACAACGAGCCCTATGACATGGACCCGCTCGCCGATTACTCGACGCCCGAACATGCGCTGGCGCATGGGCTCGATTACCTGCAAGTTGAATTCCGCCAGGACCGTGTCGCGACGGCCGCAGGCCAGGAGTATTTCGCCATGATCCTCGCTCGGGCGATCCGGGACTCAGGGATCCTCAGGTAAGTCCGCAATACATGATGTGAAGACCGACGCGGCCGAGGCTCGGATGGGCGAAGGCGCCCGGAACCGTGCCGACGATCGCAAAGCCGTGCCGCTCATAAAGCCTGATGGCGGCACCGTTCGAAGCGGCGACGGCATTGAATTGCATGCCCGCATAGCCCTGTTCACGCGCCCAGGCGAGCGCATCGACGAGCAGCGCCGTCCCGACGCCACGCCCCCGCGCACCAGCCGCGACCATGAAGCTCGCCGTCGCCACATGCGCACCCGGTCCCGCCCGGTTCGGTCCCATCTTGGCGGAGCCCAGAATCTGCGTTCCCGCGACCGCCACGACCGTCCGTCCGGGCGGCGCGATCCAGATGCCATGTCCCGCTTCAGCGGTCATCGCGGGGTCATAAGTGAACGTGTCCTGAGCCAAGACGATGCTCTGCACGATCGGCCAGACTTGCGGCCAATCCTCCTCGCTGAAGTCGCGAATGTGGAGATCGCTGGTGGGCATCCGCATAGGCATAGGAAGCCCGTGGCCGCCTGGCAATCCTTATGAGGCCGCCTTTCGGGAGACGGTCGTGCGATCCGATTGCGGCCACTCTGCCCTGCTCGCCAGCTCATCGAGCGTCAAATGGCAGCGCAAGCGAAGGCCGGCTGGCGTCTCGCGCCAGGGTGGCGCTTCCGTGTCGCAGATCGTCCCCTTCTTCCAGGCGCAGCGCCCGGCATAGACGCAAGCCGTGCTCGCTTGCGCGACCGTGGCCAGCGACCGGCGCACGGCAGCGGGCTTCCGCCTTTTGCGCGGGCTCGGCACCGCCATCAGGAGACTGTGGGTATAAGGATGGAACGGCGCCTCGAAGACCTGGTCGCGGCCGCCGATCTCCATGATCTCGCCGCGGAAGAGCACGCAAACCCGATCGGCCAGCATGCGCACGACCGCGAGATCATGCGAGATGAACAGCATGGTGATGCCATGTTCGGCCTTGAGCCTTTGCAACAGCGCCAGGATATTGGCCTGGACGGAGACGTCGAGGGCCGAGAGGACCTCGTCGCACAGGAGCAGGGACGGCTCGGCGACCAGGGCGCGCGCGATCGCGACGCGCTGGCGCTCGCCGCCGGACAATTGGTCGGCGAAGCGGCCGGCATATTTCTGGTCGAGCCTGACATCACCGAGCGCCTCAGCGACGCGCGCGGCTTGCGCGTTCCGCTCGGCGCGGAAGAAGAATTCGATCACCCGCGCCACTATGCTGCCGATCCTGGCGCGGGGATTGAGCGAGGCGTCGGGATTCTGGAAAATATACTGGATGCGCCGGCGCTGATCGTCGCTGCGGTCCTTGACCTGAGGCGGCAGCGGCTCGCCGGAGAGACTGATCTCGCCCCTGGCTGGCGAGACGAGACCGGCGATCGCCCGCGCCAGCGTGGATTTGCCGCTGCCCGACTCGCCCACCAAGGCGAAGGTCTCGCCCTCGGCGACGCTCAGCGATATGTCATGCAAGGCCCGGAACTGTTTCGTGCCCTTGCCATAGACGATGTCGAGATTGCGGATGGCGAGAAGCGCGTCGGCCTTGGTCTCGCGCGTCGGCAGCGCCGCGACGTTCTCCGCGCGCCGCGGCGGGATCTCGCGCCAGCGCCAGCAGGCCACCGAGCGGCCGTCGCCTTCATCCTCTAGATCCTGACGCGTCGCGAAGCAAGGCTCAAGCGCATGATCGCAGCGCGGCGCGAAGGGACAGCCGGGCGGCAGCGCCTGGCGCTCGAGCAAGCCGCGCATGGGCGCCGCCGGCGTTCCTGAGCGATCCTCGATGCGCGGAATGGAGCCGATGAGGCCTTGCGTGTAGGGATGCCTTGGATCAGCGAAGAGGATGTCGCTCGGCGCGATCTCGACCAGGCGGCCGGCATACATGACGCCGATGCGATCGGCGATCTGCGCCAGAAGCCCCAGGTCATGCGTCACATAGAGCATGGACATGCCGAGCCTGGCGCGCAGGTCGACCAGCAGCGAGACGATCTGCTCCTGCGTCGTCACATCGAGGCCGGTCGTCGGCTCGTCGAGCACGACGAAGCCCGGATCGCAAGCGAGCGCCATGGCGATGCAGACGCGCTGCTGCTGACCGCCGGACAGTTGATGCGGATAGCGCCGGGAGAAGGCTTGCGTCGCCGGCAGGCCGACGAGATCGAGGAGCTCGAGCACGCGCTTGCCCGCGGTGTCGCCACCCCGGAACTTGCCATGGGCGGCGAGGACTTCCGCGATCTGATCGCCGATGAGAATGCCGGGATTGAGCGCCGTCGTCGGATTCTGCGGCACGAAGCTCACCTCGACGCCGCGCAAACGGTCGAGCTGGGGCCGCGCCAGAGAGAGGATGTTCACGCCGTTGAGCCTGACCTCGCCCTTCTCGATCCGGGTCGCCGGATGGCGGTAGCCGAGGAGCTGCAACGCGACGGTGGACTTGCCGCAGCCCGATTCTCCGACGAGGCCGAAGACCTCGCCCTTGGCCACGGCGAAATTCACGTCATCGACGACGCGCAGCCAGCCATTGCCCTGGCGATAGGCGACCGAGAGATGCGTGACCTCGAGCGGATAACTGGTCATTGGTTCCCGAGCTTCACGGTGCGGCCGAGGATGCGGGCAAGCCCTTCGGTGAAGAGATTGAGGCCGACGACGAGCGAGGCGAGCGACAGGCCAGGCCCCAGCACGGTCGCCGGCGAGACGATGAGCAGCGCCCGGTTCTCGCTGATCATCAGGCCCCATTCGGGTGTCGGCGGCCTGAGGCCGAAGCCGAGGAAGCCCAGGGAGCCGATCAGGACCGGCGCGTAACCGGCCCTCAGCGCGAATTCGACCAGGAGGACGCTCGAGGCATTGGGCAAGAGCTCGCGGCGCACCACCGACCAGGCGCTCTCGCCGCGCAGCCGCGCGACGGTGACGAAATCGCGGGTCGCGATGTCGATGGCCGCGGCGCGCGCCATGCGGGCGATGCGCGGGGCATAGACGAGCGCCACCACCAGCACGACCAGGACCGGATTGCCGGAGGCTTCGCTGCCTGCCGCGGTGATGGCGATCAGCGCCAGGACGAGGAAGGGAATGCTGATCAAGGCCTCGAGGAAGCGCTGGATGACCTCATCGATCCAGCCGCCGACATAACCCGAGAACAGGCCGACGACGGCGCCGATGAAAAGGCCGAGCAGCGTTCCCGACAAGGACAGCAGGATGACGATATGGCTGCCATGGACGACGCGGCTGAAGACATCGCGGCCGAGCTGGTCGATGCCGAATGGATGGAGCCAGGTGGCGCCGGACAAGGGAATGCCGGCACCCATCTGGGAATAGCCATAGGGCGCCCAGAAAGGTCCGGTGACGGCAACGAGAAGATGGAGGATGAGGATGACCGCGCCGATGCGGAAGCTCATCGGCGTCTGGCGCCACAGAGAGAGCCAGTTGCGACGCGGCTTGGAGGGCGATGAGGTGAGATCCTGCGCCGTCATGATCAGCCTGTCCGTAAACGGGGATTGAGCAGGATCGCCGCGATGTCGGCGATGAGATTGGCCGCCACATAGACCAGCGCCGAGATCATCACCGTCGCCTCGATGACCGGCAGGTCGCGCAATTGCAATGAATCGACGAGCAGGCTGCCGAAGCCCGGATAGCTGAAGACCTTCTCCACCACCACGACGCCGCCGATGAGATAAGCCAGATTGAGGGCGGTGACATTGAGGGTCGGCACCAGCGCGTTGGGCAAGGCATGGCGCAAGAGCACGCGGCGGGCGGAAAGGCCTTTGAGCTCGGCGGTGCGGATATAATCGGAATCGAGCACCTCGATGAGGTTGTCGCGCAGCATGCGCACCGCATAGACCGCCATGACGATGGCGAGCGTCACCGCGGGCAGCGTCATGGCGGTGATGTATTCGAAGGCGCTCGATGAGTCATCGACCAGCGAGATCGCCGGCAACAGCGGCAAAGCGACAACGAAGACCAGAAGGAGGATGGTGGCGAGCAGGAAATCCGGCATCGACAGGAGGATTAGGGTCACGATCGACAAAGCATGATCGACCGGACGGTCGCGCCGCAAGGCCTGGATAGTGGCGGGAATGACCGTCAAGGGCAGATAGAGCAGGAAGGCGTAGAGCGACAGCAGCACCGTGTTGAAGATGCGCGGCGCCAATATCTCGGTGACCGAGCGGCTGCTTACCAGCGACTTGCCGAGATCGCCGGTCACAAGGCCGCCGAGCCAGGAGAGATAGCGAAGTGCCGCCGGCCGGTCGAGGCCGAGCTCGGTGCGCAAGGTGGTCAGCGCCTCGGGCGTCGCGTCGCGGCCCAGGATGCGGCTCGCGACGTCGCCGGGCAGGATCTCGAGGATCGAAAAAACGACGAGCGAGACGAGCAGCAGCGTCACGACCGAAAGCGCGATACGCCTCAGGATCAGCGCGACCATGCCCTATCGCTCCTCCCTACCCCATTACCCTCACCGGAGCCGCCCGCTTACCCAGTTCGTCATGGCCGCCCTTGAGGCGGCCATCCAGCCCATTCATGCGACGGCTTAGGGCGTCGAGGCTGGATGGCCGGGTCGGGGCCCGGCCATGACGAGTGGGGGATCCTACTTGCAGCTCAGATCTTCGAAATTGAGATTGAAGTTCTGGGCGCGCGGCGTGTAGCCCTCGCAGCCCTTGCGGAGGGCGAGAACCTGATGGACGAACATCGGCAGGATGAGCCCACCCTCCTTGGCCAGAAGCTCGCCCACTTGCTGGAAGAGCTTGGTGCGCTCGGCCGTGTCGACCGTGGTGTTGGCCTTGAGCAGCAGCGCGTCATAATCGGGCCGTTCCCAATGGGTCTCCTTCCATTTGGCGTTCTGCGTATAGGCTACCGCCAGGCCTTCGCCGGGCGGGCGCATCGACCAGGCCGAGGTAACGATCGGCTTCTTCAGCCACACATCGTCCCAGAAGCTGTCGGGCGGCGTGACGACGACATTGATGTCGATGCCGGCGGGCTTGGCCATCTCGGCATAGACCTGCGCCATGCGCACCATGCCGGGCACGCCTTCGGCCGTATACAGGTCGAATTTGAGCCCGTCCTTGTAGCCCGCTTCCGCCAGGAGTTTCTTGGCGAGCTCGTAATCCTGCTTGGGCGCCTCCTTGGTGTAGGAGGCGGGCGCCCCCACCGGCACCGGATTGTCGGCGCCGACCTGGCCGAAGCCCAGGAGCACGGTGTTGACCATCGCCTGCCGGTCGACCACGGCCTTGAGCGCTTCGCGCACGCGCACATCATCGAAGGGTTTGGTGTCGACCCACATGGAGACGGTCATCGAGTTCGATGCCGAGGTCTCGAGGAGCTGGACCGAGGGATCGTCCTTGAGCGAGGGGATCACGGACGGATCGACATTCAGCATGAGGTCGACCTGGCCCGCCTTGATCGCCGAGACCGCCGCCACCGGCTCCTGGGCGACGGTGATGCGGATGCATTCGGACTTGGGCTGGCCCTTGTTCCAGTAATTCGGGTTCTTGCGCAGGATGCGCACCGGATTATTGGGGACGAACTGCTCCTGCATGAAGGGGCCGGTGCCGTCTTCCTTCAGCCGCAGATCTTCCTTCTTGGCGCCGTCCGGCACGATATTGGTGAATTTGTTGGTGATGAGAACCGGAAGCTCGACGACCGGCTTCGGCGTCGTGAAGCTCACTGTATATTTGTCGACCGCCTTGATGCCCTTGGGATCGAGGAATTCGAGAACGGCCTTGGCGCCCGAGCCCGTCTTCTCGTCGAGCAGGCGCTGGAAGGTGTAGACGACGTCGGCCGAGGTGAAATCCTTGCCGCTGTGGAATTTGACGCCTTCCCGGAGCTTGAAAGTCCAGGTGAGGCCGTCATCCGACACCTTCCACTCGGTGGCGAGCTCGGGCAGCACGCTGAAATTGTCGTCGATATCGACCAGGCGGTTATAGACGGCGAAAGTGTGATAGGCATCGTCGCCCGAATGCATGTCGGCCGGGTCCATGGACTGCTTTTCGCCGCTCCATTCATAGCCCAGTACCTTGACGCATTCATCGCCGGCCGCGGCATGGCCGGCTTCTGCGAACCAAACCAGCGCCAGAGCGGACAGCGCCGCACCTAACAGTCCCTTGGATGTCTTCATGGTCGTCCCTCCTGAGAAATTATCATCTATTGGCCAATCGCGAGCGATGGCGGTTCCGAAATGTCGGACTTCAGTTCATTAATCTAGAAAGCGCACAATAACGGCGCGGTGGGACGAGTCAAGAAAAGGCGAAAGCACGCGTGAGCCGCCCGCGCATTGGTGCACACGCGTACCGATCGCGAATTGTCGCCAGAGTTTTGGTTGGTTCAGCGTTCCGATGGAGCGCCGTAGCCGCCGCCGGTCGGGGTGCGGATCATGATGGCATCGCCCGCTTCAAGTCGCACCTGGCAGCAGCCCGGCTGCTGCTCGCAAGTGCCGTCCTGCCGGCGGACCAGGTTCACGCCGAGTTCGCCCGGATCGCCGCCCTTCACGCCGAACGGCCGCACGCGCCGATGGCCCGACAGGATCGCGCAGTCCATGGCTGTGAGGAACCGGATCGTGCGCTCGGTGCCGTCGCCCGCCCGCCAGCGTCCCTTGCCGCCCGAATTCCGCCTGATGTGGAAATCCTCGAGCAGCACCGGATAGCGCAGTTCCAGGATCTCAGGGTCGGTGAGGCGTGAATTGGTCATATGGGTATGGACGGCATCGGCGCCGTCGAAGCCCGGACCTGCCGGCGCGCCCGAACAGATCGTCTCGTAATATTGATGCTCTTCATTGCCGAAAGTGAGATTGTTCATCGTGCCTTGCGAGGCCGCCATGATGCCGAGCGCGCCGAACAGGCAGTTGGTGACCGCCTGGCTCACCTCGACATTGCCGGCGACGACGGCCGCCGGGAAGCTCGGCGACAATATCGTGCCTTCCGGGATGATGATCTTGACCGGTCTCAGGCATCCGGCGTTCATCGGAATGGCGGCGTTGACCAGAACACGGAAGACATAGAGCACGGCGGCGCGGGCGACCGGCGTCGGCGCATTGAAATTGTCGTCGCGCTGGGGAGACGTGCCGGTGAAATCGACGGTCGCCTCGCGCCTGGCGCGGTCGATCGACAGGCGGACGCGAATGACGCTGCCCTGGTCGAGCTCATAGGTGAACGCGCCATCGGAGAGATCGACAATGGCGCGGGCGACGCTCTCGGCCGCGTTGTCCTGAACATGCGCCATATAGGCATTGACGACGGCGAGGCCGAAATGATCGACCATCTTGCGCAATTCGGCGACGCCGCGCTCATTGGCGGCGATCTGCGCCCTGAGGTCGTTGACATTCTGCACGACATTGCGGACCGGATAGGGTCCGCCCTCCAGAAGGCGCTCGAGCTCGGCCTGGCGGAACCGCCCGCGATCGACCAGCTTGAAATTGTCGATATAGACGCCCTCTTCCTGGATGGTTCGGGCTTGCGGCGACATCGATCCCGGCGCCGTGCCGCCGACATCGGCATGATGGCCGCGCGAGGCGACGAAGAACTGCAGCGCGCCCGTTTCGGCGAAGACCGGCGTCACCACCGTGATGTCGGGTAGATGCGTGCCGCCATTGTAAGGGGCATTGAGCGCGAAGACGTCGCCCGGCGCCATGGCGCCGCCAAAGCTCTGGATCACGCTCTTCACCGACATGTCCATCGAGCCCAGATGCACCGGCATATGCGGCGCATTGGCGACGAGCGCGCCCTCGGCATCGAAGACGGCGCAGGAGAAATCGAGCCGCTCCTTGATGTTGACCGAATAGGCGGTGTTCTGCAGCGTCAGGCCCATCTGCTCGGCAATCGACATGAAGAGATTGTTGAAGACCTCGAGCAGGACCGGATCGGCCGTCGTTCCGGTCGGCGAAGCCCGGCGCAAGGGCGTCATGCGCTGCAGCAGCACATGGTTCTTGGCCGTAATCCGCGCGCGCCAGCCTTCTTCCAGAATGATGGTCTGATGCGGCTCGATCAGCAAAGCGGGTGCGGCAATGACATGTCCCGGCCGCAGGTCGGCGCGGAAATGGACGCCCGCCTCCTGCGGGACGCCTTGCGAATAGAAGCGCGTGTGTTGCCGGGGCGCGGCTTCCGCCGCCGGCGCATCGGTCTCGCTTTCGGCGATCGCATGGCCGCCGCCGACCGCCTCGACGAAGAGCGCGTCAAAGGCGATGGCATTGGTCTCGTCGATGAAGCCGAAGCGGGTCTTGTGCGCCGTCTCGAAATCAGCCGTCATCGCGGCGATGGTGCCGAAGGGGACAGCGAGCGCCGTGTCGGTGCCGGCATAGCGCAGATGCGCCTGGCGGTTGACCGCGATATCGGCCAGCGCGACGCCCTGCGCCAGGACCTCCGCCAAAGCCGCTTGGGAGAGTTCGTCCAGCATCTTCTCCGCAGCGCACAGTCCTTCCGCTGCAAAGGGGGCGTGCAAGGTGCGCTGCCGCACGGCGCGAATGTCGGCGAGGCCCATGCCATAGGCGGAGAGGACGCCCGAATGCGGATGGATGAGGACCGTCTCGATGCCGAGCGCATCGGCGACGAGGCAGGCATGCTGGCCGCCGGCCCCGCCGAAACATTGCACCGCATAGCGCGTCACGTCATAGCCGCGCTGCACCGAGACCTTCTTCACCGCCGCCGCCATGTTCTCGACCGCGATGCGGATGAAGCCGTCGGCGACCTGCTCAGGCGCCATCTCCTTGCCGATGTCGTGGGCAAGGGCGGCGAATTTGGCACGCACGCCCTCCCGGTCGAGCGGCTGGTCATGCGTCGGCCCGAAGATCGCCGGGAAGAGCTCCGGCTGGAGCTTGCCCAGCATGACATTGGCATCGGTCACGGTGAGCGGGCCGCCCCGGCGATAGGCGGCAGGGCCCGGATTGGCGCCGGCCGAGTCCGGTCCAACCGTGAAGCGCGAGCCGTCGAAATGCAGGATGGAGCCGCCGCCGGCGGCCACCGTATGGATCAGCATCATTGGCGCCCTGACCCTGATGCCGGCGACCTCGGTCTCGAAAGTGCGCTCATAGTCGCCGGCGAAATGCGACACGTCGGTCGAGGTGCCGCCCATGTCGAAGCCGATCACCTTGTCGATGCCGGCGCGCCGCGCCGTCTCGATGCAGCCGACGACGCCACCCGCGGGGCCGGAAAGGATCGCATCGCGGCCCTGGAACAGCCCTGCCGCGGTAAGCCCTCCCGAGGACGTCATGAACATCAGCCGGCAGCCGCTCGCCTCGCCGCCGAGCTCCCGGGCGACGCGATCGACATATCGCATGAGGATCGGCGAGAGATAGGCATCGACGACGGTGGTGTCGCCGCGCCCGACGAGCTTGACCAGCGGATTGACCGCGTGCGAGGCGGAAATCTGGGTGAAGCCCAGCTCCTGCGCGATCTCCGCCACTTGCTTCTCATGGGCCGGATGCTGATAGCCATGCATGAACACGATGGCGCAGGCGCGAATGCCGTCGGCATAAGCCTTGCTGAGGGCGCGGCGGGCGCCGTCGACATCGAGCGCCTCCTCCACCATTCCATCGGCGCGCACGCGCTCATCGACTTCATGGACGGTTTCATAGAGCTGTTCCGGCTTGACGATGGCTTGCGCAAAAATATCGGCGCGCGCCTGGTAGCCGATCCTGAGCGCGTCGCGGAAACCCCTGGTGATCAGGAGAACGGTCCGGTCCCCCTTGCGCTCGAGCAGCGCATTGGTGGCGACCGTCGTGCCCATTTTCACGGTCGCGATCTCCTGGGCGGGAATGGGCGCCCCCGCGGCGACCCCCAGGAATTCCCTTATCCCCTGGAGGGCGGCATCGGGATAGGCCTCGGGATTCTCGGACAAAAGCTTCTTGACGAGCACCCGCCCTTCGGGGCTGCGCGCCACGACATCGGTGAAGGTTCCACCGCGGTCGATCCAGAATTCCCATTTGGACAAGGCATTTCTCCAGGTTCCTGGACATAATATGCACGATATGTAGATAAAATGTCAATATAGACGATCGACAAAATTGTCCGTAGAGAGGGAATATTGCCCAGAAGGATCAGCCATGGTCGACCCCGCTCACGAATTCAACGTCCCGATCGTCTCTTCGGCCCATCTCGCCGCCGGTGCCATGCCGGCCCTTTCCGAGTTCGAGTTCGGGGCGATCATCGTGTCGCACGCCTTCGACCGCTGGATGGTGCGCTGCATGGCCGCCGCCGGCGTGCCCGACATGTCGCCCGTCGACGTCCTCGTCCTGCATTCGGTCTATCACCGCAACAAGGCGAAGCGGATGGCCGATATCTGCCTCGTCCTCAACATCGAGGACACGCATGTCGTGAGCTACGCGATCAAGAAGCTCACGCGCCTCAAGCTGGTGGCAAGCCACAAGCAGGGCAAGGAGAAGTTCATCTCGACGACCGCGACGGGGGCACGCGCCTGCCAGCGCTATCACGAGATCCGCGAGGCCCTCCTCGTCCGCTCCGTCGGCACGATCGGCCTCGACCAGCAGAGCCTGTCCCGGATCGCGGCCCAGATGCGTGCGCTCTCCGGACATTACGACCAGGCCGCGCGCGCCGCCGCTTCGCTCTGATCCTGCCTCTGACGCGCTTTTCATCGGCGGCCGCAGCAACTGCTCAACAATCGGTCTTGACACCCTTCTGGCGATTTGCCAACGTTTCGTCGATAAATTTTACAAAAGCTCACGGGGATGGATCGGTGACAGGACAGGGTTGGCGTGCAATCCCGCAGATCCCTCTCGGCATGAGTCCATAACAGCGACAAGAGGAGAGGATCGCCCATGTCTTTTCAGCAGACATTTCGCCGTTTCACTTTTGCGCTGGCGCTTTCCGCCAGCGCCATCGCTCTCGCCCCAACGGCCGTGCTCGCGCAAGGCGGGACATTGATCTGGGGCATGCCGGCCGAGACCGATACGCTCGATCCGCATGCGACCGGCGGCTGGAGCACCTATCAGGTCACCTATCAGATCTTCGAAGGCCTGGTGAAGGAAGACCTCACCAAGGCGGACGTGCCGACGCCCGAGCTCATTCCCGGCCTCGCCAAATCCTGGACCATCTCGCCCGACGGCCTGCAATACACCTTCACCTTACGCGAGGGCGTCAAATTCCATGACGGCACGCCCTTCGACGCCGAGGCGGTAAAATTCAATTTCGAACGCTTCTGGGACGAAAGCTCGCCCAATTTCTACAAGAAGGCGAAGGCCTTCGTCATCGCCTACACCAAGTGGATCAAGAGCGTCGAGGTCGTCGACCCGATGACGGTGCGCGTCACGCTCAAGGCGCCGAACTATCAATGGCTCAGGCAGGGCCTGCAAAGCTACGGCCAGCCGCTGATGGTGAGCCCGGCCGCGGTGAAGCAATACGGCAATGAGGGCATCGTCGCCCATCCGATCGGCACCGGGCCGTTCAAATTCGTCGAGCGCGACCAGGGCGTCAAAACCGTCATCGAGCGCAATGACGACTACTGGGGCAACAAGGCCAAGCTCGACAAGGTGATCTTCCGTCCGCTGCAGGATCCGGCAACCCGCATCAATGCGCTGGAGAACGGCGAGATCCACATGATCACCACGCCCCCCTGGGACGAGATCGAGCGCCTCAAGGGCGAAGGCTTCGTGGTCACGACCAACAAGAACGTGCCCTATATCAACTTCATCCATCTCAACTTCAAGAACCCGGCGCTGAAGGACATCAGGGTGCGCAAGGCCATCAACATGGCCATCGACCGCGAAGGCATCGCCAATGAGATCTATCGCGGCACCGGACGCGCCGAATATGGCATGCTGTCACCCGGCACCGATGCCTATGATCCCAATTTCAAGAGCTTCACCTATGACCCGGAAGGGGCGAAGAAACTTCTGGCCGAGGCCGGCGTGAAGGATCTCAAGCTCGTCTTCGAGATCCCGCAATATGGCACCGGCGAGATCGTCGAGACCTGGATCCAGCGCGATCTCAAGAAGGTCGGCATCGACGTCGAATTGCGCAAATATGAATGGGTGACCTATCTCGGCAAATGGGCCGGCGGCATGCCGGAAGACGTCGCCATGAACGAGATCGGTTGGGGCATGTCGACACCGTCCTGGATCGACATCGTGTCGCGCTGCGACTCGGCGCCTCCCGGCGGCATCAATTCCGGCTATTATTGCAATCCGGAAGTCGACAAGCTGCTCGACCAGGCGATCCTCGAGCGCGATCCGGTGAAGGCCAAGGAAATTTACCAGAAGGCCAACCGCATCATCATGGACGATGCCGCCTTCGTGCCGCTGGTCGACGACCTGCAGCCGATCATCACGTCGGCCAAGGTCAAAGGCTTCGTCAATCCGCCGGAAGACTGGTACGATCTCTCCATCGTTTCGGTGGAATAGAGTGGAACCGGCCGCCTCCGGGCGGCCGGCCTTGAAGGACGCATATGGGATCGTTCATCGCCAGACGGCTCTTGAGCATCGTTCCGGTGATCTTCGGCGTGTCGGTCGTGATCTTCCTCCTGGTCCAGTTGACGCCGGGCGATTCCGCCACTGCCCTTCTCGGACCCCAGGCAACGGAAGAGGCCAAGCAGGAACTGCGCCAGGCGCTCGGCCTCGACCGCCCCTTGCCCGTCCAATATGGCGCGTGGCTCAAGCGCACGCTCTCCGGCGATTTCGGCACCTCGATCGCGACCCAGATCCCGGTCACCGACCTCGTCCTGCCGCGTTTCGTCAACACGCTGATCCTCACCTCCTCGGCCCTCCTCCTCGCCATGATCATCGGCTATTCGATCGGCCTCTTCGCCGCGCTCAGGGCGCATTCGGCCTTCGACCGCTCGACCATGTCGCTGAGCCTGCTTGCCGGCAGCGCGCCCGAATTCTGGCTCGGGCTGATGCTGGTGCTGCTCTTCGCCATCAAGCTCAAATGGCTGCCGGTCTCCGGCATGGAGGACATGGCGGGCGACGGCGGCCTTCTTGACCTCCTGAAGCATCTCATCCTGCCCGCCGTCACCGCGGCGCTCGGTCCCGCGGCGATCATCACCCGCATCGTACGGGCGAGCCTCATCGACACGCTGCGCCGGCCGCATGTGCGCGTCGCCCGCGCGAAAGGAATCAAGCGCGCATCCCTGCTGCGCCGGCATGTCATTCTGAACGCTTTGCCCTCGATCACCACCATCACCGGCCTGCAGCTCGGCTATCTGATGGGCGGCACGCTTCTCACCGAAGTGGTCTTCGCCTGGCCGGGACTCGGCTCGCTGCTCTATGATTCGATCACGGCGCGCGACATTCCGGTGCTGCAGGCGACGACACTGCTTATCGCCTTCACCTTCGTCATCGCCAATATAGTGGTCGATGTCATCAATGCCATGCTCGATCCCCGGTTGCGCGAGGCCTGATCATGACCAGCCCGGCGCTCGAGCAGACCGAACCCCTCTCGCGACCGCTGAGGTCGCCGCGGCGCTTCTGGCGCATCAAGGCCTTCTTGCGCAACTGGACCGCGGTCACAGCCGCGGCATTCCTGCTCGTCGTGCTCCTGGCGAGCGTATTCGCGCCGTTCCTCAGCGCGCATGGTCCCTATGATGCCGACAACCTGTCGCGCTATGTCCCGATCGGGACCGAAGGCTATCTGCTCGGCACCGATCAGCAGGGCCGCGACATGGTGGCCCGCCTCCTTTATGGCGGGCGCATCTCGCTCCTGGTCGGCATCCTGCCGACGCTGACCGCGAGCGCCATCGGCTTGGCGCTCGGTCTCCTTGCCGGCTATACGCGTGGGCTTGCCGATCATGTGATCATGCGTTGCCTCGATGTGGTCTTCGCCTTTCCGATGGTGCTGCTCGCCATCGCCATCGCCGGCGCCATGCAGCCCGGTGTTACGACCGAGATCATCTCGATCACCGTCATCCTGATCCCCTATTTCGCCCGCCTTGCCCGCACCGCCACGCAGGACATCGCCGCCATGCCCTATATCGAAGCGGCCCGCGCGGCCGGCGGCTCGCCCGCCGACATCATGCTGCGCTATGTGCTGCCCAATGTGTTCAGCCCGGTGATCGTCTATGCGACGACCCTGATGGGGCTGATGATCGTGGTGGGCTCGGGCCTGAGCTTCCTCGGCCTCGGCGTCCAGCCGCCGACGGCGGACTGGGGCGCCATGGTGGCGGAAGGACGCGTGGTGCTGAGGCGTGCTCCACATGTCACCGTGCTCCCGGGCATCTTGATCCTTGCCGTCTCGCTCGCCTTCAATTTCCTCGGCGACGGCATACGCGACGCGCTCGATCCGCGGTCGATCCGGCGATGACGGACGGATCGGACATCACGCTCGAGGTCAAGAACCTCACGACGCGCTTCGGCAGCGCCAAGACCGGCGTCACCGTCGTCGACGGCGTGAGCTTCAGCCTCAAGCGCGGGCGCACCACGGCGCTGGTCGGTGAATCGGGCTGCGGCAAGTCGGCCACCGCTCTGTCGGTGATGCAGTTGCTCGAGCCGCCGGGCGAGGTGATCGCGGGCGAGGTCAGGCTCGGCGGCGTCGATCTCATGCGCCTCGGCGATGCGGAGATGGCTGAAGTCCGCGGGCGCCGCATCGGCATGGTGTTCCAGGACCCGATGACGTCGCTCAACCCGCTTCTGCCGATCGGCGACCAGATCGCCGAGACGCTCACCGCCCATACCGATCTCTCGCGCCATGAGGCCAAGCAGCGCGCCGTCGATCTTTTGACCCGGGTCGGCGTCGCCGATGCAGGGCGGCGCGTCCATGACTATCCGCATCACTTCAGCGGCGGCATGCGCCAGCGCGTCCTCATCGCCGCGGCGATCAGTTGCTCGCCCGAGATCATCATAGCCGATGAGCCGACGACCGCGCTCGATGTCACCGTGCAGGCCAAGATCCTGCGCCTGCTCTATGACCTGCAGCAGGCCATGCATGCCTCGCTCCTTCTCATCACCCATGATCTCGGCGTCGTCGCGGCGATGGCGGATGAGGTAATCGTCATGTATGCGGGCCGGATCGTCGAGCGGGCCGACGTCGACACGCTGTTCCACCGGCCGCGCCACCCCTACACCAAGGCGCTGCTCGCCTGCGTCGAGGGCATCAGCGACCGGGCTGCGGCGCTCGAGCCCATCCAGGGCATGGCGCCCGATCTGAAAGATCCGCCGCCGGGCTGCCGCTTCGCGCCGCGCTGTCCCTCGGTGCGCGATGTCTGCCGGCGCCAGGATCCCCGCCTCGCGCCCTATTCCGCGCGCCATGACGTGGCCTGTCTTCTCGTCGGCGAGGAGGCCGCAAATGGCTGAGACGCTGCTCGAGGTCGCCCATCTCATCAAGGCCTATCCGGCGCGCGGCAAGGGTCAGAAGGTCCAGGCGGTGGCCGATGCCAGCCTCACTCTGGCGCGCGGCGAGACCTTGGGCCTCGTGGGCGAGAGCGGCTGCGGGAAATCGACCCTGTCGCGCCTCATCCTTTCGCTGGTCGCTGCCGATCAGGGCGCGGTCAGGATCGCCGGCGCCGATTTCCTCGGCGCGTCCCGGGAAGAGCAGCGGCTAATGCGGCGGCGCATCCAGATCGTGTTCCAGGATGCTTTGTCATCGCTCAATCCGCGCATGACGGTCGGCGTCAACATCGCCGAGCCGATGCGGCTGCAGGGCCTGGGCACGCAAGCCTCAAGGCGACAGGAAGCCCGCCAATTGCTCGCGCTCGTGGGCCTCAGGGCCGAGGACGAAGACCGCTATCCGCATGAATTCTCCGGCGGCCAGTGCCAGCGCATCGCCATTGCCCGCGCCCTCGTGCTCAAGCCCGACATCGTCATCTTCGATGAAGCGGTCTCGGCCCTCGATGTCTCGATCCGCGCCCAGATCCTGCGCCTGATCCTCGACCTGCAGCAGAAATTCGGCCTGTCCTACATCTTCATCTCGCACGACCTCTCCGTGGTCAAACGCATCTGCGACCGGATCGCGGTCATGTATCTCGGCCGCATCGTCGAGATCGGCTCTTCCGATGCCGTCTGCGGCAGCCCGCGCCATCCCTATACGGAGGCGCTGTTGCGCGCCATCCCGATCGCCGATCCGCGGCGCATGCGGGTCGAGAATCTGGGATTGATCGAAGGCGACACCGTCGCCGCCGCGGGGCCGTCCGGCGGCTGCGCCTTCGAGCCGCGCTGCCCGCATCGCTTCGCGCGCTGCGGCCTCAGCGTGCCGCCGCTCTTCGATATCGCCGCGGGCCACCGCGCCGCGTGCTTCCTCAACGAGACCGACCGCCAGCAAGGAGATCCCTGACCATGTCCACCAAGATCGTCGTCACCGGCTTTGAGCCCTGGGAGCACGGTGCTGAAAATCCGACACTCGAAGTTCTCTCGCAGCTCGAGACCGCCAATGACGTCGACGGCGAGCTGACCCTGGTCAGGCTGCCGGTCGATTCGAACAAGCTCGCGGACATCACGTCGAAGACGCTCGACGAGGTGAAGCCCGATCTGTGGTTCAGCCTGGGGCTGGCGCCCGGGCTCGCGGTCATCGCGGTCGAGCGCATCGCCGCCAATGTCATGGATTTTCCGATCCCCGACAATGTCGGGACGCAGCATGGCGGCGAGCCTGTCTTCGCCGACGGTCCCGCCGCGCATATGGCGACACTGCCGGTGAAGCTCATTGCCGAGAAGCTGCGTCAAAGCGGTATTCCGGCGAAGATCTCCAACTCGCCCTCGACCTATCTGTGCAATCAGATGATGTATACGGTGCTGCATCTCATTGCCAAGAAAGGCATGAAGACGCGCGCCGGCTTCATCCATGTGCCGGCGCATCCGCGTCTCGCCGCCATGCAGGACTATCCGCTGGTCGAGATGCCTTCGATGAGCACCGAATTGATGGCGCAGGCGGTGAAGAACGCCATTGGCACGACGCTGGTGTCGACGAAAGACAGCCGGGTTCCGGCCTTCAATTACTGAAGCGCTAGCGCATGATCCGGAAAAGTGGATACCGGTTTTCCGAAAAGATCATGCGCAAACAAAAAGATAAAGCGCGATGACGACTCGAAGAAAAGCCATCGCGCTTTAGCGCGATCACGCCGGACGCAGAAGGCCCGGCAGCGACGCCAGGATCGCCGCCACCGGATCCATGCTCTGAGCGATACCGGGAGGCAGTTTGCGGTCCAACAGGAGCGTGGCGGTCCCATGGACCAGCGCCCATACAGCCGATGCCTTGGCGTTCACCTCATTCTGGCGCTTCTCGCCGAGAACGGCTGAGACGCCGTCGCAGAGCTGTTGCCAGGCCGCCATCGAAGCGGATTTGAGATGCGGTGAGGCGAGCGAGCCTGCGCCCAGGCGAAACATCAGGCCATAGACGGCGGGATTGGCGAGCGCGAAGGCGACATAGGCGCGGCCCATGGCCTCGAGCCTCGCCAGAGGCGATCCCTCCGCCTGGTCGGCCGCCTTGCCGAGCGCCGCGACGAAGCGCTCGAAGCCTCTCGCGGCGATCTCAGCCAGAAGATCGTCGGCGGTCGCGAAATGATGGGCGGGGGCCGCATGCGAGACGCCGGCGCGGCGGGCGCATTGGCGCAAGGTGAAGCCCGAAAGCCCCTTCTCTTCCAGGAGCGCGATGGCCGCCGCGACCAGCGCCTCGCGCAGATCGCCATGGTGATAGGTCCTGGGTTGCTTGCGGGCCGGCATGTAACTCCCTCTACACCGCAATCCAGACACTGTCAAAATTAATCTTGACAATGACAAGATTTCAGCATTTCATGTCTTGTCACTGTCAAGATCGGAGCCCAGCATGACGCCTGAGAGCATTTTCACGGCAGCGAATTTCACCGCCTTGGCCGGCTGGGCGGTGCTGGCAATAGGCGTGGTCTTCAACAATGCATTGCTGCGCGACCTCATCGCCGGACGGATCGTTCCCGCACTTCTGGCCGCCCTCTACACGGCGCTCATCCTGCTCCATTGGGCGGGCTCGCAAGGCGGCTTCGGCAGCCTCGCCGATGTCGCAAGCCTGTTCGCCAATCCCTGGCTGCTGCTCGCCGGCTGGGTGCATTATCTCGCTTTCGATCTCGCGATCGGGGCGGCGATCGCGCGCAAGACCTTTGATGAAGGCCTGCCGCGCCTCGCCCTCGTGCCGATCCTGCCTTTGACGTTCCTGTTCGGTCCCATTGGCTGGCTCTGCTTCGAAGCGGTGCGCCTCATCGCGCCGCTTCTAAAGCGCAAGGCAACCGCATGAAGGAGCACGCCATGACCCTTTCGATGACAGCTTCCACGCGAATCCCGCAATTGCTGCGCCAGGCGCCGAGCGGATCGCCCCTGCTCTGGCGAAGCGCGCTCGTCTTCCTCTTCTTCTTCGTCATCCTCTATGCCGGCACTTTCATCGACAGCCGCCTCTTCAACGGGGTGAGCGTGTGGGAGAAGCCGTCCAAGTTCTTCCTGTCGCTCGGCCTGCACATGGCGACGCTCTCCTGGGGACTGGCGCTGCTCCCGGCGAATGATCGGCATAGCCCTGCGATCCGCCTGGCAAGCATCGTCTTCCTCGCAGCGGCAATCGGCGAAGTGATCTACATCACCTTTCGGGCGGCGCGCGGCGAGGCCTCGCATTTCAACGAGACGACGACCATCGCCTGGCTTCTCTATCTGGCCATGGGCCTGGGCGCGGTGGCGCTGTCGGTCGTGACCAGCTTCATCGGCTGGCGGATCCTGAAGCGGGCGCCTTCATCATCGCTCGCTCTCGCGACCGGCCTCGGCTTCATTCTCGCCGGTGGCATGGCCATCCTGTTCGGCGGGTATATGAGCGGACAAGGCTCACACTGGGTCGGCGGGGATTTGAGCGATGCGACGGGCCTTCCCTTCTTCCACTGGTCGACCACCGGCGGCGACCTCAGGGTCCCGCATTTCTTCGGGCTCCATATCATGCAGGCCCTGCCGGTCCTCGGATTCCTGGTCCGTGATTTTTCGCTGGCGCAGGCCCGTGGCCTCATTGGGCTTGGCGCCGTCATCTGGGTCGGGCTGACATTCCTCACTTTTTTTCAGGCGATTTCCGGCCTGCCGTTCATCCCCTCCTAATTCGCCACTTGACGGCCGGCTGGTTTTGTAACACGCTTTACTAAAGCGCTTTACAAACCAGCGGAGGAGAATGATCAGGAAAGCCACGATCGGCGATGTCGCGAAGCGGGCGAAAGTCTCGCCGACCGCCGTGTCGCGCTGGCTCAATGGCGGGCTCGAATTGCCGGAAACGACCGGGGCGCGCATCCGCGCCGCGGTGGCAGCCCTCGACTATCAGCCCCACGCCCAGGCGCGCCGCCTGTCGAAAGGCAAGGCCGAGGCGATCGGTATCGTCGTTCCCGATATCTCCAACGCCTTCTTCGCCCTCCTCGCGGGTGAAGCCGAACGTGTCGCCGTGGCCGCGGGCCATGATGTGGTGATCTGGTCGTCGCGCAACCGCATCGAGCGCGAGCTCGCCTGTTTCGACCGCTTGCGCGGCGGCTATATCGACGGGCTCCTGCTCATCACCAATCATGAGGATGACGGCCGCCTTGCCGAGCGGATCAAATCCATGCCGGGCCGGGTGGTCATCATCGATGAGGATGTGGTGGGGGGCGAGGCGCCGCGTTTCTTCGTCGAGAACGAGCTCGGCGGCTATGCCGCCACTCGCCATCTGATCGAGCATGGGCATCGCCGCATCGCCCATATCGGCGGACCGAAGGGCGTCATGAGCGCCATCGAGCGCGCCCAGGGCTGGCGCCGCGCCCTCGCCGAGGCCGGCATCACGCCCGAAGCCCAATGGCATGTCCTCACCGAATATGAAGTGGAACCCGCGACCCGCGACGCGGCCCAGCTCTTCGCCCTCGATCCCCTCCCCACCGCGATCTTCGCCGGCAGCGATGCCGTGGCGCTGGGCGTCATGACGCAAGCGCGCCGGCGCGGCATCGCCATCCCCAGGGATATCTCGCTTGTCGGCTTCGACGGCATGCCGATCAACGACCTGCTCGGCCCGCCGCTCACCAGCATCGCGCAACCGATCGACGATCTGGGGCGGCTCGGCGCCGAAAAGCTCCTCGCTTTGATCCAGGGCGAGCCCTTCGACGCCACGCGAATACGATTGCCGGTGGAACTGGTCCGGCGCGCCTCGGTTGCCGCCCCAAGGGATGATAGAAATCGATGAGCAAGGGCCGTCGCCTTTGCATCGAGCACAGGGAGAGTGAAAGATGCTGAATATAACACGCAGGAAAATGATGCTGTCGGCGGCCGGCGCCGCTCTGGCGCTGTCGGCCGGCTTAAGCTATGCCCAGGACAAGCCGACCATCGCGCTGGTGCAGATCAACCAGCAGGCCTTGTTCTTCACGCAGATGAACGAAGGTGCCCAGAAGGCGGCCGATGCCGCGGGCGTCAAGCTCGTCATCTTCAACGCCAATAACGATCCCGCCGCACAGAACAACGCGATCGAGACCTATATCCAGGAGAAGGTCGCGGGGCTCGTCGTCGTCGCCATCGACACCAATGGCATCATGCCGGCGGTCAATGCTGCCGCCGCGGCCGGTATCCCGGTCACCGCCGTCGATGCCGTCCTCCCTGCCGGTCCGCAAAAGGCGCAAGTCGGCGTCGACAATGAAGGGGCCGGCAAGGCCATGGGCGAGTTCTTCAATAAATATGTGACCGACAGCATGGGCGGCAAGGCCAAGCTCGGCATTGTCGGCGCGCTCAACTCGACCATCCAGAACATCCGCCAGAAGGGTTTTGAGGATGTGGTGAAGACCAATGCCGGCGTCACCACGGCGGGCGTCGTCGACGGCCGCAATGTGCAGGATTCGGCCCTCGCCGCGGCCGAGAGCCTGATCACCGCCAATCCCGACCTCAATGCCATTTATGCCACGGGCGAGCCGGCGCTGCTCGGCGCGGTCGCCGCGGTCGAGAGCCAGGGCAAGCAGGGTCAGATCAAGGTCTTCGGCTGGGATCTGACCGCCCAGGCGATCAAGGGCATCGATGCCGGCTATGTCGTGGGCGTGGTGCAGCAGGACCCGGCCGGCATGGGTGCCGCCGCGGTCGATGCCTTGGTCAAGATCACCAAGAGCGAGAGCGTGCCGGCGACCATCCCGGTGCCAATCACCATCGTGACCAAGGACAATGTCGAGCCCTATCGCTCCGTCTTCAAATGACCGGCATGGCATCAGCAGGGGCGGCTTCGGCCGCCCCACTTCCCCGCATCGCGCTTTCCGGCATCAAGAAGCGCTTCGGCAGCGTCGAGGCGATCAGGGGCGTCGATCTCGAGCTCTATGCCGGTGAGTGCGTCGGCCTCGTCGGCGACAATGCCGCCGGCAAGTCGACGCTGACCAAGATCATCTCCGGAACCTATATTCCCGATGAAGGCTCCATTGCGGTCAACGGCGCCGACGTGCGCTTCGCCACACCCGCCGATGCGCGCAAGCATCATATCGAGATGGTCTATCAGGATCTGTCGCTCTGCGACACGATCGATGTCGCGGGCAATCTGTTCCTCGGCCGCGAGCCGATGAACGGCCCCTTCCTCGACCGCAAGGCGATGCGCCAGGGCGCGCGCCAGATGCTGGAGCGCCTCGAGATCAAGATCCCCAATCTCGACGCCCTCGTCGCGCAATTGTCCGGCGGCCAGCGGCAATCGATCGCCATCGCCCGCGCCGCGGCCTTCGATCCGCATGTCCTCATCATGGACGAGCCGACCTCGGCGCTCGCCGTCAAGGAAGTCGAAGCCGTGCTCGCGCTCATCAACCGCGTCAAGGCCAAGGGCGTCAGCGTGGTGCTCATCACCCACCGCCTGCAAGACCTGTTCAATGTCTGCGACCGCATCGTCGTCATGTATGAAGGGCTGAAAGTGGCCGAACGCAATATCGCGGAAACCGATCTCACCGACCTCGTCAGCCTGATCGTCGGCAAAGGCCATAAGCAGGGCAATCGCACATGAAAATTCCCAAGTCAGGCGAGCCATCTCCAATTATCCCCCTCGCCCGTTGCGAAGCAATGGGAGAGGGTGGCCGACCTTGCTCCGCCGAAGCGAAGCAACCTTGCTCTATTGAAACGATGCCTCGGCTTCGCGAAGGCGAGAGGCCGGGTGAGGGCTCTTTGCCTGCAACACGAAGTGCTTTCGAAAGCTTCGCACGCTTCGAGAAAGAGCCCTCATCCGCCCTTCGGGCACATAGATCACGATCAGGTCAGATCGTAAGATCTGACCTGATAGACGTGATCGGAATCTTAGATTTGGCGCGCGATCGGACGGAAAACCGGCATCCACTTTTCCTGATCGCGCGCCTGCCCACGCTGCGCGCGGGAGAAGGGAAACTGGAGAGAGCTGATTCAATTTCCCTAGGCCATAAGGGAGGCAAAGCATGAATGCCTATTCCTCCCGGCCGCAAGGCTCGCGTTCGGCTGACCTCCTCGGAAGCCATGCGCAGCTTCTCTCCATTGCCGGCTTCTTCCTCATCATGGTCGTGATCTTCTCGATCGCGAGCCCGGTCTTCCTCTCGACCGGCAATATCCTGAACCTGGTGCGCCAGACCGCCCCCATCCTGATCGTCGCCGTCGCCATGACCTTCGTGATCACGACCGGCGGCATCGACCTCTCGGTCGGCTCGGTAGTGGCGCTCATCAACGCTTCCGCCGCCATTCTCCTGCAAGCCGGGATGCCGTGGCCTTTGGCGGTCATCGGCCTCCTCCTGCTCGGTGCCCTCATCGGCGCCACGCAAGGCTGGTTCATCGCCTATCAGGGCATCCAGGCTTTCATCGTCACGCTGGCGGGTCTTTCCGCCTTGCGCGGCATCGCGCTCCTGATGACTGAAGGCTTCTCCATCCCCATCTCGACCGATCTCGGTTTCGTCGCCATCGGCCGCGGCTGGTTCCTGGGCGTGCCGGCGCCGGCCTGGATCGCTCTCATCATCGCCATCCTCGGCTTCGTCGCTTTCCAGGCCACCCGCTTCGGCCGCTATGTCACCGCCATCGGCGCCAATCAGGAAGCGGCGCGGCGCTCAGGGATAGCCACCAGGCGCATCACCCTCTGGGCCTATGTGCTGACCGGCATCGCTTCCGCCATCGCGGGCATCGTCATCGCCGCCCGGCTCGGCTCCGGCAGCTCCAATGCCGCGGTCGGCTTCGAGCTCGATGTCATCGCGGCGGTGGTGCTAGGCGGCACCTCGCTCATGGGCGGGCGCGGCTCCATTCTCGGCACCGTGCTCGGCGCGCTCACCATCGGCGTCATCGGCAACGGCCTCATCCTGTCGCATGTCTCGCCCTTCTTCACCCAGATCGTGACCGGCGCCATCATCCTGCTCGCCGTATGGCTCAATGCGCAGGTCTTCTCGCGTCTCGCCGGCGCAGTCCGGAGAACAAACTGATGACGGAGCTCTCGCAAGCCCATATCCGCTCTGGCCTGGTGATGACGGTGAACGGTCCTGTTTCCGCTCAGGATATGGGCGTCACCTTGATGCATGAGCACATCCTCAATGACTGCCGCTGCTGGTGGAATCCGCCCCAGGAGCCGGAGCGCGCCCATCTGGGCTTCGACAAGGTCCATGCCGGCATATTGGGCGAGCTTCGGATGGATCCCTTCGTCAATCTCGATAATTGCGGGCTCGACGAGCCCGAGCTCGCCATTGCCGAGCTCATGGCCTTCGGACAAGCGGGCGGGCGCACCGTGGTCGATCCGACCTGCCGCGGCATCGGCCGCAATCCGAAACGCTTGCGCGAGATCTCGGCCGCGACCGGGCTCCAGATCGTCATGGGCTCGGGCTATTATCTGCAGAAGTCGCATCCGCCGGCGCTCAAATCGATGAGCAAGACGGATGTCGCCGATGAGATCGCCCGCGAGGCGCTGGAAGGAACCGAGGGAACGGACGCCAAGATCGGCCTCATCGGCGAGATCGGCGTGTCGAGCGACTTCACGGCCGATGAGGAAAGATCGCTGCGCGGCGCGGCCCTTGCGCAAGCGCGCACGCAACTGCCGATCATGGTGCATCTGCCGGCCTGGTTCAGGCATGGCGGGCGCGTGCTCGACATCATCGCGGAGGAAGGCGGCAATCTCGCCCACACCGTCCTGTGCCATATGAATCCGTCGGGCGAGGATGTCGCCTATCAGACGTCATGCGCCAAGCGCGGCGCCTTCATCGAATATGACATGATCGGCATGGACTATTGGTATGCCGACCAGCAGGTGCAGTGCCCGTCCGATGAAGACAATGCCCGCGCCATCAAGCGTCTCATCGATCTGGGCTTCCTCGACAAGATCCTCCTGTCTCAGGACGTCTTCATCAAGATGATGCTGACCCATTATGGCGGCTTCGGCTATGCCTATGTGGTGACCCACTTCGCAGAGCGCCTCAAGCGGCACGGCGTCACCGACCGGCAGATCACCACCATGCTCATCGACAATCCACGGCGCGTCTTCAGCGCCCTTTGAACCTTGAGGAGGCCAAATTGACCAATAAGAATGTTCTGCTTGTCGGCGAAAGCTGGGTCAGCGCCGCGAACCACTACAAAGGCTGGGACACGTTTTCGAGCGTCACCTTCCATCTCGGCGCCGAGCCGCTGGTCAAGGCGCTCAAGAACAGCGAATTCGATCTGACCTACATGCCGGCGCATGAGGCGGCGGAAGGATTTCCCTTCACACTCGAAGGCCTCGCCAAATATGATGCCATCATCATCTCCGATATCGGCGCCAATACTTTGCTCTTGCCGCCCGATGTGTGGCTCCACGGCAAGACGGTGCCGAACCGGCTGAAGCTGATCCGCGACTGGACCCAGCAAGGCGGCGGCCTCATGATGATCGGCGGCTATTTCTCCTTCCAGGGCATCGATGGGCGCGCCCGCTGGCGGCGCACGCCGGTCGAGGATGCGCTCCCCGTGACCTGCCTTCCCTATGACGATCGCATCGAGGCGCCGGAAGGCATCGTCGCCGAGGTGCTGAAGCCCGACCATCCGATCGTCACCGGGCTTCCGTCACCCTGGCCGGCGCTGCTCGGCGTCAATGAAGTGGCGGTCAAGAAGGGTGCCGACGTGATCGCCCGCTTGCCGGAAGATCAGGGCGGGCATCCTTTGCTGGTCGCGGGCGCACATGGCAAGGGCCGCACGCTTGCCTGGACGTCCGATATCGGCCCGCACTGGCTGCCGACACAATTCGTCGAATGGCCAGGCTATGCGAGGCTGTGGCGCCAGGCGCTCGCCTGGCTGACCAGCAAATAGCCCGGCATGTCTCGCCCGAAGCTCGTGGTGGTCGGCAATGCCTGTCGCGATGTTACCTATCATCTCGACAGATTGCCTCGGCCCGGCGAGACGCTGGTCGCACGCGAGGTCGTCATCGATCTCGGCGGCAAGGGCCTCAACCAGGCCGTTGCCGCTTCGCACGCCGGCGCCGACGTGCATCTGATCGCGGCCCTTGGCGATGATGCGACGGCGGCCAAGATCAGGGTGGTTCTGCAGGAAGAAGGCATGGACGATCGTAGCCTCATCACGCAGGAAGGTGTCAGCGATGAGTCCCTCCTTCTGCTTGATCCGCAAGGCGAGAACCTCATCGTCAGCAATACGCAAAAGGCACTCAGCCTGACGCCCTCGCAAGTGGAAGCCGCCGTGAAGCCTGTGCTCGATGGTGCCGATCTGCTTCTGCTCCAGGGCAATCTGGCGCAAGAGGCGACATTTCACGCCATGAAGCTCGCGCGGATGGCGGGCGTGAAAGTCGCCATCAACCCTTCGCCCTTTCAAGCCTGGCTCAGGGCCATGCCTCAGCTCGACCTCATCATCGCCAATCAAGGCGAGGCCGAGGCCTTGGGCGACATCCGCGCGGACATGGCGGTCGTCACCTTAGGAGCCAGAGGATGCCGTCTCCGCTTTGCCGGCCGCGAGATCGACATCCCCGCGCCCAAGGTCCAGGCCATTGCGGCCGGCGGCGCCGGCGATGTGTTCGCCGGCACCTTCATCGCCGAATTTCTGTCGAGCCATGATCCACAGCGCGCAGGCCGTCTTGCCGTCGCGGCGGCGAGCGACAAGGCGACGCGGCATGGCACCCTTTCCGCCTTCCCACGGCGACCGGCGATCGATGCCCTGCGCCGCGCCCTTGTGTGAGACCTCGTCATGACCGATGCCACCTCCCTCCTCTCTTCCGCCGCGGTCCGCGCTGCCGGACAGCACATGCTGGATGATGGGCTCGCGGGTCGGCTCGATCATTGGTCGGTCGATCTCGACCGCTTACCGGAGGTGGCGCGTTTCGTCGCCATGGTGACGCGCACCGCCTATCCCACGCTTACCGTCCCGTTCCATTCACGCTGGCGGCATTTCGAGGCGGGAGGTATCGCGCGCTGGCAGCAGGCGGCAACGCAGCGCCAGTGGCCGAATGAGGCGCAAAGGACGCGCGCCGCTTTCGATCTGGCGATCGTTTCGGTGCTGCTCGATGCCGGAAGCGGCGGGCGCTGGCGGTTCACCGAGAACCAGACCGGCATGAGCTTCGCCTCGTCCGAAGGGCTCGGCGTCGCGAGCTTCCATCTCATCGCCGGCGGCGCCTTGTCGAAGGATCCGGCCGATCCCTGGCGGGTCGATGCCGAGCGGCTGGTGAGCTTCACGACGGACGACCTCGTTACGGCCTTCCAGGTCAGCGCCGAAAACCCCTTGGCCGGAGTCGAGGGCCGGGTCGAATTGTTGCAAAGCCTCGGACACGCCTGCCTTGCCGATCCTGTCTTTGCCTTGGAACACAGTCCGCGCCCCGGCGGTCTCGCCGACCATCTCGCCACAACCGGCAACACGATCGAAGCTCCCGCCATCCTTCGCTCACTGCTCGATCATCTGGGCTCGATCTGGCCGAGCCGCCTCAGGATCGGGGCTCAGCCCTTGGGCGATACCTGGCTCTATGAGCGCTGGCGGCGTGCCGATGATCCGCTCTCGGCCAATGTGCCATTGCACAAGCTTTCGCAATGGCTCACCTATTCGCTGATCGAGCCCTTGATCGAGCGCGGCATCGATGTGACGGCGATCGACGGCCTGACCGGCCTCGCCGAATATCGCAATGGCGGATTGTTCATCGATATGGACGTGCTCCACCTCAAGGACGAGGCGCAAGCCGCCGCGACGCATCAGGTGAGCTCGCCCGTGATCGTCGAGTGGCGGGCTTTGACGGTGGCCCTGCTCGATCGGCTGTTGCCCCTGGTCCGCCAGGAACTCGGCGTCAGCGCGGAACGTTTCCCCATCGCTTCCATGCTGGAAGGCGGAAGCTGGGCCGCGGGGAGGCGCATCGCGCGCGAGAAGCGGGCGGACGGGTCGCCACCGCTCAAGATCCTGAGCGACGGCACGACGTTCTGACGTTCAGTGCCCGGTCGGATCGCCGGAGGAATTATTCTCGCCGACCAGAAAATGGTTGCGCGCGATCGGCCAGACGGCCGAGACATGCTCACCGACGCTGCGCGGCCTGGCGAAATATTCGCGATCCGTCAGATAGACAAGAAACTCGTCCTTCTGGCAGGTCTTGAGCGCCACCTTCACGAAGGTGCCCTGATATTCGATGTTCCTGATCTCGCCCTTGATGGCATTGTCGTGCTGCGCCTTGTCGTCGGCGAGCTTGGCGCCGTCGCGGCGAACCGAGAAGGCGACCTTCTGGCCCTTGGCGAGATCGAGCGCGGCATCGAGCCTGTAGTGATTGTCGGCCTCGTCGGTGACCCGGAAGCCGTCATTCTCCTTATGCCCGACGGTACCGAAGATCACATTCTGGCCGCCCATGAAGCGCGCCACATAGGGGCTGTGCGGCTCATCGTAGATCTCGCGCGGATGGCCCGATTGCTCGACCACGCCGTGATCCATGATGATCACCTGATCGGCGAGCGCGATGGCCTCGGGCTGGGTATGGGTGACATGGACGAAAGTGATGCCGAGCTCGGTCTGCAGCCGCTTGAGCTCGCTCCGCATGCGCAGCCGCAGGAACTCATCGAGCGCCGACAAGGGCTCATCGAGGAGGAGGACCTGCGGATTGGTGACGAGGGCCCGGGCCAGGGCCACGCGCTGCTGCTGCCCGCCCGAAAGCTCTGCCGGGACCCGGTCAGCCAGATGCGAGAGCTGAACGCGCTTCAGCATGTTCATCGCCTGCTCGCGGCGCTGAGCCGTCGCGAGGCCTGCGACCTTCAGGCTGAAGGCCACATTGTCGAGGACCGAAAGATGCGGGAACAGGGCGTAGTTCTGGAACATCAGCGCCGTGCCGCGGCTGCCGGTCGGCATGTTGGTCACATCCTCGCCGCCGATCAGGATGCGGCCCGCGGTCGGCGTCTCGTGACCGGCGATCATCCGGAGCAAGGTGGTCTTGCCGCAGCCCGAGGGGCCCAGCATGCAGCAATAGGATCCGGCGGCGATCAGGAGGTCCACATCCTTCACCGCCCGCATGGTTCCGAAGGTCTTGCTGATTTTCTCGATTTTGATTTCGCCCTTGGCGCTCATGCGTTCGACCCGGATGCTGTCATGATGTTACGGCGGCGCGCTTGCCACGGCGCTTCTGGATGATCGCGATCGCCCAGAAGGCGAGAGCGATCACCGCGAGGCTCAGCACCGTCGTGATCGTGCCGATGGCGTAAAGTGCCGGCGTCGTGACGCTCGAGGTCATGTTGGCGATCTCGATCGGCAAGGAATTGCGGGTGCCGATGGTGAGAAGCGAGCGCGGGAATTCGTCATAGGACAAGGTAAAACCGAAGAGCGCCACCGCAATCACGCCCGGAAACAGGATCGGCAAAGTGACATAGAGCAGGACCTGCGAAGGCGAGGCGCCGGCGTCGCGCGCCGCCTCTTCCCACGAACCGTCGAATCGGTTGAGGACGGCGAACATGATCAGGAGGCCGAAAGGCAAGGTCCATGACAGATGCGCACCCAGCCCAGAGATGAACCAATGCAGCGGCCAGCCTAAGAGCTGGAACATCTGGCCGATGCCGAAGCTCAAGAGCAGCCCGGGGATAACGAGGCTGACGATGGACAGATAGAAAATGGGCCCCGATCCCCAGAAACGCTTGCGGAAGGCAAGCCCGGCAAAGAAGCAGATGACCGCGGTCAGCGCCAGGGCGGCGACGGCCATGATCATCGAACGGCGGAAGGCGCCGCCCAGATCGCCATAGCGCGTGCTGGTGAAGAGATCGCCGAACCAATGCGTCGAGGCATCGCGCAAGGGGAAGGTCATGCTGCCCTGCGATCCCTGGAAGGACAGGATGAAGATCGACAGCATGGGCCCATAGAGGAACAGGACGAACAGCGCGAAGAATCCCGCCAGCAGGTAGAAGGATGTTTTTCTCTTTCCGGACGATGTCTGCATCGGGATTCCTAGCGCGCCAGCTCGGCGCGCACGTCGACGATCCTGAGGATCACGACGATCGGCACCAGCACCGCCACGATCAGGAAGACCGCCATGGCGGCGGCGTCGGGATAGTAGAGCTGATCGATATTGTTCTTCATGGCGGAGGCGATATTGGCGCTCTGGCCGCCGCTCATCACGCGCACGACGAAGAAGTCGCCCATGACCAGGGTCACGACGAAGATCGAGCCGAGCGCGATGCCGGTGCGGGTCAAGGGGATGATGATGTCCTTGAGGATCATGAAGGGCGAAGCCCCGGCATCTACAGCCGCCTCGATGACCGAGGGGCTGATCTTGGCCATCGAATTGAAGATCGGCACCATCATGAACAGGGTGAAGAGATGCACATAGGTGAGAACCACCGCGAAGTCCGAGAACAGCAGGAACTCCAAGGGCCGGTCGATGATGCCGAGCGCCATCAGGAAGCTGTTGAACAGGCCTTCCTTGCCGAGAAACGGCACCCAGGAGATCATGCGGATGACATTCGAGGTCCAGAAGGGAATGGTGCAGAGCAGGAAGAGCGCGATCTGCCATTTCAAGTTCTTCACATGGAAGACGAGAAAATAGCTGCAGGTGAAGCCGATCACCAAGGTGAGCGCCCAGGTGATGGCGGCGAATTTGAGCGTGGCAAGCAGCAGCTTCCAGGTGATCGCGGAGGTCAGGACGGCCTTGTAGTTGTCGAAGGAGAAGGTCGGCGTCAGAGTGATGCCGTCCGAGAGCCAGAAGCTCAAGGTCACGAGCACGGCGAGGGGTATGGCGACGAACAGCGCCATGAGGATCGCGAGCGGTGCGACCTGAAGATAAGGAACCCAGTCTTTATTGATCATGGCGCGTATGAGGTGGACACGGAAATGAGAAAGGCCGGCAGCTTTCGCCGCCGGCCCTTGTCAAAGATTTATGACGCGATGAACTCGTTCCAGCGCTGGACGAGATACTTGTCCTCGTCCATGACCGTGTTCCAGCAGGCGAAATTGCCGGTGCGCTCGGCATAGGAGCCGCCGTCGCGGACCGCTCCCGGCTTCTCCATGAGATTGCCGAAGGGATCCTTGATCTCGACCGTCGCCGGCTTGCCTTCGTACCAGTAGTCCCATTCGGGCGGCGACAGCGTCGCCTTGGTCGTCTCCAGCACCATGTTGTAATAGCCCTGGCGCGCGATGAAGGCGCCCTGCCAGCCGGACAGATACCAGTTGAGATATTCGTAGGCCGCGTCGCGCTTCAGGTCGGTGAGATGGGAGGCGAGCGCCATGCCGACACCCCAGCCGCGATAGCCTTCCTTCAACGGTTGATAGGTGCAGGCCACGCCGCGGGTACGAACCGCGGTCACTGCCGGCGACCACATGGACTGGAGCACCACTTCGCCCGCCGTCATGAAGTTCACCGATTCATCGAAGGTCGACCAGAAGGCGCGGAACTGGCCGTCCTTCTTGGCGGCCATGAGGATCTCGATCGTCTTGTCGATCTCCTCCTTGGTCATGTTGCCCTTGTCGCCATATTTGATGTCGCCCCTTGCCTCGATCGCCATGGCGGCATCCATGATGCCGATCTGCGGGATGTTGAGGATCGAGGTCTTGCCCTTGAACTCAGGGTTCAAAAGCTCCTTCCAGCTCTCGATCTTGCGGCCGATGAGGTCGGGCCTAAGGCCCAGCGTATCGGCATTGTAGATCGTCGGCACGCAGGTCGAGAGCTCGGTGCGCTGAGGCGCGAAGCCCTTGGCATCGGCCGCTTCGACATAGGTCACTTCGAAGGGCATGGTGCCCTGCGTCGAGACCGGCTCGCCATTGGAATATTTCCCCTCCCGGAAGATCGGCTCGATTTTTTCCCAGAGCTTGATCTTCTTGATGTCGACGGCCTGCAGCTTGCCCGTCGGCCACATCTTGCGCATGGCCCAGAATTCGAGGTCGGCGATGTCGACGGTCTCGGCCTGATTGACGATGCGGGTCATCAGCGCATCGGTCCAGGCATTCTGGATCTCGATCTTGAAGCCCAGATCCTTGGACGCCTGATTGGCAATGTCCTGGAAAACCGAATAAGCCGGTCCCACTTGCAGGATGGTGACATCCTTCAAATTCTGGGCCCAGATGGTCGGAAAGCCGGTAATGGCGCCGCTGCCCGCGGCGACGCCGCCTACTGCCGCGGCTCCTTTGAGAAAGGCACGTCTTGAGACACCTTTCGGCGTCTTGCGCATTCTTGTCATCCTAACCTCCCAAATCGCTTAATTATTCTGCCCCAATACTCGCCCGCATGGATCAGCGGCCAGTCTTGCGCATGGCAAACCTTTTTTGCAGGTTTTTCAAGCGCGAATTTGTTTAGGTCTAAACTTTCAGCCGCAAAAGGCCTTAAGCGACTGCTTCAGCCGCTTCGCATCGAAGCCACGGCCGATAAAGGCCAACCGGTTGTCGAAGCTCAGGTCGGCGGCCACCGTTTCGGGCAGGATTTCCGGCGGCAGGACCGACTTCTGAACACATTGCAGCAGCACGCGTCCGTTCGGTGTGCGAACAACGCCCTTGATGCGGAGGATCTCATCGCCCCTGGCATGAAGGAGGGCCGAAAGCCAGACCGAAAACACCTCCCAGCCCACGGCCGGGTCGATCTCGATGTCGGCGGCAACGATCGGCCCCGCGGCCGGGATTTCGCGCAAGAGCGGCAATTCCTCGGCCGCGACATTGGCGTAATCGGGCAAGGCCACCTCCTCGCCCTTGACCGTGCCCATGATCCGCGCACCGGGATTCACCCGCTTCAGGGTCGCCGCAAGCCGGCCTGCCGCATCCTCTTCCAAGGCATCGAGCTTGGTGATCACCAGCACATCGGCGGTCTCGATCTGAGCGCGGATCAGCGCATCGTGCTTGAGCCGCGCGAGCGCGCTCAGGGCATCGACCGTGACCATGACCTCTTCGACCAGGATGCGATGAACCAGGAGCGGATCGGCGCGAATGGCCTCCACGATGGCCGCCGGCTCGGCAAGACCGCTGGTCTCGAGCACGATGTCCTGCGGCTGGCTTTGATTGCAATGTTCGCGCAAGACCCGCAGGAACGCATCACGCTTCGAACAGCAGACGCAGCCGCCCGAAATCGTTCTCACCTGTGCGAGATCGGCGAGCAAGGCATCATCCACCGGTGCGGCGGCGGCCTCGTTCACGATGACCGTCCGGCTGCGCAGAAGGCCGCTATGCAGCTGATGGCGCAGCCAGGTGGTCTTGCCGGAGCCGAGAAATCCCGAAAGGACCAGGAGGCGTATCCGGTTCTTGGGAACCGCGCTCACGGCCCCGGTTCTTGCAGGAAATGTGGATCGAGCGGATCGATCGCTCGGCCCAGCAGCTTCTCGACAGCGATCCATACATCGCGCAGATCGCGCGCCATGATCACCCGGCCGGTGCGATCGGAGATCTGCAGGCCGGGCGTCAGCCCGTCATCATGGGCGGTGAGACCGTACCGGCGCAGGACGGCATCGAGCTTCCGGGCGCGGATGAACCGCGCCCGCACTCTTTGATGCGCATCGCCGGCGCCCGCCTCTGACCAATGGCCCTGTGTCGTGGGAAAGCCGCAGGCGGAGCACATGTCAGGCCTAGATGACCGGCGGCCGCGCCTTGCCGCTGAACGGGTAGCGCTTGCGGAAGTCGTCGCAGATGTCCTCGAAGGTCCGCCACTCCACGCCGCTGTGCTTGCTGATATATTCGATCAGGCGCTCGAGCGCCAAGAGCACTTGCGGCCGGCCGCTGACATCGGGATGGATGGTGAAGGCGAAGACGGCATAGTCCATCTCGCGATAGACCCAGTCGAACTGGTCGCGCCACATTTCCTCGATGTCGCGCGGATTGACGAAGCCGTGGCTGTTGGGCGCCTTCTTCATGAACATCATCGGCGGCAGGTCGTCGACATACCAATTGGCGCCGACCTCGACGAGGTCGATCTCCTTGCCATGCTTCAGGGGCTTCATCCACTCCTTGGCGGTCTTGGAATAGTCGATGGTGGTCCAGCTGTCGCCGACACGCGCATAGAAGGGCTGGAAGTCGCGATAGCCCTGGCTGTGATCATAGGTGAAGCCGTGCTTCTGCAAGAGGGCCGCGGTTGCGGCCGACATCTCCCACCAGGGCGCCACATAGCCGCGCGGCTTCTCGCCGCTCAGCTTCTTGATGAGATCGACGCTTTTGACGAGCACGTCTTCTTCCTGAGACGGCGTCATGGCGACAGGATTC
>Ga0187894_10000119_pt1 | contig 97854 bp, 84 predicted proteins | sample GBC1701081metaG_FD_136650 | JGI IMG/M metagenome (GOLD analysis project Ga0187894, IMG submission 136650) | White microbial mat communities from a lava cave in the Kipuka Kanohina Cave System on the Island of Hawaii, USA - GBC170108-1 metaG ...
CGGCTCGCGGCCTTGATGCGCTCCACGGCGCTCGGGTTTGCGGCGGCCATCAGTAGACGTCCCGCAGGTATCGGCCATCCGCGCCGAGCTGGTCGAGCCGTTCCCGGGCCGCCTCGATCGCAAATCCGCCATGCTGCGCGATCGTGCCGGCGAGCGCCGCGTGAACGTCGGGTGCCATGCGCGTCGCGTCGCCGCAGACGTAGACCGTCGCGCCGTTCTCCAGCCACTCGTACAGGGCGGCGCCCGACGCGAGAATCCGCTCCTGCACGTAGGTTTTCCGGCCTGCGTCGCGCGAGAACGCGAGGTCGATGCGCGCGAGCGTGCCCTGCTTGAGGGCGCGTTGCCACTCGAGCTGGTAGAGGAAGTCGCGGGCGAGGTAGCGCGCGCCGAACAGCAGCCAGTTCCTGCCGCGCGCGCCGGTCGCGGCGCGCTCCTGCAGGAACGCGCGGTAGGGCGCGATGCCGGTGCCTACGCCGATCATGATCACGTCCCGCGAGCCGTCCGCGGGCAGGCGGAAGCGCGGGTTGGGCTCGACGTAGACCGGGACCGTTGCACCCTCGGCACGCGTCGCGAGGAAATGCGAGGCCGCGCCCGGGCGCTGCAATCCGCCGCCCGTGCCGACGCGCGCGACGGTCAGGTGCACCTCGTCGGAGGCTTCCTTTGCGCTCGATGCGACGGAGTACAGGCGGGGCGCGAGCGGACGCAGCGTCGCCACGAGGGCGGCGGCATCCCAGTCGACCGGGGACTTTTCCAGCAGGTCGACGAGCTGGTGTTGCGTGAGGAAGGCGCGCAGCGCAGCCTCCGATCCGGGCCGCAGCAGCGCCGCGAGGGCCGCCTGCCGGCCGCGCTCCGCGATCTTTGCGATGAGCGGCCGGGTCACGAGCGTGATCTCGAGGCCTTTCGCCAGCCATTCGGCGAGCAGGCGACGGCGCCCGTCGCGCTCGACGGCCTCGGCGCCGTCGAGGCGTGCGGCGGCGAGCACCGCTGCGACCGTTTCCTCGGGATTCTCCGGCACGACGCCGAGCGAGTCGCCCGGCTCGTAGCGCAGTCCCGAGCCCGCGAGCGAGAGTTCGAAGTGGCGCACATCGCGCACGTCTTCGCCCCAGGTGATGCGCTGATTCGCGAGGACCTCGGCCGCGTACGGACGCTCGCGGCTCCACGCCGGCGTGCTCGCGACCGGGCGCAGCACGGCGACGCGCGACGGCGCCGCGACCTCCGCGGGCAGCCGCTCCGCCCATTCGCCGACGCGTGCCTGCCATCTGCTCGCGGGCGACTCGAAGTCGACGTCGCAGTCGACGCGCTCGAACAGGCGCCGGGCGCCGAGCTCGGCCAGGCGCTCGTCGATGCGCCGCCCGACATCGCAGTATTTCGGGTAGCTCGAGTCGCCGAGCGCGAGCACGGCAAACTCGAGCGCGGGCAACTGCGGCGCGCGCCGCCCGAACAGGAAGTCGGTCAGCGGCCGCGCATCGTCGGGCGGGTCGCCGTCGCCGTGGGTGCTCATGACCACGAACAGGCGCCGCTCCCGGGCGAGGTCCCTGGTGGCATATTCGCCCGCGCGCAGGACGCGAACGCGCAGGCCTCGCGCCAGCAGGCGCTCCCCGAGCGCCTCGGCGATGTGCCGGCCGTTGCCGGTCTGCGAGCCATACACCAGGGTCGCAGCCCAGGGTGCGTCGGCGTCGGCCACCGCGGCGGCTGTCGGCAATGCCGTTGCCGAGGCGGCTGCGAGGCCCGCGGCGTAGCCTGAGATCCACTGGAGTCCGGGCGCGTCGAGGCCGCGAACGAGCTCGGCGAGCCGATCGGCACGCTCCGCGTCGAGCGGGAAAGCCTGGGACGTCGGCAACAGGTTCGCGGCCATGACGCGATCCTACGGAGCAGGGCTTGCGGGACGGAAAGAATGGCTTGTTATGCCCATATAACAGTCGGTTACCTGGCTGCCGGATACCGCGAATTCAGCCCCGCGATTGACAGGCGCAGGCCTGGCGTGTTGCTATCTGCCGGATGAACGCCGCCAGCCCCATGACGAAACCGCACCACAGCGCGCTACTTGGGCTGCTCCTGCTTACCTCGCCACGGTGCGGGACGACGGGCTAGACCCCGAAGTCACCTGGATTCAGGAACCCCGCACCGGCCAAGGCCGCTGCGGGGTTTCTTTTTTTGATCGGGAGGATTCATGACGGACCGCGTGAAGATCTTCGACACGACGCTGCGCGACGGCGAGCAGTCGCCCGGCTGCAGCATGACCCAGGACGAGAAACTGCGGGTCGCGCGCGCGCTCGCCGAGCTCGGCGTCGACGTCATCGAGGCCGGCTTCCCGGCCGCCTCGCCGGGCGACTGGGAGTCGGTCGCCGCAGTCGCGCGCGAAGTCCGGGGCAGCCAGGTCTGCGCACTCGCGCGCTGCACGCGCCCCGACATCGACGCCGCCTGGTCGGCGATCCGCGAGGCGGAGCGCCCGCGCCTGCACGTCTTCCTGGCGACCAGCGCGATCCATCGCGAACACAAGCTCAACATGGCGCGCGAGGAGATCGTGCGCCTCGCGGCCGAGGGCGTGCGCTACGCCCGCTCGCTGTGCGCCGACGTCGAGTTCTCGCCGGAAGACGCCTCGCGCACCGAGCTCGAGTTCCTCACCGAGGTGGTGCAGGCGGCCGTGGACGCGGGCGCGACGACGATCAACGTCCCGGACACCGTCGGTTACACGACCCCGCAGGAATTTCACGAGACCTTCGCGCACCTCAAGCGCCACGTGCGCGGCATCGACGCCGTGACGCTGTCCGTGCACTGCCACGACGACCTCGGCATGGCGGTCGCCAACAGCCTCTCGGCGATACGCGCAGGAGCGAGGCAGGTCGAGTGCACCATCAACGGCATCGGTGAGCGCGCGGGGAACTGCTCGATGGAAGAAGTCGTCATGGCGCTCAAGGTGCGCGAGGGCGCATTCGGCGCGACGACGGGCATCCGAGCGGAGCGCCTGTACCCGACCTGCCGGCTGGTTTCGACGATCACCGGCATGCCGATTCCGCGCAACAAGGCGATCACCGGCGAGAACGCGTTTGCGCACGAATCCGGCATCCACCAGCACGGCATGCTCCGCCACGCCACGACCTACGAGATCATGCGCCCGCAGGACGTCGGTCTCTCGCGCAGCCACCTCGTGCTCGGCAAGCACAGCGGTCGGCATGCCTTCCGCGAGCGCGTGCGCGAACTCGGCTTCGAGCTCGACGAGGAAGAGTTCAACGCGGTGTTCGCCCGCTTCAAGGCGCTCGCGGACCGCAAGAAGGAGCTGTTCGACGGCGACATCGAGGCGCTCGTGCTCGACGCCGAAGGCGGCAGTGACGGTCCCTGGTCGCTGACCCGGCTCGCGACCTCCGCGGTGACCGGCGAGCCGGCGCGCGCCGAGGTCGAGCTCACGCATGGCGACGGGCGGCGCCTCAGGTTCTCGGCGGACGGCGACGGGCCGGTGGACGCGGCGCTGAAGGCGATCGAGCAGGCAATCGACCTGCCGCTGCGCCTGCGCAAGTTCGAGGTGCGCAGCGTCAGCGAGGGCGAGGACGCCCAGGGCGAGGCGCTCGTGACTGTCGAGTGCGGGGGGCGGACCTACCGCGGCAGCAGCGTCAGCACGAATATCGTCGAGTCGGGCGTGCGCGCCTTCCTCGACGTGGTCAACCGTATCGAGCTGGCGCGGCAGGGTCCGCGGCGGGCGCAGGCGGCGGTCGGATGACGGCACGGACGCTGTTCGAGAAAATCTGGCGGGCCCACGAGGTCGTGCCGGAAACCGCCGAGACCCCGGCGATCCTGTACGTGGACCTGCACCTCATCCACGAGGTGACGACGCCCCAGGCCTTCACCGGGCTCGAGGCGCGGGGAATCCGCGTGCGTCGGCCCGGCAGGACCCTGGGTACGCTCGACCATTCGACGCCGACCGAGGCGGCGCAGGCATCCGGTCGCATCCCGATCCGCGACTCCTCCGCGGCGGCACAGGTCGCGGCACTCGAACGCAACGCACGCACGCACGGAATCGAGCTGCTCGGCCTCGGCGACGCGCGGCGCGGCATCGTGCACGTCATCGGTCCGGAGCTTGGCCGCACGCAACCGGGCATGACGATCGTCTGCGGCGACAGCCACACGAGCACGCACGGCGCCTTTGGCACGCTCGCCTTCGGCATCGGCACGACGGAAGTCGGGCATGTGCTCGCGACGCAGTGCCTGCTGCAGCGCAAGCCGAAGAGCCTCGCGGTCACGGTCGACGGCGGGCTGCAGGCGGGCGTCGGGGCCAAGGATCTCGTGCTCGCGATCGTCGGCCGGCTCGGCGTCGACGGCGGGACCGGCCACGTCATCGAGTACCGGGGCGAGGGCGTGGCTGCCCTGTCGATGGAAGAGCGCATGACCGTCTGCAACATGTCGATCGAGGCGGGCGCGCGGGCGGGCATGGTGGCGCCGGACGCGACGACCTTCGATTACCTGCGTGGCCGGCCCGGTGCGCCCGCGGGCGAAGACTTCGAGCGCGCGGTCGAGCGCTGGCGCGAATTTGCGGGCGATGCGGGCGCCGCGTTCGACCGCGAGATTGCGATGGATGCGGCGTCGATCGAGCCGATGATCAGCTACGGCACGAACCCGGGCATGGTGGCGCCCATCGGCGGCAGCATCCCCGAGCGCGGCGACGCGGCGTTCCTGAAGGCGCTGCGGTACATGGGCTTTGCCCCGGGCGAGCGGCTCGCCGGCAAGCGGGTCGACCTCGTGTTCGTGGGCAGCTGCACCAACTCGCGCCTGTCTGACCTCCGCCTGGCCGCCGCCGTGCTGCGCAACCGGCGGCTCGCGGCGGGCGTGCGCATGCTGGTCGTGCCGGGCTCGCAGCAGGTCAAGCACGCGGCCGAGCGCGAGGGGCTGCACGAGATCTTCACCGCCGCCGGGGCGGAGTGGCGCGAGTCCGGATGCTCGATGTGCATCGGCATGAACGGAGACGTCGCCGCGGCCGGCCAGTACGTCGTGAGCACGAGCAACCGGAATTTCCAGGGGCGCCAGGGCGCGGGCAGCCGCACGCTGCTCGCAGGGCCCGCGGCCGCGGCCGCGGCCGCCGTCACGGGCCGTATCACCGATCCCCGTGAGCTGGTGGCCTGAATCATGAGCACCGCCGCAATTCGGGTCATTCGCGCGCGCACCGTCGTGCTCGCCGCCGACGATGTCGACACCGACCAGATCATCCCGGCGCGCTTCCTGACGACCACGCGCCGCGACGGCTTCGCAGCCATGCTGTTCGCGGACTGGCGCCTCGACGCAGAGGGACAACCGAGGCCCGGGTTCCCGCTCAACGGGCCGGAAGCCCGCGGCGCCGAGGTGCTCGTCGCTGGCCGCAACTTCGGCTGCGGGTCCTCTCGGGAGCACGCCGCCTGGGCACTGCGCGACTTCGGGTTCCGCGCCGTCGTTGCGAGCTCGTTCGCGGACATCTTCCGCAACAACGCGCTCAAGAACGGCCTCGTGCCGGTGGCCGTGGGCGAAACCGCGCTCGCCTGGCTGACGGCGCATCCGGGCGTCGAGGTCACGATCGATCTCGAAGCTGCGACGCTGACAGCACCGGGCCTCGCGGCTCAGGCCTTCCCGATCGAGCCGTTTGCGCGCTACCGGCTGCTCAACGGCGTCGACGAGCTCGGTTATCTGCTGTCGCAGTCCGCGGCGATCGACGCCTACGAACGAAGTCGCGGCGAATGAGGGCCCGCATCGCCGTGCTGCCGGGCGACGGCGTCGGGCCGGAAGTCACGGCGGAGGCCGTGCGGGCACTCGAGGCGATCGCGGCGCGCTTCGGCCACGATTTCGAACTCGTCGAGGCGCCGGTGGGCGCGAGCGCGATGGAAGCCGGGCAGGAACCGCTGCCGGCGGCGACGCTCGCGCTCGCGCGAACGACTGACGCGGTGCTGTTCGGCGCGATCGGGTCGCCCCAATTCTCCGACCCGGCCGCGAAAGTCCGTCCGGAGCAGGCGATCCTCGGCTTGCGCGAAGCGCTCGGCCTCTACGCCAACCTGCGGCCGGTCGTGCCGCAGGCGAGCCTCAACCATGCCTCGCCACTCAAGGACTCGCTGCTGGAGGGCGTCGACCTCCTGATCGTGCGTGAGCTCACCGGCGGGATCTACTTCGGGCGCCGCACCCGCGAGGCGGACGCGGCAAGCGACGAATGCCGCTATACGACCGCGGAGATCGGGCGCATCGCGCGCGTCGCCTTCCGGCTCGGGGCAGCGCGCCGCGGGCGGGTCACTTCGGTGGACAAGGCGAACGTGCTCGAGACCTCCCGCCTGTGGCGCGAGACCGTCGCAGGCATCGGTCGTGCCGAGTTCCCCGCCGTCACCCTCGAGCACCAGCTCGTCGATTCCGCGGCGATGCTGCTGCTCACCCGCCCCGCGAGCTTCGACGTGCTGGTCACGGAAAACCTGTTCGGCGACATCCTCAGCGACGAGGCTGCGGCGCTCGCCGGCTCGCTCGGACTGATGCCCTCGGCCTCGCTCGGCGACGGGCGGCGCGGCCTCTATGAGCCGATCCACGGTTCCGCCCCCGACATCGCGGGACGTGGCGTCGCGAACCCGTTCGGCGCGATCGCGAGCGCGGCGCTCCTGTTGCGCCATTCGCTCGGGCTCGAGCGCGAGGCGGCTGCGGTTGAGGCGGCCCTGGCAGGCGCGATCGCCGCCGGCGTCCTGACCGCAGACATCGCGCAGCGCGGTGCGGCTGCCGCCGGCACGCGAGCCGCCGGCAGCGCGGTGATCGAACGGATCTGAGCGGCGGCATGGCGCGGCGCCGGGCGGAGGGCGTCAGCCGCCGGTGACCGCGCCTTCCGCCGCGCTGCCGACCAGCCGCCGGTACTTGGCCAGCACGCCGGGCGCGACCTCGAGCGGCGGCGGTTTCCAGGCCGCGCGCCGCGCCGCCAGCGTCGCCTCGTCGACCTCGAGCCGAAGTTCGCGCGCCACCGCGTCGATCGTGATGGCGTCGCCTTCTTCGACCAGCGCGAGCGGGCCGCCGACCGCGGCTTCCGGCGTGACATGGCCGACGACGAAACCGTGGCTGCCGCCGGAGAATCGACCGTCGGTGACGAGTGCAACCGAATCCCCGAGTCCGCGCCCCATGATCGCCGCGGTGGGCGAGAGCATCTCGCGCATGCCGGGCCCGCCCTTCGGGCCCTCATAACGCACGACGATCACGTTGCCCGGCGCGATGCGCCCGTCGAGGATCGCCTGCAGGCAGGACTCCTCCGACTCGAACACGCGGGCACGGCCCGAAAAAGAGAGGCCTTCCTTGCCGCTGATCTTGGCGACCGCGCCGGTGGGCGACAGGTTGCCGTACAGCACGACGAGGTGGCTGTCCCGCTTGATCGGGTCGTCGAAGCCGCGGATGACGTCCTGGCCGGCCGGGTAACGAGCGGCGTGCGCCAGGTTCTCGGCCAGCGTCGCGCCCGTCACCGTCAGGCAGTCGCCGTGCAGCAGTCCTCGCTCCAGCAGCATGGCGAGCAGCGGCGTGACGCCGCCGACCGCCACGAGCTCCGACATCAGGTACTTGCCGCTCGGCTTGAGGTCCGCGAGCACCGGTACCCGCTGGCCGATGCGCGTGAAATCGTCGAGCGCGAGCGGCACGCGCGCCTCGTGCGCGATCGCGAGCAGGTGCAGGACCGCATTCGTCGACCCGCCGAGCGCGATCACGGCCGTGATCGCGTTCTCGAAGGCTTCGCGCGTCAGGATCCGTGCGGGCGTGATGCCACGCTCCAGCAGCCGCACGACCGCCGCGCCTGCAAGCCGGCAGTCTTCGCGCTTCGCGTCGGAGACCGCCTCCTGCGCCGAGCTGTTCGGCAGGCTCATGCCGAGCGCCTCGATCGCCGACGCCATCGTATTGGCCGTGTACATGCCGCCGCAGGAGCCGGCGCCCGGGATCGCGCTGCGCTCGATCTCGGCGAGGCCCGCGTCATCGAGGTCACCCTTCGCATGTCGTCCGACCGCCTCGAAGACGCTGACGATGTCGCGGCGTCCCGCGCCCGGCCGGATCGTGCCCCCGTAGACGAACACCGCGGGCCGGTCGAGGCGGGCGATGGCCATCATGCAGCCGGGCATGTTCTTGTCGCAGCCGCCGATTGCGACCAGGCCGTCGAATCCCTGTGCGCCGGCGACGGTCTCGATCGAGTCGGCGATCACCTCGCGCGAGACCAGCGAGTAGCGCATGCCCGGCGAGCCCATCGAGATGCCGTCCGACACGGTGATCGTGTTGAACAGGACGTCGCGGCCGCCGGCGTCGCGCACGCCGCGGCAGGCGGCTTCCGCCAGCTCGCCGACATGCATGTTGCAGGGCGTCACCCGGCTCCAGGTCGAGGCGACGCCGACCTGCGGGCGGAGGAAGTCCTCGTCCGTGAAGCCGACCGCACGCAGCATCGCGCGGTTCGGCGAACGCTCGGCGCCGTCGACGACACGGCGCGAAAACTTGCGAGAATCGTAGCCCGCCATGACCGACCATCCTGTCGCATGCCGGCCGCAGTTGACAAGCCGGGCAGGGCGCCGGGATGATGGCCGCATGGTCCGCTCCGCCCGCCCGTTCTTCTTTAGCACCGCACAGGGGTACGGGCCGACGGGCTGATTGCGCGCAACGTGGCCAGATTCAGACCCCGCACCGGACACCGCTGCGGGGTTTTCGCTTTTCAGGAGGTCCGACATGGACGACGACAAGGGACTTGGCGACATCCGTCGCCGCATCGACGGCATCGACGAGGAGATCCAGCGGCTCATCGCCGATCGTGCGCGGCTCGCGCGCGAGGTCGGCGCGAGCAAGAAGGTGGCCGCCGCAGTCGACTTCTACCGGCCGGAGCGCGAAGCCGAGGTGCTGCGGAACGTGGTCGCCCGCAACCGGGGGCCCCTGAAGGACGAGGAGATGCTGCGCCTGTTCCGCGAGATCATGTCGGCCTGCCTCGCGCAGCAGGAGCCGCTCAAGATCGCCTTCCTCGGGCCGGAGGGAACCTACACCCACGCCGCGGTGACACGCCACTTCGGGCACTCGGTGCGCGCGCTGCCGCTGCCGGAGGTGGAAAACGTGTTTCGCGAGGTCGAGTCGGGCAGTGCCGACTTCGGCGTCGTGCCGATCGAGAACTCGACCGAGGGCACGGTGCGCCACTCGCTCGACATGTTCCTGTCCTCGCCGCTCTCGATCTGCGGTGAAGTCGAACTCGCGATCCGGCACCATCTGCTGACGCGGGCGGGCGGACTCTCGGACGTGCGCCGGGTCTGCGCGCATGCGCAGGCGCTCGCGCAGTGCCGCGCGTCTCTCGAGCAGTTGCTGCCCGGTATCGAGCGCGTCGCGGTCACGAGCAACGCCGAGGGCGCGCGTCGCGCGCGCGACGAGTCGGGGACTGCGGCGATCGCGAGCCAGGCGGCTGCGGAGATCTACGGGCTGCGCACGCTCGCCGCCGAGATCGAGGACCGGCAGGACAACACCACGCGTTTCCATATCGTCGGCCGCTCGCTGCTCGCGCCCTCCGGCCGCGACAAGACCACGCTGCTGATGTCCATGGCCGATAGCGAGGCGCCGGGCGCGCTGTATCGGCTGCTCGAGCCGCTCGCGCGCCATGGCATCAGCATGACCCGCATCGAGTCGCGTCCTTCGCTGCAGCGCAAGTGGCATTACGTGTTCTTCGTCGACATCCTCGGCCATGCCGGGGACCCGGAGATTGCGCCGGCGCTCGCGGAACTCGGGGCGACTGCGTCCCTGTTCCGGGTTCTCGGCGCCTACCCACGGAGCGTCTAGAACCGGAGAAAACCCAGAGTATTCAACGAGGTACCAGCTTTTTCTGGCATCGCCTTGACTCGCCTCCTAGATTCACGGAATATCGAGCGAATGCCACGCACAATGCACGCCCACACCGCCCTGCTGACGAACACCGGTTCGTCCGAGGCCGTGCGCGCGCTGCTCGTCACGATGCTGATCGGCACGGTACTCGTAGTCCTTATTGGAGGACTCAGCGGGGTTACGTGACCTGACGGCATAGCCGAACTTGTTACCAGAACCCCGCACCGGACCAGCCGCTGCGGGGTTCTTCGTTTCCGGGACCGGAGGAGAGCGAGCGATGAAGATTTATTTCGGGGAAGACGCGGATCCGCAGGCACTCAGGGACGGGCCGATTGCCGTGCTGGGCTACGGCAGCCAGGGCCGTGCGCACGCCCTCAACCTGCGCGACAGCGGCTATCCCGTGATCATGGGCCTGCGGCCCGACGGGAAGACTGCCGCGCGCGCGCGCGCGGACGGGCTCGAGGTGAAAAGCCCGGCCGACGCGGTCGCAGGCGCGACACTGGTCGCCTTCCTGACGCCCGACATGACGCACCACACGCTGTTCGAGCAGGTGAAGGAGCGGCTCTCCCCGCGCGCGACACTCCTGTTTGCGCACGGCTTCAGCGTCCACTACGGGCAAGTGAAGCCCGGCAAGTCCCACGACGTCGTGCTGATCGCGCCGAAGAGCCCCGGCGACCTCGTTCGCCGGCAATACGAGGCCGGGCAGGGCGTTCCCTGCCTGCTGGCCGTCGCGCAGGACGCAACCGGCCTGGCCAAGGCCCGCGCGCTCGCGTATGCGCACGCGATCGGCGGCACGAGGAGCGGCGTGCTCGAAACCAGCTTCGCGGAGGAGACGGAGACCGACCTGTTCGGCGAGCAGGCCGTGCTGTGCGGCGGCGCGACGGAGCTGGTCGTGAAGGGCTACGAAACGCTCGTCGAGGCCGGCTACCAGCCTGAGGTGGCGTACTTCGAGTGCCTGCACGAGCTCAAGCTCATCGTCGACCTGCTGTATGAGGGCGGGCTCGCGAAGATGCACCAGTTCGTGAGCGAAACCGCGAAGTACGGCGACCTGACGCGCGGGCCGCGCATCGTCGACGGCCACACGAAGGCTGCCATGCGGCAGGTACTCGAGGAAATCCGCTCCGGCGAGTTTGCGCGCGAGTGGATCGCCGAGAACGCCGAAGGCCAGCCGCGCTATCGCGAGCTGCTGCAGCGCGATCTCAACCACCCGATCGAGCGCGTGGGCAAGGTCCTGCGCGAGCGCATGGCCTGGCTGAAGCGCCAGGCCGCGGCCTGAGCCGCCGCGGCCGGATCGGGCAGGGACGCGTATGAAGGGAAGCGAGGCATTGCTGGAGGCGCTGCGTGACCGCGGGGTGGAAGTCGTATTCGGCTACCCGGGCGGCGCGATCATGCCGCTCTACGACGCGCTGCTCGGCTGCGGCATCCGGCACGTGCTGGTCCGCCACGAGCAGGCGGCCGCGTTTGCGGCGGACGGGTATGCGCGCGTGTCAGGGCGGCCGGGCGTATGCATCGCGACCTCAGGTCCCGGCGCCACCAATCTCGTCACCGGCATCGCCAACGCCTTCCTCGACTCGGTGCCGATGGTCGCCATCACCGGCCAGGTCTCGACGCCGCTGATGGGCACCGACGCCTTCCAGGAGGTGGACATCTTCGGCATCACGCTGCCGATCGTGAAGCACAGTTACGTCGTGCGCCACATCGAGGAGCTGCCGCGCATCGTCCACGAGGCCTGGGACATCGCCGCGAGCGGCCGTCCGGGCCCGGTGCTGATCGACCTGCCGAAGAACATGGCGGCGGGCGAGGCGCACGGCGCCGCGCGCGTGCACGAGCCGCGGCCGCCGCCGGCACGTGCCGAGGAAGCCCTGCTCGCACGTGCCGCCGCGATGATTGCCGCCGCCGAGCGTCCCGTGCTCTATGCGGGCGGCGGTATCGGCATCGGCCGCGCCGTGCAGGCGTTCCGCGACTTCGTCGCGGAGTCCGGCATCCCGGTCGTCAGCACGCTCAAGGGCCTCGGCAGCGTGCCGACCGACGAGGCGCTGTTCCTCGGCATGATGGGTATGCACGGCACGCGAGCCGCAAACACCGCCGTGCAGTCATCGGACCTGCTGGTCGTCGTCGGCGCACGCTTCGACGACCGCGCGACCGGAAAACTCGACGGCTTCGCGCCGGACGCGCGCGTCATCCACCTCGACATCGACCCCGCCGAGATCGGCAAGCTGCGGCGCGCGGACCTCGCGCTCGCAGGCGACCTCTCGCACTCGTTGGCGGCGCTCGCGGGGCTCGCGCAGCGGCCGCGCATCGCCGCCTGGCGGCGACATTGCCTGCGGCTCAAGGCCGAGCATGCATTCCGCTACGACGCGCCGGGCGAAGGCGTCTACGCGCCGGAGCTGCTGCGCCGCCTGTCGGTTGCCGCGGATGGCGAAGCGACGCTCACCTGCGACGTCGGCCAGCACCAGATGTGGGTCGCCCAGCACTGCCTGATCCGCCGGCCGGAACGGCACCTGTCGAGCGGCGGGCTCGGCGCGATGGGCTACGGACTGCCGGCGGCAATCGGCGCACAGCTTGCCGACCCCACACGCACCGCGATTGCGGTGAGCGGCGACGGCTCGATCATGATCAACATCCAGGAACTCGCGACGCTCAAGCGCTACGGATTGCCGGTCAAGGTCCTGCTGATCGACAACCAGTCGCTCGGGATGGTGCGGCAGTGGCAGGAGTTGTTCTTCGAGCGCCGCTTCAGCGAGGTCGACCTTTCCGACAACCCGGATTTCGCCGAGGTCGCGCGCTCCTTCGGCATCGACGCGCTGACCATCGACTCCAGGGGCCAGGTGGACGAGGCCGTCGACGCGCTCTTGCACCACCAGGGCCCGTTGCTCGTTCACTGCCGCATCGACCCCGCCGCCAACGTGTGGCCGCTGGTCCCGCCCGGACACACCAACGCCACCATGCTCGAGGAGAGCCTGCAATGAACCGCACGATCGAAGTCGGCCTCACGCACGCGGAAGGCGCGATCGTGCGCACGCTCGGCCTGATCGAGCGCCGCGGATTCGTGGTCAACGCGGTCGAGACCCTGCAGGACCCGCACGGCGGGCCGCTCCTGCTGCGCGTCGAGGTGGGCTCGCGCGGCCGGCCGTTCGACGTCCTCGTGCGCCAGATCCTGCGGCTGTTCGACGTGCGCCACGCACTGCTCGTCGAGCCGCAAGCCGGGCAGCGCCTCGTATGCTGAGCGAGGCGCCCGCCGCCGCGGCCGGGACCGCGGCCGCCCGACGCTGGGCGGTGCACAAGTTCGGCGGCTCGAGCCTGGCGGATGCCGACTGCTTCCGGCGCGTCGCGGACATCGTCGCGGAACTCCAGGATCCGTGCCTGGCGCTCGTGCTGTCCGCGTGCCGCGGCGTGACCGACTCGCTCATCAACCTCGTGACCGCCGCCGAGGGCGGGCGTCTCGATACCTGCCGCGCGAGCCTCGCGCGACTCGAGTCCCGCCACGCCGCGATCGCCGACGAGCTGCTCGGGGCCGCGGAACGGAACGCCTTCGTCGCGTTGCTGCAGTCCGACATCGGCGACCTCGAGCGCCTGCTGCACGCCGTTGCCCTCGTGCGCTCCGCAAGCCGCGACATCCGCGACCGTGCCGCCGGATTCGGCGAGTTGTGGTCGAGCCGCCTGTTCGCCGCCTACCTCGGTGCGCGCTTCGCCGGCCGCGCGGTGCGCTGGCTGGACGCGCGCGAGGTGATCGCCGTGGAGTGGGGGCCGCTCGGACCGGGCGTCCAGTGGGGCGCTTCGCGCGAGAACACGGCGCGCCTCGTCGGCCCGGACGCTGCGGGCGTGCTGGTGATCCCGGGCTTCGTCGCGAGCGATACGCGCGGGCTGCAGACCACGCTCGGGCGGAACGGCAGCGATTATTCGGCTTCCATCTTCGCGGCCCTGCTCCGGGCGCGCGAGATCGTGATCTGGACCGACGTGAGCGGTGTCCTGTCCGCCGACCCGGGCCAGGTGCCGGACGCGAAGGTCGTCGCATCGCTGTCGTACAGCGAGGCCATGGAGCTCGCCTATTTCGGCGCCAAGGTCATCCACCCGCAGACCATGGCGCCGGCGGTGGAGCAGGACATCCCGATCCGCATCCGCAATACCTTCGCGCCCGCGGAACCCGGGACGCTCATCGTCGCCGAGCCTGAGCCCGGCGAGCGGGTCAAGGGCATCACGAGCATTGCCGACGTCGCGCTCGTCAATGTCGAGGGCGCCGGCATGATCGGCGTGCCGGGTACGGCGCACCGGCTGTTCGGCACGCTGCACGAGGCCGGGATCTCGGTGATCCTGATCTCGCAGGGCAGCTCCGAGCACTCGATCTGCTTCGCCGTGCCTGCGGCGCAGGCGACCCTTGCCGAGCGTGCCGTGCGCCGCGCCTTCTCGGCGGAGCTGCGCGACGGGCAGATCCAGAGCGTCGCCGTGGACGCCGGCTGCGCGATCGTCGCCGTGGTCGGCGACGGCATGGCGCGTGACCACGGCAGCGCCGGCAAGCTGTTCCAGGCCTTTGCCCAAGCGGGCATCAATGCGCGGGCCATCGCGCAGGGCGCCTCGCAGCGAAACATCTCCGCCGTGATCGACGGCCGGGAAGTTTCGAAGGCGCTGCGCGCCGTACATTCGGCCTTCTACCTGTCGCCGCACACGCTGTCGATCGGCGTCGTGGGGCCAGGCACGATCGGCAGCGTCCTGCTCGAGCAGCTAGACTCGCAGTCCGAGCGGCTGCGGCGCGACTTCAACCTCGACCTGCGCGTGCGCGGCATCGCGACTTCGCGCCGCATGCTGCTCGCCGGGCAGGCGATCGACCTCGCCGACTGGCGCGCTCACTTGGATCGCGCGGGCGAGCCGCTCGACCTCGAGCGCTTTACGGCGCACGTAGCCGCCGAACACCTGCCGCACCGCGTGATCATCGACTGCACGGCGGACGCCGGCATCGCGGGCCGGTACGCGGGCTGGATGCGTGCCGGGTTGCACGTAGTGACGCCGAACAAGAAGGCGAACAGCGCCGCGCTCGCCGAATTCCGGCGCATGCGCGAGGCGCGCCGCGCAGCGGGCGCGCAGTACTTCTACGAGGCGACAGTCGGGGCGGGGCTGCCCATCATCCTCACCCTGCGCGACCTGCGCGAGACCGGTGACCGCATCCGCGAGATCGAGGGCATTTTGTCCGGCACGCTCGCCTACCTGTTCAATGTCTTCGACGGCGGCGTACCGTTCTCCGAGGTCGTGAAGGACGCGAAAGCGCGCGGACTCACCGAGCCTGACCCGCGCGATGACCTTTCGGGCATGGACGTCGCCCGCAAGCTCGTGATCCTGGGCCGTGAAATGGGCCTCGAGCTCGAGCTCGGCGACGTCGAGGTCGAGAGCCTGGTACCGGCGGCACTGCGCGACTGCAGCATCGACGAGTTCCTCGCGCGACTGCCCGCGGAGGACGCGGCGATGTCCGCGCTCGCTGCCGAGGCACGCCGTGAGGGGCAGGTGCTGCGCTACGTGGCGCGCCTGACCGCCGCCGGCCGCGCGACGGTCGCCCTGGAGCGGCTCCCCGCGGGACATGCCTTCGCCAACATCGCGCTGACCGACAACGTCGTGCGCTTCGTCACCGACCGCTACTGCGACAACGCGCTCGTGGTGCAGGGCCCCGGGGCCGGGCCGGCGGTGACCGCGGCCGGAGTCTTCAGCGACCTGCTGCGGCTCGCGGCCGGCATCGGCGCCCGCATCTAGTCGCCGTCCATGGCGCTCACGGCGGCAACGGCGTTCGCGCCGGCCACGGTCGGCAACGTCGGCGTGGGATTCGACATCCTGGGGCACGCCTTCGGCGTGATCGGCGACCGGGTGCGCGCGGAGCGCAGGACCGAACCGGGCGTGCGCATTCGTGCGATCGCGGGCGCCGAACAGGACCTGCCGCACGAACCTGCGCGCAACACGGCAGGGCAGGCGGTGCTGTCCTTCGCGCAGGCAGTGCCGGTCGATTTCGGCATCGAACTCTCGATCGAGAAGGGCATCCCGCTCGGCTCCGGCCTCGGCGGGTCGGCGGCCTCTGCCGTCGCGGCCGTGGTCGCCGTCAATGCCCTGCTCGACTCGCCGTTGCCGGCCGAGGCGCTGCTGCCGCATGCGATCGCCGGCGAGGCGGTTGCAAGCGGGGCGCGCCATGCGGACAACGTCGCGCCGGCGCTGTTGGGCGGTCTCGTGCTCACGGTCGGCATCGACAACCCGCGCGTCCGGCAGGTCCCGGTTCCTGCGGCCATCCGCTGCGTGCTGATCCACCCACGCATGTTCCTCTCGACCCGCCAGGCGCGCGGCGTGCTGACGCGGCTCGTCGACCTGTCGGACGTCGTGTGGCAAACGGCGAACCTCGCAGGATTCATCGCGGGCTGCTATGCGAACGATCTCGCGCTGCTGCGCGAGTCGTTCGAGGACGTGCTGATCGAACCGCAGCGCGCGAAGCTCATACCCGGATTCCCGGCGGCGAAGCGCGCCGCCCTCGCGGCCGGCGCGCTCGGCTGCTCGATCTCGGGCGCGGGACCCTCGGTTTTCGCCTGGTGCGAGCAGGCGAGTGCCATCGCCGTGCGCGACGGCATGCTCGCTGCATTCAGGGGCGCAGGACTCGAGTGCGACCACTGGATCGCGCCGATCGGCGGCGACGGCGCGCGCATCGTGGAGCGCCGGTGAAGTTCGCGAGCACGCGCGATCCGGCGCTCGCGGCCACGCTCGCACGCGCGCTCGTGGACGGGCTCGCCCCCGACGGCGGGCTCTACGTACCGCAGGCGATTCCGGCAGCGGATGCAGGTGCCGAGGGCGCTCCGCTCGGCACGCTTGCGCCGCAGCTGCTGGCGCCATATTTCGCAGGCGATGCGCTGTCACGTTCGCTTGCGGAGATTTCGCGCGAGGCCTTCGATTTCCCGGCGCCGCTGCAGTCCTGGCAAGGCGCCCCGGAGCGTCTGTCGTTGCTCGAGCTGTTCCACGGTCCGACTGCGGCGTTCAAGGATTTCGGGGCGCGGTTTCTCGCTGCCTGCCTCGCACGGCTGCGCCAATCCGAAGGGCGGGGGCACACGGTCCTCGTCGCGACCTCGGGCGACACGGGCGGTGCGGTCGCCGCAGCATTCCAGGGCAGGCCGGGTTTCCGCGTGGTGCTGCTCTATCCCGAGGGCCGCGTCTCGCCGGTGCAGGAGCAGCAGCTTTGCTGCTGGGGCGGCAACGTGACCAGCCTCGCCGTGCGCGGCAGCTTCGACGATTGCCAGCGCCTGGTGAAGCAGGCATTCGCGCGCGAGGAACTGCGCGAAACCCATGCGCTCACGTCTGCCAACAGCATCAATATCGGTCGCCTGCTGCCCCAGCTCGTGCTGTTCGCGTCGGCGGCGCTCGAGATCCGGGCCAGCGAAGGGGAGCCCGCGAACTTCGTGATTCCGTCCGGCAACCTCGGCCTCGCGACCGCCTGCGCCTGGGCGCGCGAGATGGGTCTGCCGATCCGCGACATCGTGCTCGCGCACAATGCGAATCGCACGGTGCCCGACTTTCTTGCCGGCGGCCCCTGGCGCCCCCGGGCGAGCGTCGCGACGATCGCCTCGGCGATGGACGTCGGCGATCCCAGCAACATGGAACGGTTGATGGCGCTCTACCCGGGCAACGCGGCGATCGCGGGCCGATTGCGCGCTTCGTCGATAGACGACGCGGCGATCCGAGCCAGCATCGCCGCCGAGTTCAGGCGCACGGGATTCGCGCCCTGCCCGCACACGGCCGCGGGGCTCGCGGCCTACCGGGCGCTGCCGGAAACCGAACGGCGCCGGGGTCACTGGGTCGTCGTGGCCACCGCCCACGCGGCGAAGTTCCCCGAGACGGTGGAGCCGCTCGTCGGCCGGCACATCGAACCGCCGCCGCAACTCGCGGCACTGCTTGGCCGGCCGGTCCAGCGGCGGCGAATCGACGCCGCACTCGGCGCACTGGTCGCGGAACTCCCGGAGGCGACGTGCATGCCCTGACACAGGCCGAAAATGGCTTACCAACCGCGGCGGACGTGCGTGCTGCCGCGCTCCGGCTCCGCGGCCAGGTGATCGCCACACCCTGCCTGCACTCACCCGGGCTTTCGCAGGCGACGGGCGCCCACATCTTCGTCAAGTTCGAGAACCGGCAGGTAACCGCCTCATTCAAGGAGCGCGGCGCGCTCAACAGCCTGCTGCAGCGCGGCGGACGCGCTCGCGACCGCGGTGTCATCACGGTGTCCGCCGGCAACCACGGGCAGGCGCTCGCCTACCACGCGCGCCGTCTCGGGATTCCGGCGACGGTGGTGATGCCGCGGCACACGCCCTACGTGAAGGTCGAGCAGACGCGGGCGCACGGTGCCGAGGTGGTGCTGGAGGGCGAAGCCCTGGCGCAATCGGAGGCGCACGCGAAGAAGCTCGCGTCCGCGCGGAAACTCGCGTTCGTTCATCCCTTCGACGACCCGGCGGTGATCGCCGGGCAGGGCACGGTAGCGCTCGAGATGCTGGAGGCCGAGCCCGGGCTCGATGCGCTGGTCGTGCCGGTCGGCGGCGGCGGCCTGATTGCAGGCATGGCGCTCGCCGCGAAGGGGGAGAACCCGCGGCTCAAGGTCGTCGGCGTGCAGGTCGCGAGCCATCCTTCCATGCGCGCAGCACTGCGCGGTCGGACGATTGCCGGCCAGCGCAGCACGATCGCCGAGGGCATCGCCGTCAAGACCGCGGGGCGGATCACGCGGCGCATCGCGCGGCGACTCGTCGACGCGATCGAAATCGTCGACGATGCGGGGATCGAGCGCGCGCTGACGCTGTATCTCAATGTCGAGAAAACGGTTGCTGAAGGCGCGGGCGCCGCGGCCCTCGCCGCCGTGCTCGCGCATCCCGCGCGCTACCGCGGCCGTCGGGTCGGGGTCGTGCTCTCCGGCGGCAACATCGACCCGAACCTGCTGGCATCGGTGATCGTGCGCGACCTCGTGCGGCAGCAGCGCATCGTGGCCCTGCGCATGACCATGCCGGACCGGCCTGGCTACCTGGCGCGCATCAGCCAGGTCATCGCGGACCAGGGAGCGAACGTGCTGCAAGTCGACCATCGGCGCTTGTCCGTGTCGCTGCCGGCGCGGTCGGCGACTCTCGAGCTCACCTTCGAGGCGCGGAGCGCGTCCCATGCGGAGGAGGTCGTCGCTGCCCTGCGCGGGACGGGCCTCGACCCGGAGATCCTGCCGCCCTGAGTTCGCCCAACCCGACAGGACAGCCAGTTCTCCCTAGTTTCCGACCCGCCGCCAGGCCCCGCCCGGCCCCCAGCTGGCGCCCAACACATTTAATATGAGTCGCCCGGCGGCGATGCTCGTGAGCCCGTTCACGAAATCGTAGGACGGGGCGATCTCGACGATGTCCATGCCGACGATCCGGTTCCGGCGCGCCACGGTGCGCAGCAGCGGGGCGAGCTGGCGGAAATAGATGCCGCCCGGGGTTGGCGCCATGACCGCGGGCATCTCGGTCGGATCCAGCCCGTCGGCGTCGATCGTGAGGTAGACGGCGCGGCCTTCCGGGATGGTGGCAAGCACCGGGTCCATGCCCTCGGCATGGATCTGCTCGGCGCCGAACAGGTGCGAGCCGAAGGCCCGGGCGGCCTGGACTTCACGCTGGCGTGCGCTGCCGATGGCGCGTAAGCCGATCTGCGTCATCCCGCAGACGGCCTTGAGCTTGCTCGCCCATTGCAGCGGGCTCGAGTAGCCGCGGCGCACGCCGCCGACTTCCTCGCGCCAGTCGAGGTGCGCGTCGACGTGCAGGATGTGCACGGGCTCGCCGACGGCATCGAGGGCGTCCACGACCGGGATGGTGACGCCATGGTCGCCGCCCAGCACGACGAGTTGCGCGCCCTGCTTCCAGATGTGCCGCACGCGCGCGGTGACGGCCGCGGCATAGGCGTCGTAGTCGCCGCCGTCGAAGGCGACGTCGCCCATGTCGACGTGACTCGGCAGGCTCGACGCGAGATCGGCGCCGACGTCGAAGTCCCAGTGCGCTGCGTCGTAGCAGAAGCTGTGCGACATGGCGCGGATCGCGCCCGGCGCCTTCGACTGGTCGTTCGGGAAGGGGTCGTGCCCGTAAGGCTCGCTGTGGCGCACGCCAAGGATCGCAAGCTCGGCGTTCCAGCCGGACGCATCCGTCGCGACCGGCCAGTCGAGGAAGGATCGCTCGGGTTTCAGCGTGGGCTCGAGCTGTGTCATGTCCGCGCTCCGCGTTTTGCGTCGATCGTAAGCCAGAGCAGGGCGGCGACGACAGAAGTCATCGCGCCGGTGGCGAACACCCTGCCCCAGCCGCCTTCCGCCGCCGAGATCGTCGCGATGAAGAACGTGCCGACGACGCCGCCGATGTTTCCGCCCATGTTCAGCACCGCCGTCGCAGCCATCGAGTCGTTGGGCTCGAGCCGCATCGCCACGCCCCAGTAGTTGCCCTCATTCAATTCTACGAAGGCGAAGGCGAGGCACAGCGCCGCAATCGCCCAGTACGGGTTTGCGAGCGCCACCGTGAGGAACAGGAAGAGCCCGGCGATCGGAAGCGCGATGAGAGGAATGATGCGGGGACCCCAGCGGTCGCCGTATTGCAGGCGGAACCGGTCGGAGATCCGCCCGCCCACGGCCGCGGCGCCGCCGGCCATGACGAATGGCAGCGCGCCGAGCCAGCCGCTTTCGAGCACGGAAAGCTTCCGGTCCTGGACGAGATACAGGAAGCTCCAGTTCGTCACCAGGTAGAACACGTAGTTCATGATGAGGTAGGAGAGCGTCAGCAGCAGGATCTGCCGGTTGCCGAGCACGCGCAGCACGCGCGACCAGCTGAGCGGTACGGCGGCGTCGTACGGCGGATTGCCGGCGAGCTCGGCCCGCTCCGCCGGTTTCACCCACGGATGTTCCCCGGGAGTGTCGCGCACGACGATCCACCATAGCGCGACCAGCAGGAGCGAGGGCAGGCTCGTCATCAGGATCGCGGCTTGCCAGCCGTGGGCGTTCATGAGCGTCGCGACCAGCGGCGCGGCGATGAACGCGCCGGTCCAGAGGCCGGTCACGTTCAGGCCCATCATCGTGGACCACCGACCGACGGGGAACCAGTGGCGGATCGTGCCGGCGCCGACCGGGTAGAGGCCGCCGTACGCGATGCCCATCAGCGAGCGGGAAAACGCGAGCGTCGCGAGCAAGAAGCTGCCGGTCGCGAGCAGCGGAGCCGCCGCCGTCAGCACGCTCGCCACAACCGCGAGGATGCCGATGACGCTGATCGTGAAGCGAGCGCCAAAACGCTGACCGAACAGCGCGCCCGGCACCTGGAACGCCGCGTACACGATCAGGAACGCATTCATGACCCAGCCGATCTGCTGCTGGCTGAGGCCCAGCTGCGGGATCATCTGGCCTGCCGCGATATTGAGGCCCTGTCGCTGCAGGTAGCTCGAGATCGCGAACCCGAAGATCAGCGCGAAAACCAGCCAGCGGATGCGCGGCGTCGGCATCGCGACAGTCTATCCGGTTGGCCGGCCCGAACGCCCGTACAGGGTTTCGCAGGTGCCAAGACGTTCCGCTATTCGATCCAGGATCCGCGATGCGGTCTCGAGACTTGCCACCGGAACATCATTGGTCATTTCCAGTAGCAGGAACTCAATCGCGGCATCCAGTTCCGACAGGCACTCCATGCCAGCCTCCGTCACGGCCAGAAGTCGAAGCTGTCGTTCGCCCGCTGACCGATTGATCGACAGGTAGCCGGCATCACAAAGTCGGCTTGCCGTCTCCCGCGCACCAGGCCGTGTCACGTGCAGCCGCTGCGCCAGCTCCGTGAGCGTGGCTGTACCGCCCGACTGCTCGGCGAGCTGGAATATTCGCCAGCCGGGAACCGTGAGCTGGAAGTGGACGGCCATGCCGGACCGCGCGCGGCCGATCAAGCGAGCAACACGCTCGATGGCGCTCGTGAAGTCAAGCGCCTGCCTGGACCAGGGGCTAGGGAGCTGGTGACTCGCTGACACTTCAGATTGCCGGCAAACCTCGGGAGTGTGTTCGCCGGCGGAGTATCGGTCCGCGAATAATGAGAAGGGAACCTTCGAATCTGGCGTATTGCGAAGGCTTCCTTCCCTTTTTTTGCATGCAGGGGGCCGGGCCGAGGGTCGGGAGGCGCCGGTCGGCGGGCGCCTCGTCAGTCGACGTCGAGCCCCAGGTCCAGCGAGCGCGCCGAATGCGTGAGCCCGCCGATCGAGACGGAATCGATGCCGGTCTCCGCGACTGCGCGCAGGTTCGCGAGAGTGATGCCGCCCGAGGCCTCGAGGTGGCATCGGCCGGCCGCAGTCGCGACCGCCGAGCGCAGCTGATCCGTCGTCATATTGTCGAGCAGCACGGCAGCGACCCGGCAGGCCAGCGCCTCTTCGAGCTGGGTGAGCGTGTCCACTTCGGTCTGGACCGGGAAAGCGTCGCCGTAAAGCGCCCGGACCCGGCCGACCGCTGCAGTGATCGATCCGGCCACGCCGATGTGGTTGTCCTTGATCAGCACCGCGTCGTAGAGCCCGAAGCGATGGTTGACGCCGCCGCCGACCGCAACTGCGTACTTCTCGAGCGCGCGCAGACCCGGCAGCGTCTTGCGCGTGTCCTTGATCGCGACGCCCGTGCCCGCGACCGCGCGCACGGCGGCAGCCGTCGCGGTGGCGATGCCGGAGAGCCGGCCGAGGAGGTTGAGGATGACGCGCTCGCCCGAGAGGAGAGCGCGCGCCGAGCCGTTGAGGGTGGCCACGGCATCACCTGGCTGGACGTCTGTCCCGTCAGGCGCCTGGACGTCGCCGGCCGCAGGCTCGGCGAATTGCGCCAGCACGATTGCAATCGCGTCACTGCCCGCGATGCGGCCGGGCTCGCGGCTGCGGATCACGGCGGTCATCCGACTGCCCGCGGGTACGATTGCGTCCGTCGTGATGTCGCCGCGGCTGCAGAAATCCTCGGCCAGCGCAGCCTGGATGACGCGAGTCAGGGCCTCGCGCGGCACGACCGGGCTCAAGCGACGCGGCTTCGCGCGCCCGAGAGTGGCACGGCCGGCGTCGCGGCCGGCCGCACGAAGCGGCGCACGGCACCACCCGGCGCGGGCTGCGGGTAGTCCAGCCGGTAATGGGCGCCGCGCGACTCGCGACGCGCAAGGGCGCCGTCGAGCAGCAGCCGCGCGATCGTCATGAGATCTTCTTCTGCGCGAGCGGCGGCCTTCCGGTCGGCGATTACCTTCGTCGCAGCGGCCATGTCCGGGCCGTTCCTCACGGGACCGAGGCTCCGGCCGACGAGGCGGCGCAGCGCAAGGATCCGTTCCGGGTCCGGCGTCGCGTGCGCCGATCGCCGCGGCAGGTCAAGCGCCCCGGTGGGCATGCGCAGTTTCGACGCACGGATGGCGTCCGCGACGCGCGCGCCGAATACGAGGCCCTCGAGCAGCGAGTTGCTCGCAAGGCGGTTACCTCCGTGCAGGCCCGTGGCCGCCGCCTCGCCGCAGGCCCAGAGGCCCGGCATGGAGGTTGCACCCTGCGCGTCGGTCGCGATGCCGCCCATGTGGAAGTGTGCGGCAGGCGTGATCGGCAGCGCCTGCCGCGTCGGGTCGAAACCGGCGGCCCGTGCGAGGCTGCAGGCGCCGGGAAAACGCGCCTCGAGTGCCAGTACCCGCTTTGCGTCGAGAAACACCGGCCCGCCGGCGAGCCGGCGCAGGGCGACAGCGCGTGCGACCACGTCGCGGGGCGCGAGTTCCGCGTCCGGATGCATCGCGGCCATGAACCTGGCGCCGGTGCCGTCGAGCAGCATGGCACCGGCGCCGCGCAGCGCTTCCGTCAAGAGAGGCAGGGGATCGCCGACGACGTCGAGCGCGGTGGGGTGGAACTGCACGAACTCGAGATCGGCGAGCATCACGCCGCGCCGCTCGGCCGCCGCAAGCCCGACGCCGCGCGACGTGGCGCGGTTCGTCGTGCGGTCAAAGCAGGCGCCGATGCCGCCGGTCGCGACGACGACGTGCGGGGAGAGTACCGCGAGGCGCCCGCCGTCCGCGGCTTCGAGAAGGACTCCCGCGGCCTGCGGCCCGCAGGCAATGTAGTCCACGAGCTCGAAGCCTTCCAATCGGCCGATATCGGGGCGGCGGACGACCGCGGTGCGCAAGGCGCGCATGACGGCGGCGCCCGTGCGGTCCCCGCCCGCGTGCACGATGCGGTCACGGCCGTGGCCGGCTTCGCGGCCGAGCGTCAGTTCGCCGTCGTCCGCGGCATCGAAGCCGACGCCGAGCGCTCGCAGCCAGTCGACGCGGTCCGGCGCCGCTTCGGCGACCAGTGCCGCGATCGCGGGATCGGCGAGTTCCGCCGCCACGCGCAAGGTGTCGGCGGCATGCAGCGCCGGCCGGTCGCCGCTGCCGATCGCCGCCGCGATTCCGCCCTGCGCGAGGCGCGAGGAACCGCCGCCAATGGACTCGTCCGCGACGATCGTGCATCCGTCGAGTCCGAGCGCGGCGGAGAGGCCGGCGATGCCGCCACCGACGACGACCGCGGGCGCGGTGATGAAGTCCGGGTGCGTCACGGCCTGATCGCGAGCATCCGGGTGACGGCCTGGCGTGCACGCTCGGCCACAGCGGGCGGGATCTGGACCTCGTGCCGCAGGTGACGGAGCGAGTCTGCGATGCCGGCCAGGGTGATGCGCTTCATGTGCGGGCAGAGATTGCAGGGTCGGACGAACTCGACATCGCGGAACTCGGCCGCGACGTTGTCGGACATCGAGCACTCCGTGACCATCACGACGCGCGGCGGCCGGTTCCGGTCGACCCAGGAGATCATCCCCGCGGTCGAGCCGACGTAGTCGGCTTCCGCCAGCACGTCGGGTGGGCACTCCGGATGCGCGATCACGCGGATACCCGGATGGTCCTTGCGGTATCCGCGCAGCTGCTCGCCCGTGAAGCGCTCGTGCACCATGCAGCTGCCTTCCCACAGGATCACCTCGACGCCGGTCTGCGAAGCGACCCAGCGGCCGAGGTATTGGTCGGGCAGGAAGATCACGCGCTCCGTCCCGAGCGACTCGACGACGGCGACGGCGTTGCCGGACGTGCAGCAGATGTCGGATTCCGCCTTGACCTCGGCGGACGTGTTCACGTACGTGACGACTGGCACGCCGGGGTAACGCTGGCGCAGCAGGCGCACGTCGGCGCCGGTGATGGATTCGGCCAGCGAGCAGCCGGCGCGCAGGTCCGGGATCAAAACGGTCTTGCCCGGGTTCAGGATCTTGGCGGTTTCGGCCATGAAGTGCACGCCCGCCATGACGATCACGTCGGCCTCGGTCTCGACCGCCATGCGGGCGAGGGCGAGCGAATCGCCGCGCAGGTCCGCGACGCCGTGGAAGATGTCGGGCGTCATGTAGTTGTGCGCGAGCACGACCGCGCGGCGCACCTTCTTGAGCGCCTCGATCTCGGCGATCACCGGCTCGATTGCCGCGATCTCGATGTCCGGCAGGATGCCGGCCAGGTTCCCCACGGTCCTTACTCCATTTATGCTCGGAGTGAGTATTATAGGTCAATAGAGACGCGCTCGCACGACCTCTTTGCGGAAGCGGAAAAGCTTTGCGGGACGGCCTCTTGCGGGCCTTTCCACGGACCGCGTCGGCTCCAGGAAACGGCCGTTCTCGACCAGCCGCCGGAAGTTCTGCTTGTGCAGCCGCACGCCGGCCAGCGCCTCGACCGTGCGCTGCAACACCAGCAGGGTGAAGGTCTCCGGCAAGAGCTCGAACACGACCGGCCGGTACTTCAGCTTGCCGCGCAGTCGCCCGAGCGCGGTCGCGACGATGCGGCGATGGTCGGACGCGAGCGCGAGGCCCGCGCCGCCGCTCGCGGGTGCCGGTAACCCCTGGTCGCGCCGGCACTCCGGCACGAGGCCGGCCTCGTACAGGAGCTCGTAGCGCTCGAGCACGCGAATCGGGTCCCAGGCGCGCCGGTCGCCGAAATTCGCGCGCACCCGATGCCTGCGCGCAACGTCGCGCCCGGCCCAGCGCGTCAGCGCAGGCAGCAAGGCTTCACCGACGAGTGCTGGCATCCGGGTGCGTCGGTCCTCCCAGGGGAGCAGGCGGTAGGCGTCGACCCAGGCTGCTCCGGGCTCGGGCGTTGCTTCCCTGACAAGGCCGAGGTAGGCGACAGAAAGGTGGCGCGTGTCCTCCGGCGTGCGTTGACGATCGCGATCTCCGAACGTGTAGAGCTGCTCGACGTAGCCGACCGCGAGACCCGTCTGCGCCGAAATCCAGCGCCGCAGGCCGAGCTCGAGCGTGGCGTCGCGGTCCGCGTCGAGCGGACCTGAAGGCAGCGCGGCGACGTCGGCGCCGGAAGTCGTGGTCGTCAGGACACGCGGCCGGCCGTCGGTGACCGCCACGATGACCGCATCGAGGCCCAGCGTAAGTCGGCGCGGCATGCGCGCGATGATGCCACAGGTGCGACCGGACCTTCAGGCACGGTTGCGAGCGCGTCCGCGGTCAGTGGCGCGGCGTCTCCCAGTAACGCGGTGCCTTGTAATAGTCGAAGGCCTGGGTGCGGAAGTCCTGGCCGTCATTGCGCGTCAATTCATCGAGATCGCCGATCGGGGCTGCCTCGAGTTGCGCCTTTGAGAAATTGACGACGTAACTGCCCTTGGACTTGTCGTACTTCAGCGACGACCACGGCACCGGGTGGTATTTCTCCGCCATGCCGAGGAAGCCGCCGAACGAGACGACCGCGAACATGATGTCGTTGGAAAGCTTGTCGAGGACCACGTCCTCGATCTCGCCGATCTTCCTGCCGGAAGTGTCATTGACAGACGTACCGCAGACCTTGGTCGCGCGGATGGCAGAAGTATGGCCGCTGGCGGTGGGCATGAGTGGAATCTCCTGTTGGTCTTGCTGCTGTTGCTCATGCTGACCGAGCGCGGCGTGCCGACCTGCCGGTGTACCGCCCATTGCCGCGTCGGACGCGGGTGCAAGATTTGTCAGGCGACCCGGTCACGGCGCAGCATGGACACATGAGCCGGGCATTCGTGAAGGAATCCGATGGCGCGGACGGCGAGGAGCTCGCCGAGCTGCGGGTCAGCCCGCATCGCAACCTGGTGACCGAGGACGGCCGGCGCCAGATCGAGGAGGCCGTTGATCGCCTGCGTGCGGAACTTGCTGCGGCGCGCGGCGCGGACGACCGCGCGACCGTGCGGCGCATTCAGCGCGACTTGCGCTACTGGACGGAACGCCAACGCACAGCCGAGCTCGTGCCGCCTGCGCCAGCTGGAGGCAAGGCGCGGTTCGGGTCGGTTGTCTTGCTTGGAAAGCCTGGCGGCGGCGAACTCGAGTACCGGATCGTCGGTGAAGACGAGGCGGACCCCGCGCGCGGGCGAATCTCCTACGTGTCGCCGATCAGTCGGCGGCTGATCGGCGCCGAAGCCGGGGACGAGATCGAGCTGCCGGATGGGTGGGCGGAGATTCTCGCGGTGCGTTGAAGGCTCACGCGGCCACGAGCGTGCGAACGATCGCCGTGCCCGCGATAAAGCCGGCGAGCGAGAGCAGGACCGAGCCGGCGGCGTAGGCCGTGGCGGCCAGCGTCTCGCCGCGCTGCCAGAGCCCAACGGTGTCGAGCGCGAACGCCGAAAAAGTCGTGAAGCCGCCGAGCAGGCCGGTCGCGAGGAAGAGTTTCATCGAATCGTCAATTCCGGTGTCGCGCCACGCGAGCCACGCCGCGAGCGCGCCCATGGCCGTGCAGCCGACGAAGTTCACGATAATGGTCGCGAGCGGGACGTTCGGCCCGGCGAGCGCAATCGCAGCGCGACCGACACCGAAGCGCAGCACGCTGCCGATGCCGCCACCGAGGAAAACCCAGCCGACCTGCATGAGCGCCTGCATGACATATCTTGGCCGCACTGAGGATCAGAACTCAATACTTTCCGTTACTTGCAGTTACTTCCTGAGAACTCATCGAATTGAATAGCCGCTCCATCGCCCGATCATCCCGACACTCGGAACCATGGATTTGCCGCAAAAAGAGGGGATAATCGCGCTGCAGGCCTGCTCTCAAGTACTGGACACAATGCTGTGGCCGCTGCCCAGGACAGGCACAACACCACAGGAGGAAGACACTTGAAAACGATACACCGCGCGCTGCTGGGATCAGCGCTCGTTCTGCCGCTCTCGATCGGCGTCGCCCTGGCCAGCGAGACTATGGAGAAAGGCACCCAGATCGCGTGCACGGACGTGAAGTACAGCTCCGAGTTCCTCGCGAAGTACCCGAATGCTCCGGCTGCCTGCCTCGAAGCGCGTGACCATGACGGCAAGGTTTACGCGAAGTTCAATGCCCGCGTGTTTCTCAACAGCGCGGACCGCACGACCGTCGAGTTGCTGAACGTCAAGGGCGACCGCCTGTCGACCTTCAGCTTCAAGCCGGCCCCCGATGCAGGCGTCAACATCAATGGCAAGAAGGTGAAGTTCACGGACCTCAAGAAAGGCGAGACGATCTCCTTCTGGGTGTCCTCGGACCGCCTGACGGCTTCCGAACTGCCGGGCTCGACCGAAGAGTCCTGGGCCGTGCTCCCGCCCGAGTAATCTCGGCGCAGGCGACTGCCAGGGGCCCGGCGCGGACTGCGCCGGGCCCTTTTTCATGTCAGTCGTCGGTGGGTGCGGATGGCGCCGCGACCGGCGTGAATTCGAGGTCGTGATAGTCGAAACTGAAGTCCGCGACCGGCGAAAAAGCCTTCATCGAGATCCGCGCGGGCCGGCCGTCCGCATCGAGTGCGAACGTGACGAAAGCGGGCTCCATCAGCGGGTCCGGCCAACGCGCCACGAAGGTGTCGTAGGCCCAGTGCTCGAGCGGGCCGATCATGCCGGGCGTCTGCTTGAAGTCGATCGTGAGTGATCCGTTCGATTCGCTGACCGCGATCGGGCCATACCAGGGATCGGCGTACGCGCCGGCGTAACCGGCAAGCTGCAGCGAAGGCGAGGATCGCGGGCGATCTGCAAAGGGCTTGCGTTGGGCCTCGAGCCCGGCGGCGTTGCGTTCGTCCAGGAAATCCTTGAAAGCCCGCGGCCAGTCGCGCTTCGGCAGGCCGAGATAGTGGTCGAGCAACTCATAGTGCAGGCCGATGGTGAACTCGTTGTCCTCCGAGTTCATGGCGATCGCCCAGGCGACGTTCTTCTCGGGCAGCAGCACCACGATCGCGCGGAACCCGAGCGTCCCGCCGCCGTGCTGGATGACCTTGTGGCCGCGGTAGTCCTGGACGTTCCATCCGAGCGCGTAGCCGCGGAACTGGGGTGACACGTCCGCGAGCGGGGGCGGGAGCTGAGTGACCGGCACCGGCACGACGGGCGCCCACATCTCGCGGGCGTTGCCGGCCGTGAAAAGCCGCTCCTCGGAACCGGGCAGCTGTCCGGCTGCGAGCTGCAGCTGCAGCCAGCGCGCGATGTCGTTGGCGCCGGTCGCGATTGCGCCTGCGGGACCGACGTTGGCACCGAGTGCGACCTTCTTCTCGTCGAGCCGCTCCTGCGCGCCGATGCCGCGCAGCTCGCCGACACGGCCGTGCGGGGCAGCGCGGTTCGGCGCGGAGAGCCGGTCGACGTCGTTCGTCACCGCCGTCTTCATCCCGAGCGGCGCGAAGATGCGCGCCTCGACGAAATCCTCCCAGGTCTGGCCGGAAACCTGCTCGACGACCTGACCGGCGACGGCATACAGGACGTTGTCATAGGCGTATGCGGAGCGGAAACTCGTCTTCGGTTTGAGGAACTGGATCCGCCGCACCAGCTCGGCGCGGCTGAGGTCGGTGGACGGCACGAACATCAGGTCACCCTGACCGGGACCGAGGCCGCTTCGGTGCACGAGCAGGTCGCGGATCGTGATCTCGCGGGTGACCCACGGGTCGTACATCCGGAAGCCGGGCAGGTGGTCGATCACCCGGTCGTCCCAGCCAATTTTTCCGTCCTCGACGAGAATCGCGAGCGCGGCTGCGGTAAACGCCTTGGTCGTCGAGCCGATCTGGAACAGCGTATCCGCGTCGACCCGCTCCCCGGCGCCGAGCGCGCCGATGCCGTAGCCACGCGCGTGCGTCACCTTGTCGTTCTCGACGATCGCGACCCAGGCGCCCGGGACCTGCGACGCCTTCATGACTGCCTCGACGCGGGCGTCAAAGCCTCGCGGCGGCGCGGACGCGGCCAGGGCAGGCAGTACCAGCAGGACAGCGGCGTACAGGCGATGCATGACCGGGTCTCCGGTTAAGGGTCAGGCGCCGGCGGGCGCGGTACGAGTCCTGATCAGCCGCCACGAGCCGACTGTCAGGAGCGGCAGGACGAAGACGGCCAGAATGACCCAGGCGGATGCCCGATAGCCCTTGGCGATCAGCGTGACCAGGCCGAACCGGTCGGCGACGAACACCGAACCGATCAGCAGCGCGGCGGCAATCGCCAGCCGGCCAGTGACCGTGATACCGCGGCCGCGCCGCTCCGCGAAGAAGTTCGAGACCCGCTCGTTGAAGGCGTGTACGACGCCAACGCCCGTGTCGAGGATCGCGAGGAATATCATGAGCTGAAACGCGCCGTAGAGCAGCGGCATGCCGAGCTGACGCAGCATGAACTCGGACGGCAGCACCTCCGCGCCGATGACGGGGTACCAGGCGATCATGCAGGCGAAGAAGAAGAACGCGGGAAGCATGGCAATCGGCCCTGCGAGCAGGCCGGCAACCACGGCGTCGCGGCTCGAGAGCAGATGCCGCAGCACCGGCAGGATCACGACGGCGCCGACCACGTTGTAGCTCGCGTAGGTGAGTCCCGCCGGGAACCATCCCGCAATGCCGCTGGCGGACGAGAAGTTCGCCTGGATGCGGTCGCCGAAGCGCGACATCACGTAGCACACGAAGATGGCGTACACGATGTAGAGGAAGAGCGTCACGTACTTGAAGAGCCACTCGACGGAATCCGTGCCGAGACCGGCGAATGTGCCAATCGCCACGACCAGGACGAGAGTGCCCGCAACCGTGGGCCAGCCGAACAGCGTGGCGCCCATCGCGCCGGTCGCTGCGCCGAACACCGCGAGCACCAGCACCAGCAGCAGCAGGTAGACCGCCTCGAATATCACCCAGGCGGGACCCAGCAGGTGGCGGAAAAAGCGGCGGTAGTCCTGGCTTCCGGTCGTGCGTGCGAACACGAAGGTCAGTGCGCAAATTGCGCTCCAGAGCGCCGTGGCGAAGCCGATGGCGACGAGCCCGCCCCAAGGACCGGCCGGCAGGAAGAACTCCACAAGCTCACGTCCGGTGGCGTAGCCACCGCCGATGACGAAGGCATTGAACGCGAATCCGGGCAGCAGGAAACGCTGGAACCAGGACGCGCGTGCCATCAGGAGAGGCAAGTCTCTACGAGTCGCTCAAAGGCGGGGCCGCCGCGCATCGGGTCGGCGACCGGCAGGTCGAGTTCCCGCGATGCGCGGGCCACCAGCGCCTCCGCCTCGGCGTGCGACAGCGACGCGGTATTGAAGCTGACGCCGGCGCAGCGGACTCTCGGGTTGGTCAATGCGCCCATCCGGATGTGCAGCGCGATCGCGTCCGGCAAAGACGGCGTCGGGAATTCCGGGTAGCCGAGAAGGTGCGTACGCCCTGGCTCATGGCAGAGCACGATCACGTCCGGCTGACTGCCGTGCAGGAGTCCTAGCGAGACGCCGGCGTAGGCCGGATGGAAAAGCGAGCCCTGGCCTTCGATCACGTCCCAGTGCTCCGGCGCGGCGTCGGGCGAGAGGACCTCCGCGGCGCCGGCGATGAAATCGGCGACGACCGCGTCGAGCGGCATGCCGCTGCCCGCAATCATGATGCCGGTCTGGCCGGTGGCTCGGAAATCGGCGTCCAGGCCGCGCCGGCGGAACGCGCCTTCGAGCGCGAGCGCGGTGTACTTCTTGCCGAGCGCGCAGTCGGTGCCAACCGTCAACAGACGCTGGCCGGTGCGCTTGCGGCCGCTGCCGACCGGCAGGCCCGCGGGCGGCTGGCGCACATCGATCAGGCGCCGGCCCAGCCGCTCTGCCGCGGCCTTGAGCTCGGGCGAGCACGCCAGCCGGCCGTGCATGCCCGAAACCACGTCGAGTCCAGCCTCGAGGGCGCCGACGAGACTCGGGATCCAGTTCGGCTTCAGCACTCCGCCTGTATTGGCGACGCCGATCACGATCGAGCGTGCCCCCTTCCCGTGCGCTTCGCGCGGCGTGAGACGGGGCAGGCCGGTCGTGACGGCGGCCTCGGGCATCGCGAACTCGCCGACGCAGAGTTCTCGCGCCCAGTCGCGCAGGCCAAAGGCAGTCTTGGCAAAACCTGCTTCGGTGACGTCGCCGAGGAACAGGAGGTAGGGCGCCGGCAGCTTCAGCACGAGCGAAGCCGGTCCGGCGCCCTGCGCGCCCAGGTTACGAACAGCCGACACGGTTGCCGTCGTTCCGGCCGGCCGTCAGAACCGCACGCCGACGGCAAGCCCGAACGTACGCGGCCGAATCAAGGCTATCGCCGCCGCCCCGTTCGGGCGCGTGCCCGGGGCCGAGATGTCGGTGATACCTTCCTCATCGGTCAGGTTCTTGCCGTAGAGCTCAAGCGACCACTTGTCCCACAGGATGCCGGTCCGCAGGTCGACGGTCGTATAGGCATCCGCCTCGCGCCGTGACGACGTCGGGTCGAGTGGATCGAGCCGGTTTCCGAAGTCCGCGAGGCGATCGCCGGTATAGGCGACGTGGCCGCCGACGTAAGCTGTTGCATCGCCGAAAGCGCTCCACTCGTAGTCGCCACCGAGCGTGAGTGTCCACTCGGGTACGAACGGCAGGGCGTCGCCGTCGAAGCCGCCGACGAGGTCCGGCACGCCACCCGGGCCATCCGGGTCGGTATCTTCCGTCAGCTCCGCATCGGTATATGCGCCCGTAAACGTCAGGCTGAAACCGTCCGTGACCCTGGCGTTCGCCGTGAACTCCAAACCCTTGCTCTCCGCAGTGCCGCCGTTGGCGTTGACGCCGAAGCCGTTGACGACCTGGAACAGCTGGATGTCCTCCCAGTCCAGGAAGAACGCGGCGACGTCGAGCGTGAACGTGCCGCTGGCATTGCCCGTGCGAAGGCCAAGCTCGTAGTTGGTCAGCTCGTCCGAGTCGTAGGTTGCGGGCGCACCGGAGCCCGGCGGCAGCACGTTCGGCCCGCCTGGCCGGAAGCCGGTTGCGACGCGGAGGTAGGCCGAGGTCGTGTCGCTGAACTCGTAGCGAGGCGAGAACGACCAGGTGACCGGGCTCTCCGACGAACTCAGGTTGTCGAAGTTCTGCTCGATCTGGCCGCCCGGCAGGATCGGCAGGATGATCAACGCGGTCTGTGAGGCATCCTGGTCGTTGTCGCTCCAGCGGGCGCCGAACGAGAGGTCGAATCGGTCGCTGAGGTGCCAGGTCGCGTTCGCGAACAGCGCGAGTTCCTCGTAGGTGGAATCGAGTGCCACGTCCGCGAACTGGGGAATGGCGTCCACCACGTCATTGGTCCCCGGCGTGACCGCGAACAGCTCCTGGTGGATGAGCGAGTCCTCGTCCGTGTAGTACGCGCCGAGCAGCCATTCGAACTTGTCGCTGTCCGGCGAGATCAGGCGGAACTCCTGCGTGAACTTGTCGGTTCCGGTGTTCTGGAACAGCATGCCCGACAGCAGCGTGTCGGCGGTCCCCGGCGTGCTGTAAATGAAGGTCAGCAACTGAGCGGTCCCGAGCCCCGCACCGACGACGTCGACCAGGGCGGCATCGCGCTCGAAGTCCTCGAGGAATTCGCTGTAGCTGGTGATGGACTGCAGGGAGACGCCCCCGAGGTCCCAGTCGAGCGTCGCGCTGTACAGCCGGTACTCGATGTCGGTCGGCTCGTCGTGGTAACGGGAAGCGACGCGTCCGTTGTAGAGCGGGCGCAGCGTCGTTGGATCGACCTCGAAATAATTGGCGTTATCGCTGTTGATGTCCTGGTAGTGCACCGTCAGGTCGAGGGAGAAAGTCTCCGACGGCTTGAATAGCGCGGAAAGGCGCCCGCCGGTGATTTCACTTTCGTTGATGTCGTCCTCGACCAGGGTGCCGTCGGCGATGTTGACGCCTGGGTCCTGCAGGGCCGGGATCGGATTGTTGCCGATCGAGTCGACGTACCCGCCGTCCGAGCGGAAGAAGCCGCTCGCCCGCAGCGCGAAGGAGTCGCTCACGGGGATATTCACCATGCCTGTGAGGCCGTAGCCCATGTCCGCGTCCGCCGTGTCCTCGATCGAACCCTGGACGCGGGCCTCGAATGCCTCGGTCGAAGGCGCGTTGCTCACGTACCTGATCACGCCGCCGAGTGCGCTCGCGCCGTACAGGGTGCCCTGTGGCCCGCGCAGTACCTCGACGCGCGCCATGTCGAAGGTGTCGATGTCTCCCGAGAGGATCGCGGCGTTCGCAAGACCGCTGCTCGAGCCGAACGGCACGTCATTCACGTACACGCCCACCGTCGAGGCGACGCCGCCGGTGTTGATACCGCGCATCGTGACCCGGGTGATGCCGGGATTGCTCGAGTTGAGGCTGAGTCCCGGCACTGCTGCCGCGAGGTCCTCGAAAGCCTCGATCCGCTGCCGCTCGAGCGTCTCGGCGGCGACGACGGAAACCGACATCGGGATGTCGGCGAGCGCCTGGGAGCGCTTCTGCGCGGTCACGACGACCTCGCCGAGGCTCGAAGAGGGCGCCGTCTGGGCCGCGGCCGCGGCCGCGGCGAGCGTAATTGCCACGGCGCCGGCGATCGTCAACGCATTCCGTCCGCGATGCAGTTTCATGAACTTTTCCTTTCGGTGGTGGTGGCCGGCTCCGGCACCCACACGGTGCCCAGCAGCCGCCGGAAGTTGCCGCCCAGCACGGACTCGATGTCCGGGTCGCTGTAGCCGCGGCGGATCAGTGCCTCGGTCAAGTCGAAAACCTTTCTTGGATGGTCGAAGCCATCCGTGTCGAGCTTGTCGCGGAACGCGTAGCTCGACTTGTAGCTCGCCATCAGCTTCTCGCGCTGGTCCTTCGGCATGTCGTCGTAACCGTTCAGGTCCGAGTCGGAGCCGACGCCGACGTGCTCGATGCCGGCGAGCTTCGCGACGTGGTCGATGTGGTCGACAACGTGCTCGACGGTCGTCGGTTCACGGTCACGCACGAAGTTGCGCACGCCCGTGATGCCCATGACCCCGCCCTTGGCTGCGAGCTTCGCGATTGCCTCGTCGGTCTTGAGCCGCGGGTGATCGTTGAGTGCACGGCAGTTCGAGTGCGTGATCGCGATCGGGCGCTTCGAGATTTCGATCGCGTCCAGGGTCGTCAGGTCGCCGCAATGGGAGACGTCCACCAGCATGCCGGCGTCGTTCATGGCCGCAATGATCTCGGCGCCGAAGTCGCTGATGCCGCCGTCCACACGGTCAGTGCTCCCGCCGCCGAGCAGGTTCTGGCTGTTGTAAGTGAGCTGCGCGCAGCGCTGGCCGAGCTGGTGGAATGCCTTGACGTCCTCGGCCTTGCGGAAGTGCTCGGCATTCTGCACGCCCATGATCACCGCGCACTTGCCGGCCGCCTTGGCGCGGTCGAGGTCGGGCGCCGTGTCGACGACGCAAAAGAGGTCGGCGTTGCGCGCCGCGAATCCCTGCCAGGCCGCGAGGAACGAAAGCGTCTCCTCGACAGCCGTCGGGCCGCCGGTGCCAATCGAATTGTGAAAGCCCGTGATGCCCGAGCTGCGGAAAGCGGCAACCTCGGATTCGCTGAGCGGGTTGGCATAAGCAGTCGGCTCGAAATCGATCTTGAGCACGCCCAGCATGTCGATGACGAGCGTGGCCCCGACGAGGTCGACGGCGCGCGCGGAGTCGGTCGTTTCGCTATCGGCAAAGACGCGGAAAGAAGCGAAGTTAAGCATCGGGAATCCGGCGCCAAGCGCGGCCGCGCCCGCCGCGCCCTGGAGCAGACGCCGCCTGGTGTCCCGACGAGCCCTCGTGTGCCCCATCGTATCCCTGCCGGGAAATATATCCCCGTTGGAGATATTAATCCTGATCAGAGAATTGTCAATTCGGGCGGGAAACTCAGGCCGGGCTTCCCCAACCGCCCTCCGGGTAGGACACCTTGCCCTGCGCGAAAGCCATCGTGGGCGTACGGTCGCGCGAAATGAAGAGCGTGCCGTCGAGATCGTTGATGTCGCAGAGCTGGCCGAGGATCCAGGCGGGCGCCATGGCGAGGCTCGAGCCGACCATGTTGCCCACCATCACGCCGAGCCCGTGGCGGCGCGCTTCCGCCACCATCGCGAGGCCCTCTGTGAGGCCGCCGCACTTGTCGAGCTTGATGTTGACGATATCGAAGCGTCCCGCCAGTCCTTCGACGTCGGCGAGACCCTGCACGCTCTCGTCCGCGGCGACGGGGATCGGGCAGCGGAAACCGTCGAGATCTGCCTCGCGACCGCGCGCAAACGGCTGCTCGACCAGCTTGACCTTGCAGGCGACGAGGTCGCCCATCAGGCCCGAAAGGCTATCGGCGGTGAAGCCCTGGTTGGCGTCGACGCCCATCCAGGCGTCGGGCCGTACCCGGCGCACCGCGCGCACACGCTCTGCGTCGAGCGGAATATCGCCAGTGAGCTTCAGCTTCAGCGACTTGGCCTCGGCGTAGTCGACCGCTTTCGCCGCCATCGCCCCCGGGTCGTTGGCCGGGATCGTATAAGTGGTGAGTAGCGGGCGCGGGCGCTCGAGTCCCGCGATGCGCCAGACGGGCTGGCCGAGTCGCTTCGCCTCGAGGTCCCAGAGCGCGCAATCGAGGGCGTTGCGCGCGCCGCCGGGCGGCAGCAGGCGCCGCAACGAGGCGCGGTCGATGCCAGCCTCGACGTCGCGCCGCACGCTCTCGAGCGCGGCGCACATACGGTCGACGTCGTCGCCGAGGTAGTAGACGCCGGCCGCCTCGCCTTCGCCCGCAGTTCCGCGCTCGGCGACGCGCACGACCGCGGCGGTCATGTCGGTAAACGTGTAGCCCGTGATCGTGAACGGGGCCGAAAGCGGGATCAGCTCCCGCGTGATGGTGAGCTGCATCAGTAGTTCGTGCTGATGCCGACCAGATGGTAGGCGATCGCGACCCAGGCGACCACGGCAGTCGCGAACACCAGCGCAATCGCCCAGATCTTGCCGAGCGGCCGCTTCGGCGCCTTCCACACGACTGACAGGTGCCACAGGGCGAGCATGAGTCCGGCGAACACCGCGATCGTGCCGAGCACGTGCAGCGTCAGCACGAGCCAGTCCATGCCGGCGGTCAGGAGCTCGAGCTTGCTGAACATCAGCAGGATCGAGCCAATCCAGCCGCCGATGGCCGCCAGCGAGAGCAGGGCGCCGATGCGCACCCACCGGTAGGCTTTCGCCTCCCGCCCCGAATAGGGCAAGGGCTTGCGGTAGCGCCGGCGCAAGAGCGCCGCGACCGGCCAGAAGACCACCGTGAGCGTCAGAACGGCCAGGGCGATGACAGTCGCCGGCATCAGCCAGCCGACGCCCTTCGCGCCCGAGGAACGCTCCATGTACATGAATGGCGAGATCCATTCCGGCGCGAAGCGCACGACGCGCCCATCCTTGATCTCGGCCGCGAGCCGGCTCTTGCCGTTCACCTCGCGCCAGCGATAGGGCGCGATCTCGCGCCACTTGGTCGGCTCGCCGTTCAAATCCGTCAGCAGCGGGAGCGAGATCGTCCCGTCCTCGTTGACCACGACCTTGGTCGGCTGCAGCAGGTTCAGGATGCTGAGGAAGGTCGACTCGGCACGCCGGGAACTGATGTAGCTGCCGGCGATTTCCGCGGCGTGGGCCTTCGCCGTCGCCTCGTCCACCGTGCCTTCCTGCGCAGGGCCGGGGAAGTAGCGGTCGGCAAAGTTGCGGAAAAACGCCTCGCGCAGCGGGCCGACGGCGCCTTCCTTGCCGGCGCTGTTGAAGGAAATGAAGTAGCCCACGCCGTCGTCGATGAACAAGTGCAGGTCGCTGTGGAAGTATTGCGTATCGCCGCCGTGCGAGATGATCCGGTGGCCGTTGGTGTCGGTCTCGTAGAAACCGAGCAGCATGCGGTTCACGCTCGGGATGATCGTGAGCGGAGTCCCGTGCATTTTCGTCGCGGTTTCTTCGCCCAGGATCCGGACCTCGCCGAATGCGCCGTTCTGCAGGTGCGCGATCATGAAGCGCGCCATGTCGGCACCAGTCGAGGCGAGCGAGCCGGCCGGCGAGAGGTTGATGAGCTCGTAGCCTTGCGGCAGGTCCGAACCGGACTTGTAGCCGTGGGCCATCCCCGCCATGAGCGCCTCGGGCAGCGGCTGCCGGAACGAGGATTTCGTCATGCCGAGCGGTCCGAAAATGTTCTGGTCGAGGTAGTCGTCGAACGGCAGGCCAGAGACCCGTTCGACGATGTGGCCGGCCAGCGCGGTGGCGTAGTTGGAATAGGCGGGCATGGTGCCGGCCTTGAAGATGCGCTCAGGCACCCATTGCTTCAACGTCGCTTCTATCGTCAGCAGCCGCGAAGGATCCTCGGAAATCAGCTCCTTCACCTGCTCCTCGAAGCCCGCGGTGTGCGTCATGAGGTTGCGCATCGTGATCGGCTCGCCGTCGGGGCCGGGCGGGATCTTGAAGTCGAGGTACTGGTTGATGTCGGCGTCGAGGTCGATCTTGCCCTGTTCGACCTGCTGCATGACCGCGGTCCAGGTGAACAGCTTCGAGATCGAGCCGGGACGGAACAGCGTCGCATCCGGGTCGACCGGGAGCTTCTTCCCGAGGTCCGCGAAACCGAATCCTTTCTGCAATAGCACCTGGCCATCCTTGACCACGACCACGATCCCGCCGGTGATGTTGCCGCGGCCAAGCGCGTAGGGGATGAAACCGTCTAGCCAGGCCTCGAGGTCCTCACGCGTCAATTGCGGCGAGGTCGGCGCCGGAACCTGAGCGACGGCCTCGGCCGCGGGCGCCGGGTCGGCAGCGGGCGCGGCTGGCGGGACCTGTGCCAAAGCCGGCGCGGCAAGCACGAAAACAGAAAGAAGCGTTGCGGCCAGAAAAGTAACGCGCATGCGCAATCCCCGGGGTGTTTATCCTGATGAGGCCATGGTAGTCCTAATCGGAGAATGACGTCAAAGGACGCCGACCTTACAATCGTCGAAACGAAGCGGCCGAGGGAGTCTCCCCTGACACCGACCAAAACACGTCGCCCGACACTCGGCAGCCTGCTGCGCGGCCTGCGCCTGCGGAACCGGTGGACGCTCAAGGAGATGAGCGAGCGGACGGGAATCCCGCTGTCCACGATCGCCAAGGTCGAGCACGACCGGCTGACGCTCACCTATGACAAGCTGCTGCAGCTCAGCCAGCGCCTCAACATCCGCATGTCCGACCTCTTCAGCGAGGCCGACGGTTCGCCGGAGGCGCCGATCACCGCCCGTCGTTCGATCGGGCGGCTGGGCGACGCGATCCGGGTCAACACGCCGAACTACGAATACTTCTACATGTGCCCGGAGTTGCGCCACAAGCGCATGGTGCCGACCGTGACCCGCGTGCGTGCGCGAAGCATCGAGGAATTCGGCGACCTCGTGCACCACCGGGGCGAAGAGTACATCTACGTGCTCCAGGGCCCGGTCGAGATCCACACCGAGTTCTACGAACCGGTCGTGCTCCAGACCGGCGAATCGATCTACATCGACAGCACGATGGGCCACGCCTACGTCGCGGCCAAGGGCCACGACGAGGCGCTGCTGCTCGGCATCTGCTCGAGCGCCGACGACGATTTGATGGACTCGCTCATGGCGCTGCACAACGACGCGCCAGAGGCGAAGCCGAAAGGCGTCAAGCGGCTGACGGCAAGACGCTGAATGCGGTGCGGAACCTCCGCCAGTCGCGGAGGTTCCAGTCGATCACCAGGAATCCCAGGATCCAGACCATCTCGTCCCAGAGATAGAGGATCTGCGCCTTCGAGCCCCAGTAGACGGCGATCGCGAGGATCGCGATGTAGAGCAACACCTTCACGCGCAGCATCGCGGTCGCCTTGGCGTGGCGCGCCGACCCGGTCTGTGCGAGACGCACGGCCATTTCGGTCAGCAGCACGATCAGGAGCCAGGCGACGCTTTCGGCGACGTCAGTCCAGGCGAGGACCGTTGCTTCGGCAAGTCCTTCGCGGTCGGTGAGGACCCGATCGTCGGACAGCGCAAAAAACTCCGCGCCGCGGCCGATCGTGCGGCAGTTGTCCGCGTCGATCTCGAGGAAGTCACGGTTGCGGAGCAGGGTCCATTCGCCGGCGTAGCCACACACGTCCGCGGATGGCGGCAGTCGCACGGAATGCCGGAATTCTGCGAGCGCGACGACGTTCGCGAAGGTGGTATGCAGGATCGCCGCGTAGCACGGTAGCCGGACGCCCTGGACGAGGCCCTTCGCCGCGCCTTCCCATGGGCGGCCGGCGCGTGCTGCAGTCTCGATTTCGAACAGCAAAATCAGCAGGAACCAGGCGGCAAGGTCGATCGAAGTGACGTAGGCGGCGAGCCACTCGCGCGAGTCCGACCCTGCGTCGAGCGAGTAGTGGGCATACGTCGCATCCTGGTAGAGGTAGATCGCGAAGTTGACGAGCAGAATCGCGTAGACGGTCCACTTGAATCGCTGGCGCCAGACGATCACGGGTGCCGCTATTCTTGAAATGGATTCGAGAACTTCGGATCTTCCAGAAATTCGTGGTCCGTCAGCGCATTCAGGAAAGCATCGAGGTCGGCTTTTTTGTCTTCCGTCAGCTCGAGGCGCCGCGCTTCGCCGTTGAACACGAACATGGAGTCCAGCCCCGGGTTGAGCTTGACCCCACTGTCGTAGTGGTCGATGACTTCGCGCAGCGTCGCGAATCTTCCGTCGTGCATGTACGGGGCCGAGACCGCGACGTTGCGCAGCGATGGCGCCCGGAACCAGCCCAGACCTTCGCGCGTGCCGGGGTCGGTGATCGTGTCGTCAAGCCCGTTGTTTGCCGGCCGTGGGCTGCTATGGGCCGGCACGTGGTGGCAAAAGTGGCAGCGATTGACAATGAAGAGGTCGAAACCTCTTCGCTCCTGCCCCGTGAGCCGGTCCCGGGGCTTGACGGGGATGGAAGGATCGGTGGTGTAGTTGGCGCGGTCGAATCTCGAGCGGTAGCTGAGCATCGAGCGCAGGAACTGGGAGAGCGCCAGAGAAATCCGTGCACGGTCGATACTCGGGTCGCCAAACGCGGACTCAAACAGGGGGCCGTAGTAGCTGACTGACGAGAGTTTCTGCTCGAGCAGGTCCAGCGGCTGCCCGAGCTCGAGGGGTTCCTCGATCGGCATAAGGACGAGCTGCTCCAGCGTCGCGACACGCATGTCGGAGAAATACCCGTTTCCGCGATTGAAACGCACGTTCGAAAGCGGCATGGCATGACGGCTGAGGGGAATTCCAATCACGCCGGTGCTGAACCGGTTGCGTGAACTGAAGGCGAGCGCCTGTTCGTGGCAGGTCCCGCAGGCGTGTGAATTCGTGATCGAGAGCCGCTTGTCGTAGAACAGGACTCGACCGAGCGTCGCTCCGGCATTCGTGGTCTCGTTGTCGGGTGGCGTCGTGTCCTCGTAGTCGCGCAATTCGCGGTAGGTGTAGGGAAGCGGAAGCTCGTCGTCGGCGTAGATGAATTGTACGGCCGGCAATGTCGGTTCGCCTGGCTGGTCCGCTGGAGCCGCGACCATGAAGGAATTTGTTCCGATGCCGCCATACGCGTCCGATGCCGTGATCCTCACGAGGACTGCCCCGACCTGAGGCAGACTGCCGACAACGCTCGCACTCGTGGCAGTCAGTGCGTGCGGCTGCCCCACGATGGACATTTCGTAGGTCAGGACGTCGCCGTCCGGGTCCTCGAAAGTTGTTCCTGCCTGCGTCGCATCGTGGCTGACGCCTTGGCCGACTGCGACCAGCAGGTGCGGATTGGGGTTCGCAACCCGCGGTGCGGAATTCGGAACGATACGTATCTGGAACCGGTCGCTCGCCTGGAGTCCGCCGGCATCCTTGGCTACGACCTCTACGTCAACGGCACCCATCGCGGTCGCGGGTCCGACGATGTGGGTGCCGGATATGGTCATACCCAGCGGTCCGTTCATGAGGGCGATCGAATAGCTCAGCGTCTCGCGGTCGGGATCGGCGAACGTCGTGCCGCCTTGCAGGACGTCGTAGTCGAGCGGGTGATCGATGGCGAACGACTGGTTGGGATTGGGCGCCTGCACGATCGGCGGGCGGTTTCCCGCTTGCGGTGGGTCGGGTGAGGCGCTTCCGCCGCCACAGCCGTGCAGGCTGGCAGCGAACGCGCACGCCACAACGACTCGTATGCTCCGTGAATCCACCGTGACCCTCTCCGGAGCCTGTCGGATGCCCAACATCTACGCACCTGCGATCAACATGTCAATCATGCCGGCTCGATTTGACAGTTACCATGTGTGGATGGAGATCAGGTGAGCAGGTTGAGGAATAAGGTAATGATGATCGCGTTGGTGAAGTCGATGAAGAAGGCGCCGACGATCGGTGCGACCAGGAACGCGCGCGGCGCCGGGCCATAGCGCTCCGCCAGCGCGCGCATGACCGCCATCGCGTTGGCCGTGGTGCCGAGCATGAAGCCGATGAACCCACCGCTCATGACCGCGGCCTCATAGTTGCGGCCCATCAGCCGGAAGACGGGCACTGCCACCAGCGCCGCGAGCGCGACCTGCACGAGCAGGATCGCGACCAGCGGCAGCACCAGCCCGGCGAGCTCCCAGAGCTTCAGCGTCATCAGCGCCATGACCAGGAACAGCGTCAAGGCAACGATGCCGAATGTATTGATGAAGCCGTGCGAGAGGCCGAACCAGCCGGTCAGGTCGTCGACGTTGCGGATCGCCGCCGCGACGAGCATCGCTCCGATGTAGGCGGGCAGGGTCATGCCGAGCGCCGCAAAACCCTTGCTGACCCAGGCGCCGATCCACATGGCCACCAGGATCGCGACGAGGTTGCGGACGATGGGCCAGGCATCGTCGTCGTCGGTCGCGGCGTTCACCGGGGTTTCGATCTCGGTTTTCACGATTGCAACCTCGATCCTTGAGCTCCCGCGGCGCGGTGTCGGGATGCGCCCACGCTCGATCAGGAGCGTCCCGGCCGGCCCGCCGACCAGGCCGCCGGCGACGATGCCGCCGATCGCGACGGCTATCGCCACCGAGGATGCGCCGACGACGCCGGCTTCCTCGAACAGCGGCGCGAATGCAAGGCCGGTAGCAGGCCCGCCGGTGAGCGTGACCGAGCCGGCGAGCACGCCGAACAGAGGGTGCAGGCCGAAACCCAGCGCGAGCAGGATGCCGACCACGTTTTGCGCGATCGCGAATGCCGTCGCGAGCAGGAAGAAGCGCAGCACCTGCGGACCGCCGATCTTCAGGAGCGACAGGCTCGCGGCGAAGCCGATCGTCGTGAAGAACGCGATCATGAGCGGGCTCTGCAGCGTCGTGTCGAACTTGAGGAGCGTCACGCCCTGGGCGTGCGCGATGAGTACTGCAAGCGCGACGATGAGGCCGCCGAGCACCGGCGCCGGGAGGTTGTAGCGCGCGAATACCGGCACGGCCCGACGCAGGCCCTCGCCCAGCATGAGCGCGATACCCGCGAAAGCGAGCGTCTGGACGAAATCTAGCTCAAGCACCGGTCCAGTTCCTGGATCAGCCGGTCGACTTCGGCCGGCGACGTGTAATGCACGAAGGACAGCCGCACGGCGCCGTCCTCCGTATCGATGCCGAGCGCTTTGAGCAGGCGGTAGGCGTAGAAGTTGCCGACTCCGACGCCGAGCCTCGCATCGGCGAGGCGGCTCCCAATCTCGGCTGAGCTTCGGCCCTTTACCGTGATGGAGACGGTCGGCGCCCGCTCGCCGGCGCGGGTACGACCGACCAGCCGGATTTTCGGATGGGCCGCGAGGAAATCGAGCAACGGCTGCAGGAGCCGGGTCTCGTGCGCGCGGAACAGCTCCCGCACGCCGGCCGCGCGCGCCTGCACCGGTTGTCCCTCGAGGCCGTGCCGATCGGCGACGGCGTCCATGTAGTCCATGACGCCGTTGACAGCCGCGACCTGCGCATGGTCCGGGCCGGCCGGCGTGAAGCGTGCGCCGGGCTTGGCGTCGTTGAAGAAATGTCCCTGGTTGGGCAGCGCCGCGTTGACCTCACGGCGCAGGAACATCGCGCCGAGGTGCGGGCCGTACACCTTGTAGAACGAGAAGCAGTACGCATCGACGCCGAGCTTCCTGAGGTCCGGCATCCCGTGCGGCGCGAAGGCGACGCCGTCGACGAAGGCCCAGGCGCCGGCCCGGTGCGCGAGGTCGGCGAGCTCGCGCACGGCATGGATGCTGCCGACGACGTTCGAGCAATGCGTGAAGGCGACGACCCGCGTGCGCGGCCCGAGCAGCCCCTCGAGGCCGCGGCGATCGAGCTCCCCGGTCGCCGCATCGACTTTCCATTCGCGGACCGCGATGCCGTCGTCCGCGAGGCGGGCGTAAGCGCCGACGTTTGCTTCGTGGTCCTGGTTCGTGACCACGACCTCGTCGCCGGGCTTCAGGTGACGGCGCAGCGCCTGTGCGAGCACGAACGTGTTTTGCGAGGTGGACGGGCCGAGATGGATCTCGTCGCGGCCGACATTGAGCCAGTCCGCGAGGCGCGCCCGCGACGCGTCCATCTGCTCGCCTGCCTGCGCGGACGCGGCGAAGGCGTAATACGGCTGTACCTTGGTCTGGCGGTAGTAGCGGTCCAGCCACGCGATGGCCTGACCGCAGGCATAGGAGCCACCTGCATTCTCGAAGTGCGCGAATCCGGCGAGCGACGGTTCGCGGAACGCCGGGAATTGTGAACGCACGAACTCCAGGTCGAGTGGCATGGACTTTTCCTCCAAATGCCGTCGCGGCGGTCAGCGTGATGCTGCGCCGGCGCGGCGGGCTGCGCCTTCGCGGATCCGCGTCCCCACCCTGACGATCGTGTTGATCACCGGGATCAGCTCGCGGCCGAGTTCGGACAGCGAGTATTCGACCGAAGGAGGGGAGGTCGGCATCACCGAGCGCACGACGACGCCTTTCTCTTCGAGGTCCCTGAGGCGCACGGTCAGCATCTTCGGCGAGACACCCGGGATGTCGCGCATCAGCTCGCCGAACCGCCGCGGATCGCCGGAGAGTTTCCAGATCAGGCTCGGCGTCCAGGCGCCTCCGAGCACGGCCATGCACGCCGCCATCGGGCAACCCGGCGGGGGCGGCAGTGCCTTGCTGCGTCGGACCTTGAGTGACAAGCGATCGCTCCGGCGGAAGTTACCGCGAGGATAGTCGATATTGCGTCTTACGGGAAGGTATCTACTATACAAAAGTAAGTACATTCGGTAAGTTGCGGGCTCCCTCAGGAAACTGGAGTCACCGATGAAGCTGTATTACTCACCCGGCGCCTGCTCGCTGTCGCCGCACATCGTCGCGAATGAGGCCGCCATCCCGCTCGAGCTCGTGAAGGTCGACGTGACGACCAAGACCGTCGCCCGCGACGGCGACTTCTGGGACGTGAACCCCAAGGGCTATGTGCCCGCGCTCGAGCTCGACGACGGACAGGTCTTGACCGAGGGACCGGCCATCGTCCAGTACCTGGCGGATCGCGCGCCGCAGTCCGGGCTCGCGCCCGTGAACGGCTCCTTCGAGCGCGTGCGCCTGCAGGAAGTGCTCAACTACCTGACGTCCGAGATCCACAAGTCGTACTCGCCGCTCTTCAGGCCCGACGTGCCGCTTGAAGTGCGCGAGGAACGGCTCGCCTACCTCGCCAAGCGCTATGCGCTCATCGAGAGGCAGCTCGAGGGACGCCGATTCCTGTTCGGGGACCCGTTCACGGTCGCCGACGCCTATCTGTTCACGCTGACCCGCTGGGCGCGGGTGGTCAAGCTCGACCTTTCCAGGTTCCCGAACCTCGAGGCCTTCCAGAAGCGCGCGGCCGGCCGCAAGGCGGTCCTCGACGCGATGCGGGCCGAAGGACTGATCCCGGACAGCAAGGCCGCGTAAACTACCGGCTCGCAGGCAGATCGAATAACGGGGCCACGGGGCCCCGTTTTTCGGTGTTCGTTCCCGGAGGAGCCGCATGTCGTCATCGCGCTGGTTCGCCCTCGTAACGACCTCGCTCGCCCTGGCCGCAGCGGCGCCCGCGCCCGCGCAGGAAGCAGTCCCGCCCTCGGTGTCCGAGATCCCGGCGAAATTCTCTTCGCGGACGGATCGCTTCGATTTCGTCCGGCGCGATGAGATGGTCGCGATGCGCGACGGCGTGAAGCTGCGCACGATCGTGCTCGTGCCGAAGGGGGCGAAGGGCGCGCCGATCCTGCTGGCGCGCACTCCGTACGACGCGAACGAGCGACTCGCGCGCGCCAGGAGCCCGCGCCTCGCCGCAGTCGTGCCGCAGATGATGGATACCGCCGTGGAAGCGGGCTACATCGTCGCCTACCAGGACGTGCGCGGGAAACACGGCTCCGAAGGCGACTACGTCATGAACCGGCCATTGCGCGGCCCGCTCAATGCGACGGACACGGACCACGCGACGGATACCTACGACACGATCGAATGGCTGGTCCTGAACGTCCCCGAAAGCAATGGCCGCGTCGCAACGATCGGCGGTTCCTACGAAGGGTTCACGGTGCTGATGTCGACCGTCCGGCCGCATCCGGCGCACAGGGCCGCCGTGCCGTTCGCGCCGATGGTGGACGGCTGGATGGGCGACGACTGGTTCCACAACGGCGCCTTCCGCGCGGAAGGCGCGCTGGAGTTCACCTACAACCAGCAGGCGACGCGAGGCAGCAGCGAAAAGTGGTGGAGCGACTCGTACGACAGCTACGACGAGTGGCTGCGCGGCGGCTCCGCGGGCGCAGTGGCCGCCTCGCGCGGCCTCGAGCAGGCCGGGTTCTGGCGCCAGCTTGCGGCACACCCGGACTACGACACGTGGTGGCAGGAACAGGCGATGGACCGTCTGCTCGCGAAGGAGCCGCTCAGCGTCCCGATGCTGATCGTCGGCGGCCTGTTCGACCAGGAGGATATCTACGGGGCGCCGGCGCTGTACAAGGCGCTCGCGCCGAAGGATCCGGATGGCCGCTTCGTCCATCTCGTGCTCGGGCCGTGGAATCATGGGCAGAGCCGGCGCGAGGGCCGTGCTCTCGGCATGGTCCAGTTCGAAGGTGACACTGCAGGCTGGTTCCGGCGTGAGATCATGCAGCCCTTCCTCGACCATCACCTGAAGGACGCGCCGGATCCCCGCACGCCGCGCGTGCTCGCCTACGAGACGGGCGCGAACGCCTGGCAGCGCTACGACGACTGGCCGCGGTCGTGCGCGGCGGGTTGCGCGACGAAAAGCCGCGATCTTTTCCTGCAGGCGCGGGGTGCCCTCGGTTTCACGCGGCCGGAGGAGGCCAAGGGCGCGTTCGACGAATACCTGTCCGATCCCGCCAAGCCGGTGCCCTATCGCCTGCGCCCGACGCTGAGCAACGCTGTGCCCGAGAACACCTGGGGCGAGTGGCTGATGGACGACCAGCGCAATGCGGCGTCACGCACCGACGTGCTCGTTTACGAGACCGCGCCGCTCACGGCGCCGCTGCGCGTCGCGGGCGAACCTTGGGCGCGGCTGTTCGCGTCGACGAGCGGCAGTGACGCGGATTGGGTGGTGAAGCTGATCGACGTATGGCCGGCGGAGAACCCGCCGAGCGCGAAGCTCGGCGGCTACCAGCAGATGATCTCGGCCGACATCCTGCGCGGGCGCTACCGCGAGGATTTTTCGACCGCCAAGGCGATCGAACCAAACCAGATGCTCGAGTATCGGATACGGCTGCCGCAGGTGAGCCATACGTTCCTGCCCGGCCACCGCATCATGGTGCAGGTGCAGTCGAGCTGGTTCCCGCTCTACGATCGCAACCCGCAGACTTTCGTGCCAAACATCATGTTTGCGCCGCCCGAGAGCTACGTTAAGGCGACCCACCGCGTCTGGCGGACGGCGGACCAGGCATCGTCGATCGAACTGCCCGTCATTCCATGACCTGCAGCGCGCAAGATCACATCGCAATGACGCCCGCAATTTCCTGGCTCGCGAGCGCGAGACTGCCGCCGAGCAGTGCGCCTGCGGCGACGTCGGTCGGGTAATGCAGGCCGAGCACCACGCGGGAGATCGCGATCAGCACCGCGAAACCCGCGAGCGGCAGCGCGAGTTCCGGCAGGTAGTGCGAGCCCAGCACGGCGAAGCTCACCGCGTGCAGCGTGTGCCCGGACGGAAAGCTGCAGCGGTCGAGCGGCGCCGCCGCGCAGCTGATGGCCGGATGCGTGATGAATGGGCGCTCGCGCACGGCATAGCGCTTGATGCGGCGGTACACGAAAACACCCGTGCCTCCGGTGAGCGCGAGGTGCAAGGCCGCGAACGCGCCTCCTGGCACGATGACCATGCACAGGATGAGTCCATACCAGATCCAGCCGTCTCCCAGCCGGCTCACGGCGTGGAATATGGCGCGCGGCGTCGGCAAGCCGCTCGAGCGGTTGAGGTAGCGCGAAAACCTCAGTTCCGCCTGGTCAAAGCGCGCGAATACCGTTGCGATGTGCGTGCCCATGGCGGCGAGTCTGCGCCCGCACTGTTGCAATTCGATGAAACCGCGATGAAATTACTGTGTCATATCAATTACTTGTAACATATTTTGCAGGCAAGATCTGACAGAATGTCGCCTTGGTCCGCGGCCCTGGCGTATTTCGGCAGCATGGGCGTGCGGTTATCTTGCGGGCCATGAAGGCATCGCCAGGCGGAAACCCGACCCCGTTCCGCTTCTACGACAACCGGCAGAAGTACCTCGCCTTCGTCAACACCTGCAACGAGAAGTCGGCGGTCGCGAATCGCGCTGCGATCGAGCTCCGGCACGTGCGCCCGACGCCGCCGGCGCTGCGCATCTTCGACGCGGGCATGGGCGATGCGACCGTGCTCGCCCGCATCATGCGTCACGCCCACGCGCAGTACCCGACAGTGCCACTGATGGTGGTCGCCAAGGAGATCAGCCTCGAGGACGTGCGGCTCGGCCTCGAGAAGATGCCGGACCGTTTCCTCGAGCACCCGGCCACCGTGCTGGTCGTCACCAATCTCAATTACTCGGAGGCGCCGCAGCTCTTGCCGCGCGACCTCGAGGCGGCGGCCGCGGTCAATTGGCACGAGGTGCGACTCGAGGGACAGACCTCGGACGGCTACGCGGAGCAGATCGAGGAGCTCTCCGCCACGCTCGCTTTCGGCTGGCAGACCAGGCCGAGCGCGAGCACCGGGAATCCCGTCTATGTGCGTCCCTCGGTGCTCGTCGTCTACCGCGCGGACCACAAGTTCCTGCTCGACCGCGTGATCCCGAAGCCGGGGCAGACCTTCGAGTCCTACGACCTCATCCTCGCCTCCCAGCCCTGGCGCGCGCGCATGCCGGCGAAGTTCAAGGCGGAGAAGGTCCTGGCTCCGCTTGCGCGCAGCCTCGGTCCGGACGGGCGACTGCTCGTGATCCAGTCTTACGGGCGCGACCCGGCCCTCGAGATCATCCAGAGGCTGTGGCCGGACGAAAACCCCTTTCAGGTCGACCGGCGGCAGCTCCTGGCCACGCTCGAAGCGGAGCTCGGCCGGGAAGCCGGCGACTTTTCGCTCGCCGTGCCGCCGGACGACGAGTCGATCTTCCGCTACGCGATGCATACGCTGCCGAACGAAATCGGCGACCGCATCGGCACCTCGACCCTGTTCGCAGCCTGGAACGCGGCGATCTACGTGAACCAGATCGAGGATGAACGGCTCGACGAAGTCGTGACGACCGGCGCCTACCTCGATGCGACGCAGGAAGTGCTGCAGGAGCACGGGGGCCTCTGGTTCAATGACGAGACGTTCGTCGTGAACCGGCGGCAGAAGTAGGGGAGGACCACAAGATCGACGCCACTACGCTGCGCGAGCGCATCTCCGGGTTCGCGCGCCTCGCGTCCCTCGAGATCACCTCGAGCGACGCAGCGCTGCCGGCGGCGCTCGCGGGCAGGCTGCCCGCCGGCACCGCGCTGTACGTCGCGCATACGCCGAACGCGACGCTCGCGCAGGTGGCCGAGGTCGCATGCGCTGCCGAGGCCGCCGGGTTCCGCGGCTGCCCGCACCTCGTCGCTCGACGCATCGCATCGCGCGCCGAACTCGGCGCGGCGCTCGAACGCCTGCGGCGCAGCGGCGTGACGCGCGCGCTGCTCGTGGCAGGCGACCTGACGCCGCCGGCCGGCGAGTTCTCGAGCACGCTCGACGTCATCGATTCCGGCGCGCTCGACGGCGCTGGCCTCGCGGCGCTCGGCGTCGCGGGGCATCCCGAGGGCAACCCGAACATCCCGCCGCCCGCTGCCTGGGACGCGCTTGCGCGCAAGCAGGCCTGGGGACGGAAAACCGGCGTCGAGGTCCATGTCGCCACGCAGTTCGGCTTTGACACGGAGGCGCTCGCGGCCTTCGACCGCGGGCTGGCGGCCCGAGGCATCGCCTTGCCGGTGCACGTCGGCGTCGCGGGTCCCGCGTCGCTGAAGTCGCTCGCGAAGTTCGCGGCGATGTGCGGCATCGGCGCCTCGCTCGGCGCGCTGCTCACGAACCCGGGCGCCCTCGGCGCGCTGAAAAGCCTCGTGAGAACCGTCGACGAGATGTTCCCGGCGATCGTGCGCCTGCGCGAGGGGCCGCTCGCCCAACGGATCGTGCAGCCGCACTTCTTTGCCTTCGGCGGCGTGATGAAGACCGTCGAGTGGCTCGAGTCCGTGCGCGCCGGGCGCTTCGACCTGGAGGCGGACAGGATCACGCTGCGCACTTGAGGTCGTCTTGATGCAGCGTCTATCGGAAGCGGAGCTTGCGGCATACCGGCGCGACGGCTTCCTCGTGCTGCCGGACTTCGCGGCACCGGAGCGCTGCCAGGCGTTGCGCGAGCGCGCGATCGCGCTCGCGCGCAAGCACGTGCCACCGCCCGAAGAGGCGACGGTCTTCACGGCGGACGGCAGCTCGGCGCACGCGGCCGCGCGCTACTTCCTGACCAGCGGCGAGGCGATCCGCTGTTTTTTCGAGAAGGATGCATTCGACGGCACCGGGCGATTACAGGCCGATGCACACCTCGGCCTCAACAAGCTCGGCCACGCGTTGCACGACCTCGACCCGGTCTTCGCGGCCTTCAGCCGCACGCCCGAACTGGCCGCCGTCGCGGCTGACGTCGGCATGCACGAACCGCTGCTGCTGCAATCCATGTACATCTTCAAGCAGCCTCGGATCGGAGGCGAGGTTGTCTGCCATACGGATCACACGTATCTCTGGACCGAGCCGCCGAGCGTGGTCGGCTTCTGGTTCGCGATCGACGACGCGACGACCGAGAACGGCTGCATGTGGGCGCTGCCCGGCGGCCACCGCCTGCCGGTCAAGGCGCGTTCCCGGCTGAATGCCGCGCGCACGGCAACGGAGCTCGACGTCTTCGATCCGGCGCCATATCCGACGGAAGGCCTCGTGCCGCTCGAAGCGAAGCGTGGCACGCTCGTGCTCCTGCACGGCGCACTGCCACATCTCTCGGGCGCGAACCGCAGCGACAAGCCGCGCCACGCCTACTCGCTGCACGCGATCGATGCGACCGCCGACTACCTGCCGGACAATTGGCTGCAGAGACCGACGCTGAAGTCCCGCGGATTTGCGGGCTGACGCGGCCTCAATCTCGGCCTGACGACGCACCACCCTGCCGAGGCTGGCGCTCAAGCAAACCATCGAGGGAGACACGCCCGGCGCCCGCAATGGCGAGCCAGAGGAACAACGCGAGGTACATGACCTCTTCGAGCCCGACCAGCGTGAGAAACGAGTCCACTTCGGCCCATTGCACGGCGGCAATGGCCACGATCATCACGACCCCGAGCGCGCCGGCCGAGATGCGGGTGAGCAGACCTAGGATCAGCAGGATACCCCCGAAAAACTCGATGCCCGACGCGACCGGGGCCATGAGTCCCGGCGCGGGGATGCCCCAGCCCTCGAAGTTCTGCGTCACGAGCGGCAGGTGCGTGAGCTTGCCCCAGCCGGTCCATAGGAAGACCCAGCCGGTCACGACGCGCGCGACGAGCGGGCCGAGCCAGGCGAGGTGCCGCGCGACGCTGCGCGGCCATTCGATCAGTGCTTCGACGAGGACATTCATGCGCGTACTCCTGGTCCAATGCCAGCAGACCGGTAAGAGCACAGAATTGTTACGCGTGACCGGTTTGCTCAGCTCCCGGTGAGGATACCGTCGACGATCGCGGCGACGCCGAAACGCACGGGGTCTGTGCAGGGCAGGGCGACGCGTTCGGCAATCTCGGCGATCGCGCGCCGCGCCGCGGCCTCGCCGGACTGCGAGGTGTTGAGGCTGACCCCCGCGAAGCGCGCCGCGCGATTCGTCAGTCGTGCCGCGCCGAGATAGGCCGCGAAGCAGTCCTCATACGACGGGATAGCGTAACCCTCGTAGTCCGCGATGCCCGTGCGACCGAGGTCGTGGCACAGGACCATGGCGTCGGGCTGGCTGCCGTGGATGAGGCCGAGCGTTACGCCGGAGTACGCGGGATGGAACAGCGAGCCCTGGCCTTCGATGACATCCCAATGCGCAGGAGTGGCCTCCGGCGAGAGCCATTCTGCCGCGCCCGAGATGAAGTCGGCGACCACGGAGTCCACCGCGACGCCGCGACCCGAGATGAAAATGCCGGTCTGACCCGTCGCCCGGAAGTCGGCATCGATGCCGCGCGCCCGCATTTCCTTCTCGATGGCGAGCGCCGTGTACTTCTTGCCGACCGCGCAATCGGTTCCCACCGTGAGCACGCGCATTCCCGCGCGCTTCCGGCCGGTGCCGGGCATGAAAGCCTGGTCCGGCTGGCGCACCTCGACCAGGCGCTTGCCGGCGCGCTGCGCCGCGGCGGCAATTTCGGGTACGCCTGCGAGCGGGTCGTGCAGCCCGGAGGCCACGTCGAGGCCGGCCTCGAGCGCTGCCACGATGGCTGCGACCCAGTGTGGCGCGATGAACCCGCCGACGTTCGCAATGCCGATGATCAGCGTGCGGATACCGCGTTCCACGGCCTCGCGGGGCTCGAGATCCGGCAGGCCGAGATCCACGCGGCAGCCCGGCAGGCGCAGCTGGCCCGCGCACAGCTCGCCGCGCCACTGCCGGATGCCGGCCGCGGTCTTGGCAGTCTCGATGTCCGGTGCATCGCCGAGGAACAGCAGGTAAGGACCGTGGATCATGGGATGTCGTTGCCTAGTCCTGACATTTTGAATCAGAATCCGGGACTTGTCGCCTCGCAGGACACCGCCGATGCCGCTCGCCGCCCGACTCATCGCCGCCGCGGCGCTTGCGCTGCCAGCCGCCGTCGCGAATGCCGACGACATCGACGACGCGATCAGCCGAACCATGAGCGCGCACGTGAAGCCCGGCGAGCCCGGCTGCACGGTCGGTGTGACGCAGGGCGGCAGCCTCACGCATGCGCTTGCCTTCGGACTCGCCGACCTCGAGCGCGGCAGGGCCCTCGATACGAAGTCGGTGTTCAACCTCGCCTCCGTCTCCAAGCAATTCACCGCCTTTGCGGTCCTGCTGCTCGAGCAGGACGGCAAGCTGCGGGTCGACGACCCGGTGGTGACGTACCTCCCTGAGCTCAGGAAGAGCGCACCGGGCGTGACTCTCGCGCAGCTCATGCACCACACGGGCGGGCTGCGCGACTACATCGAGATGCTTTACATGAAGGGCCGCTCGAACGCCGACGGCACGACGATCGACGAGGCCGTGCGCCTGCTCGCGCGGCAGACCGGCCCGAACGAGGCACCCGGCGTCGAGTTCGACTACAGCAACACCGGGTACTTCCTGCTCGGCGTCGTCGTGTCTCGCGTGAGCGGCGAGTCGCTCGCCGAGTTCTCGCGGCAGCGCATCTTCGAGCCGCTCGGCATGAAGAACACGAGCATCGTCGATCGTTACCCGGCGCCGATTCCGACGCTGGCCCGCGGATACGCGCAATCCGACGCCGGGTTCCGCATCGACGAGACCGGGTGGGAGCAGGTTGGCGACGGCCAGGTGCACAGCGACCTGCACGACCTCGCGCTCTGGGACGAGAATTTCTACTCGGGCAAGCTCGGCGGCAAGGCGCTCGTCGCGACAATGGTCGACGTAGGGCTGCTGAATTCCGGCGAGTCCACCGGCTACGCGGCCGGCCTCGGAGTCCACACCTCGCGCGGTCTCCGGTGGGTGACGCACAGCGGGTCCTGGGTCGGCTACCGGTCCAGCCTCCGGCGAGCGCCGGACGAGCACCTGTCGGTAATCGTGCTGTGCAACCGCGCGGAGGCCAACGCCAGTGCCTATGCGGAGGAGGTCGCGGAAATACTGCTCGGCGAAAAGCTGGGCCCTCGCGAGCCCGAGGAGAACGAACCGGATCCGGAGCCGGTCGTGGTGCAATGGGATCCCGGTGACCCCGGTCGATTCGCGGGCGTCTATTACAGCCCGGAGGCGGATGTGCGCTGTGTCCTCGACCAAAGAGGCGTGCGCCTCGTGCTCGAAGGCTGCGCCCAGGGCGTGGTCCTTCGGCCCGGCAAACCGGGCGAGTTCGTGACGACGGACGGCTATGCGGTGCTGCGATTTGCCGCTGCCGGCAAGGACGCCGACGGCTTCATTTATTGGTCACCAAGCCTGCGCGGCCTGCCCTTCAAGCGGGTCGAGGAGAAATTCGAGTGAAATTGATGCGAATGGGTTTCGTCGCCGTACTGGTTGCGGCCCTGGCCGCGGGCTGCGCTGGCGAAAAGCCGACGTCGACGCTGATCGTCAACGCCTCGATCGTGGATGGCACGGGCGCACCGGCGCGCGCGGGTGCCGTGCGCATCGACGGTGACCGGATCGTCGAGGTCGGCGAACTCGAGCCGAAGCGGGGCGAGCAGGTCGTGGACGCGGGCGGGCTGACGCTCACGCCCGGCTTCATCGATGTGCACAGCCATCACGAAGACGGCCTGTTCGAGATGCGGGATGCCACACCGGTCGTCAGCCAGGGCATCACGACGATCGTTGCGGGCCAGGACGGCTCGATGACCTGGCCGGTGCGGGAACTCTTCGAACGCATGGAGAAGACGCCGGTCGCCGTCAACGTGGCAACTTTCGTCGGCCACGGGAACCTGCGTGTCGACGCCATGGGCAAGGATGACTACCGGCGGCAAGCGACTCCCGAGGAGGTCGAAAAGATGCGCCAGGGCGTGGCCGACGGCATGGCCGCGGGCGCACTGGGGCTCGCGACCGGGCTCGAGTACGACCCGGGCATCTACTCCGCGAGCGAAGAGGTCATCGATCTCGCGAAGGAAGCGGCGCGCTACGGCGGTCGCTACATCAGCCACGTTCGCAGCGAGGATCGCGACTTCTGGGCCGCGATCGACGAGATCGTGCGCATCGGCCGCGAGGCGAAGATCCCGGTCGAAGTCACGCACATGAAGCTCGCGATGAAGGACTGGTGGGGGCAGAGCGACCGCCTGCTCGGCATCCTCGACAAGGCGCGGGCCGAAGGCGTCGAGGTCACGGGCGACATCTATCCGTATGAATACTGGCATTCCGACCTGACGGTCCTGTTCCCGAAGCGCGACTTCGAGAACCGCGAGACCGCGCAGTTCGTCCTGGACCACGTGACGCCGGCTGACGGCATCGTGCTCACCAGTTTCAGCCCGGAGCCGGCGCTGGTCGGCAGGACGCTCGCCGAAATCGCGGCCGCGAAGGGCACCGACCCGGCCGCCGAGCTGATGGACCTGATTGCACGTTCCCAGGGCGAGGACGACCGGCAGTCGATCATGGGTCGCGGCATGGTCGAGAAGGACATCGACGCGCTCATCGTCTGGCCGCATGCGGCCATCTGCTCGGACGGCTCGCTCGAGAGCCTGCATCCGCGCGGGCGCGGGGCGTTCACCAAGGTGCTGCGCAGCTACGTGCGCGAGAAGAAGCTCCTGAGCCTCGAAGAGGCAATCCGCAAGATGACGGGTCTCTCGGCGCACAACGTCGGCATCGCGGACCGCGGCGTGATCCGGCCCGGCGCATTCGCGGACCTCGTGCTCTTCGATCCGGCGACCGTCGCCGACCGGTCGACGTTCGAGGAACCGACGGCGCTTTCGGTCGGCATCACGAGAGTCTGGGTCAACGGCGTGCCGGTCTGGCAGGACGGCCAGGCGACCAGCGAGTTTCCGGGCCGCGCGATACGCCGGCCATGAACCGGATCGCGCTGCTCATCGCCGCTTCGCTGCTAGCGGCGACGCCCGTCCTTGGCGCCGATGCCCCGGCCGCAATCGCGACGCGGCCGGTCGGCTTCGAGGACCAGGAAGCCGTCAGGTCCCCGAGCGGCACCGCGATCTCCCCGGATGGCAGGCAGGTCGCATACTCCGTCAAGCGCCGCATCTATGTCGTCCCGCTTGCTGGTGGCGAGCCGCGTGCCGTGACGTCGGCCGGTTCGGGCGCCTGGAATCCCGTGTGGTCGAGGGACGGGCGCGCCCTGCATTTCCTTTCCGACCGCTCTGGCACCAGCCAGTTGTGGAGGCTGCCGCTCGCCGCGTACGGCGAGGCCGAGCAGGTGACCGAGTTCGCGCAGGGCATCGATCGCCTGCGATTCTCGCCCGACGAGTCGCGGTTGCTGCTGGGTTTCACCGCCACGCAGCTCAATCCCGCCGCCATGCCGGAGCCGAAGGCGGACGGGGCGGACGGCGAGCAAAAACCCGCAGACCCGTTCGTGATCACGCGCCTCGAGTTCAAGGAGGATGCGGGAGAGGGTTATCTCATGGGTGATCTTTCGGAACACCTGCACGTCCTCGACCTCGGCACCGGCAAGCTCGCGCAGCTGACCTCGGGCGCGTACACGGAGTCGAATGCCGCCTGGTCGCCGGACGGGCGGCGGATCGTGTTCGTCAGCAATCGGGAACAGGATCCCGATGCGAGCTACCGGACCGACCTCTGGATCGTGGACACCGCCAACGCCGACCAGGGTGCGACGCTCCTGCGCCTGACGAACGACGAGCGCACCAAGAGCGATCCGGCGTTCAGCCCGGACGGCAGGACGGTTGCCTTCCTGGTTGCCGCGGACGGCGTCTACGGTGCGCCACAGGTCGCGGTGATGCCGGCCGAAGGTGGCGAGGCGCGCCTGCTGACCGCCGCGCACGACCGCTGGGTGAACGATATCCAGTTCTCCGCGGACGGTGCGTGGATCCATTTTTCGTACGAGAACCTCGGCGGCAACCAGCTTGCGCGCGTGCGTCCGAGCGACGGCCGGCTGGAACAGGTGATCACGGGCGATCGCGGAATCGGCGAGTTCGCGGTTGCGAAGGGCGGCGCGATCGTCGCGCGGGTCGAGACCGGGAACCGCGCGCCGGAGCTTCATGCCTTCGCGGGCGGTCGCGAACGCGCGCTCACGCGCATCAACGCGGACTTCCACACGCGGGTCGCGTTAGGCGCCAAGGAGTCCGTCCATTTCAAGGCGCCCGACGGCACCGAGGTGCAGGCCTTCGTGACCAAGCCGTCTGATTTCGAAGCGGGCCGGCGCTACCCGACGATCCTGCACATCCATGGCGGTCCCGTCGGCCAGTTCGGCTGGGGCTTCGAATTCATGCCGCAGTACCTCGCGGCGCAGGGTTACGTGGTCGTCGAGCCGAACCCGCGCGGCTCCACGGGCCGCGGCGAGGACTTCGTGCGAGCGATCTACCAGACCTGGGGCATCACCGACTACGACGACCTGATCGCCGCGGTCGACCACGTGATCGCGCTCGGGTACGCGGACCCGCAGCGGCTTGCGGTGACGGGGTATTCGTACGGCGGCTACATGACGAATGTCGTCATCACGCGCACCGACCGCTTCAAGGCCGCCGCGACGGGCGCAGGCCACAGCTATATCGTCGCCAACTACGGACATGACATCTACCAGAAGTGGTACAACTGGGAGCTCGGGCCGCCCTGGGAAAACCGCGAGAAGTACGATCGCCTCTCGCCGCTGCTGCGGGCCGGCAACGTCAAGACGCCGACCATTTTCCTCGGCGGCCGCGACGACTGGAACGTCCCGCTGCTGAACGCAGAGCTCTTCTACCAGTCGCTGCGCACGAAAGGCGTCCCGACCGAGCTCATCGTCTACCCGGGCGCCCACCATGGCGGCTGGCCGAAGGCATACGAGCGCGACTATCTCGAGCGCGTGACGGCGTGGTTCGACCGGTACCTGAAATAGCGGACCCGGCGCACCGGGCGACGGTCCAGGCCGCGCTCGCGGCGCTGCGCGACAACCGGCCGCTGCGTGCCGAGTTCATCTGCCGGGAATACCTGGAGCGCAATCCCGGCTCCATCGACCACCTGCGGCTGCTCGGCAACGCGCTCTCGCGCCAGGCTCGCTACCCGGATGCGGAGCAGGTCGTGCGCGAGGCCATCGCCCTCATGCCGGAATACCCGCTCCTGCATGAGGATCTCGGCAGCGTGCTTGCACTGCAGGGTCGGTACGAGGAAGCGATACCGAGCCTCGAGCAAGCCATCCGGCTGGAGCCGCAGCTGCCGAAGGCGCACAAGAAGCTCGGCGAGGCGCTCGCTGCACTGGGGCGCGGCCGGGAAGCCGATGAATCCTTCGAGGAATTCTTCGATCGCGACCCCGCGCGCGGCAAGGTGGCGCTCGCGCTCGATCACCTGCGGGCGGGCCGCAAGGACGAGGCACTAGAGACGCTCCGCTCGGCGCTGCGCGAGAACGCGGACAACGTCGATGCGTTGCGCCTGCTTGCGCAACTCTACTGGAAGGAGAGCAAGCAGCTCTCGGACGCCGAGGCACTGCTGCGCAGGGCGGTCCAGCTGGCGCCTGGGCACACCATGGCCTGGACGATGCTCGGGGGCATCCTGCAGGAATCGAACCGGCACGCCGAGGCGTTGGCGTGTTACCAGGCGGCGCTCAGGGCCGACTCGTCCAGCGCCGTCGCGTGGTCAGGAATCGGGATTGCGCATTCGCACGCCGGCGACGTTGAGAAGGCCATCGAGGCCTTCGAACGTGCGATTGCACTGCGTCCCGGCAATGCCAATGTCCAGCTGAGCTACGGCCACGCGCTGAAGACCCGCGGCGACCAGGCGGCGGCGCTGCGCGCCTATCGCGCGGCCATTGCCGCGAAGCCGGATTTCGGCGAGGTCTACTGGAGCATGGCCAACCTCAAGGTTTTCCGATTTGAGGATGCGGAGATACGCGCCATGGAAGGGCAGGTGGCGCGCGACGACCTGAAGCAGAGCGCCGATATCCACTTCCGATTCGCCTTGGCGAAGGCCTATGAGGATCGTGGCGACTACGAGCGCGCCTGGGATTTCTACGAGTCGGGCAACGAGCGCCAGCGCGCCACGGTGTTCCACGATCCGGTCGCGATGGAGCTGCGACATGAGCAGATCGCGGCGGTCTTCACGCCCGCGCTGTTCCAGAAGTTTGCCGGCCAGGGCGATGACTCGTCGGCGCCGATTTTCATCGTCGGCCTGCCGCGCTCCGGCTCGACGCTGGTCGAGCAGATACTCGCGAGCCACAGCCAGGTCGAGGGCACGGCCGAGCTGCCGACCCTGGTGCGCCTCGCGTTCTCGATCGGCCGGTACCGTGCCGACAAAAAAGGATATCCGGATTCGGTGGGCGGGCTACGCGGACGCGACTTCAAGGCCTACGGGCGCCAGTACCTCGAAGAGTCCGCAGCCTTCCGCGCGACCGGCCGGCCGTTCTTCACCGACAAGACGCCGAACAATTTCTCGCATGTCGGGCTCATCCACCTGATCCTGCCGAATGCAAAGGTCATCAACGCGCGGCGGCATCCTTTCGACAGCTGCCTCGGTGGCTTCAAGCAGCTGTTTGCCAAGGGCCAGCACTTCACCTATGAGATGGCGGAGCTCGCTGCGTACTACCGCCAGTACCACGAGACGATGCAGTACTGGCACCGGGTCCTGCCGGGCAAGGTGCTCGATGTCCATTACGAGGAAACGGTTACGGACCTCGAGGCCCAGGTGCGCCGCATCCTCGCGCACTGCGACCTGCCGTTCGAGGAAGCCTGCCTGCGCTTCCACGAGAACCGCCGTGCCGTGAAGACGGCGAGTTCCGAGCAGGTTCGGCAGCCGATCTACAAGGACGCGCTCGGCACCTGGCGACGCTACGAGAAGCACCTCGGGATCTGGCAGGAGATGCTCGGGGACATCGTCGAGCAATTGCCCGATGCGATCCGCGACGCGGGCCGCTGAGAACTCCGGCATCTCTCAGCCGTAGGGCCACACGGCCAGGCCGTGGATGGCGTTCCGGACGTCCAGCGTCAGGTTGACCGACAGCAGGCGCTGGTTTGCAACCAGGTCGTAGACGGACACCGTGGACGGCGATGAACCGCCGGCCACGACGGTATCGGACAGCGTGCACAGTCCGCGCGCGAAGCCGGGGCGGGCGATGCCGCTCGCATCCAGCCCGCGGTTCTGCAGTCGTTCCGGATCTAAGCTCGGCACCTTGAAGGCGCGGTCCTCGAGTCCCTCGCCCCGGCCCGAGTAACGCAGGGCGTCGGCCGCCGTGTCGTTGAACAGGACGCCGTCCCGGAACGGGCGGGCATTGTGCGTGCCTGTCGGCAGTTCGACGGCCATGTGCAGCTTGTCACCGTTGTGGAGCAGCATGCCCCCGGTCTTGAGGCCGGTGACGTACATCCCTCCGCGGGTGCAGTGCACGCTGTTCAGGTGCAGCTTGTTGAGCTGCAACGGCCCGCCCGCGCCGCTCGGATCGTAGGTAATTCCCTTGAAGCGGAACTGGTGCGTGAGCACGTGCATGGCCCAGGAGAATTCCTTCCGGTCCAGGTCGAAGGCGAGGATGCTGTCGAAGCCCGTCGAAGTCAGGAACAGGCGCCGTTCGTAAACCGCGATTTCATGGCAATGCCGAAGATACGGGTTACGCCAGGAACCCACCATCCTGAAATCCGGCGAGTAGGCAAACAGCTCGTCGCTGGCGGCGACGTAGACCGTCTCGCCGTCAAAGGCGATGCCGCGCAGGCCGCGGTCCCAGCCGCGGCCCTGCCAGTCGATTGCGGCCGTGTTCCAGTCGACAGCCTGACGGACCTCGCGCCGTTCGAGGTCGATGAGGTAAACGCCGCCATGGCTTTGGCCCTGCTGGCTGCCGCGGACCACGGAGGTCGTGACGAGCTTCACGGCAAGTATCCGCCCGCCGGCCGGGCCGGCGCGGGCGTCATCACGAAAGCGCGGCGGCGCTCACCACTTCTTGCTGAAGGACAGGCCGATCGTGCGCGGGCGCTGGAGCGAGCGGGGATATCTGAAGCGGTCATCGGTCCACGGGAGCACATCGTTCGGCCCGGAGCTGTAGTCGGAACCGCTCAGGTAGTTGATGCCCCGTTCGTCGAACAGGTTGCGGACGACAAGGGTCGTCTCCCAGCCGCTGTCGTGAGTGAATCCCACCTGCAGCGTCGTCGACGTGTACGACGGGATGAGCCGGTCGAGCGCATCGCGCCGCTCGGCCGGGGTCGTTGCCTCCTCGAAATCTGAGATGGCGCTCAGGCTGCTCCAGATCTCCGACTGGTAGCTCCAGGCGATTCGCGTCCACAGTTCGCCCTGGGTTCCGAACAGGTTCGGAAACGTATAATTGGCCCCGACCCAGTATTTCTCCTCGGGCGAAATCGGCATCGTCGTTCCGGCCTCGATGGCCGGGCCGTCATCCGGGTCGGTCGGATCGTAGTCCGGGTAGAAAGTGTCCTCGGAGAACTCCGGATCCGCGATAAATGCGCTGGCGTCGAAGCTGAAATTGTCGGTCGGGTACCAGCCGATGCTGAATTCAAAGCCTTTCTGCTCCGCCTTGCCGCCATTGAAGGTGCCGCGCATCCACCAGGGGTTGCCGGCGGTCGATCCCGAGCGGTTGAGCTGGATGTCCGACCATTCCATGAAGAACGCGGTCATGTTGAGTTGCAGGGACTGGTCCAGCCAGCGGGTCTTGAAGCCCGCCTCGTAGTTCTTGAGCGTGTCGGGCTCGTACTCGGCCGGCAGGATACCGTTGGCCGACGCGCGCGGGTCATTGTTTCCGCCCAGGCGGAAACCCTCGCTGTAGAGCGCGTAGATCATCTTCGTGTCACTGAACCGATACTGCGTCGAGAACTTGAACACCGTGTCGGAGTCCTTGCCCTGGCTCGCCACGACGCCGCCACCCTCGAAGTCCTTGCCGATCGGAAATCCGAATGGCGTTGCCCGTATTTCGGTGGTGTCGCGCTCATACTCGAACCAGCGTGCGCCGCCGGTAACCGTCCAGTTCTCGGTCAGGTCGAACGAAAGCTCGCCGAACACGGCGGTCTGCTTGACGGTATTGTCGTAGGCGCCGATGTAGTAAATCTCGGTCGGGTCGAGCGGATACTGGATGTCGTAACCCAGCGCGTTGTAGTAATAAGCCAGGTACTGCGCGTAGGCCCAACTGGTCGAAGTCTGGTAGCCCGGAATGACCGAGCTCACTGCCCACTGGTCGTTGACGTCCTCGTAAAATGCGCCGAGCATCCACTGGAAACGGCTTTCGCCCTTGGAGGTCAATCGCACTTCGGTCGAATAGCGCTCCTGCGTCTGATCATTCAGGAAGGCCCCGATCAACTCGTCGGTGTTGTAGAGGTCGTAGCCGAGATAGACGCCGTAATAGGCCGAGCGCCACTGGTCATAGTTGGCGTTGTCGAACTGGTACTTGATGTCGCGATCGAAATAGGATCCGGTCACCGACAGGTCCGCGAAGCCGAGGTCGCCCTTGACGTTGAGCGACGCCTGGTACCAGCTGTCGTCGTACGACTCGTCCATGAAGCGGGTGATCTTGTAGTCACCGAGTGCCGGATCCGATTCCCAGCCACCCTCGCTCTCGCCGACCTGGCCGATCAGGCTGAGCGTCGACTCCCAGGCCGGGCTGATCTGCCAGCGCGCGGCGATGCGGCCACCGTAGACCGTGTAGTCGTTCCAGTCCTCTTCGACGACTGCGGCATTGTCAATCTGTCCGACGAGCGTGGTACCGAAGATATTGTCGACGTATCCGCCGTCCGCCGCGTAGAAGCCGACCGCGCGGATCGCGAGGTTGTCGGAGACCGGGATATTGACGTGGCCGCTGACGTCGTAGCTCTCTTCGCCGCCGCGGGTCGTGCTCACCTCGCCATCCATTTGGGCGCCGAAGCCGGAGGTGTCGGGCTTGTTGGTGATATAGACCAGCGTGCCGGTCTGGGAGCTCGACCCGAACAGCGTGCCCTGCGGGCCCGGCAGCGACTCGATGCGCTCGAGGTCGATGGGCCGGACCCCGACCTGCTGCGAAATGGCAGTCATCGGCTGATCGTCGAGGTAGACGGAGACCTGGCTGTCGGTGCGAAACTCCGCCGACGAGGTGGCGACGCCGCGCATGACGATGGCGTTCGAACCGGGCTGCCAGCTGATCAGGCTGACACTCGGGATCGCGTTCACGATGTCGTTCAGGCTCTGGAACGCCTGCTTCTCGATGTCCTCGGTCGAGAACGCCGTGATGCTCTGCGACACGGCCTGCAAGTTGACCTCGCGACGAGTCGCGGTGACGACGACCTCTTCCAGGCGTCCCGCTTCGGCCTCTTGCGCAAGCACGTTGGTGGTCGGGTAGAGGACGGCAAGGATCGCGAGGGCGAGTGGCGTCTTCTGTTCGATCATCGGGTGATCCCCCAGGTCAGCGAAGTCAGGCGGGCGTCGTAATCACGGCACTGAACGAGCGTACAATAAGAGCCGCTCAGAGCGTATAACAAGTGTTGGCACTTTGCCAACAACACGCCTCAATAGTTGTTTTCTCGCGACGAGTGCAGCCTGCCGTCCTGCACCCGCAGCTCATAGCCGATACCGCCAGTGCCCAGCCACTTGGCGAGGTCGAAGCTTCCCCCGGGCCCGAGGCGGTAGACGGAGATCGCCGCGGTCGTGAGCGGCTTGCCCGGCGCGCAAGCCGGCGGCGGCCCCGTCGGCACCATGAAATACGCGTAAGGCGTCGGGTGGTCGGGCGTGGCAAAAACTTCCGCCATGCCCGTCGCCGGATCGATGTGCACTGCCGTCTCACGGTCGGCCGCGATGGCGCGCAGTGCAGTGGACCAGCCGTCCGCCTGCAGGCGCGCGAGCAAAGCGACCGTGCGGCCGATGCGGTCTCGTTCCTGCAGGTGCTGATCGGTGATGATGTTTTCGAGTCCGGAGAGCCGCAGGAAGTCGCGCGCCAGCGTGAGGTCGGGCGCATACGGATCGGCGAGCGCCGCCGCCGAAGTCAGGCTCTCCTTGCCCTCCGCGGAGTAGACGAACTCGCCCATGACCGCCATGCCGGCGCTCGTCCCGCCGATCGGCGCCGGCTTGGCCGCGACGTGATTGATCGCGTCCTGCACCGGCGTGCCTTTCCAGTAGCGAATGTAATTCGACTGGTCGCCGCCGCCGATGAACAGCGCTTCCGCGTTGCGGATCTTGCCGATGACGAACGGGTCCGACGTCCCCGCACCCTGGTCGAGAACGATCGTCTCGACCGAATCGCAATGACAGAGGCCGTAGATGTAATCGTTGTAGTCGTCGGCACCGGAGGCCCGCAATACGACGAAGTCGCCGCCGCCGCCGTAGGCGCCCATGCGCACGTAGTTCTCGTCCACGTCATCGCCGCCGCCCTGGGCGACCCAGAGCCCGCGGGTCGGCCGCACGACGTCGGCGGGATTGCCGGTGAGGTAGTAGCGGTAGCCGGGACCGCTCTGCGTCGGCGCCGGCTCCGGCGGGGGCGCGACGGTCGTGCAGGCGGCGACGAACGCCGGGGCGGCGATCGTGAGCGCCGCGAGGCGGCTGGCGCGACGAACGGGTGCTTTCATGCGTCCATCCGGGAAAGCCGATAGTGTAACCTCGCGCACAGTTGCCCTGGACTCGCGGAGACTCATGATGCGCGCGTTCCTCGCCTGCCTTGCATTGCTGCCGGCGCTGACCGGTGCCGAGGGAATGCGCCTGCCGCCGGAAACCGCGCGTCTCCAGCAGATGGCGAACCGTTTCGCGGCGGTCGACATCCGCGTGGACGTCGATCGCCTGCCCGACGGAGAGCGCCGCGCACTCGCGCACCTCATCCGGGCGGCGCGCATGACCGATGTGCTCTACATGCGGCAGATGTGGGCCGGCAACGCGTCGATGCTGCTCAGGCTGATGGAAGATGACACACCGCTCGGCCGTGCGCGCCTCGAGTACTTCCTGATCAATCGCGGTCCCTGGTCACGGCTCGACGACAACGAGGTCTCCATCCCCGGCGCACCGGTCAAGCCAGAGGCCGGCAACTTCTACCCGGCGGGTGCGACGAAGTCTGACGTAGAAGCCTGGCTCGCCGGGCTGTCCGATTCGGATCGTTCCGCGGCGAGCGGCTTCTTCACGACCATCCGCCGCGACCCGGGCGGACAGTTCCTCGCGGTGCCGTACAGCCTCGAGTACCAGGGCGAACTCGCCGAAATGGCGAGCGAGCTGCGATCTGCCGCCGCAACGACGGCCGAGCCGACCTTGAAGGCTTTCCTCGAGTCGCGCGCCGAGGCCTTCCTGACGAACGATTACTACGCGAGCGACGTCGCGTGGATGAAACTCGAATCCGGCATCGAGCCGACGATCGGGCCCTACGAGGTCTACGAGGACGGCTGGTTCAACTACAAGGCGGCGTTCGAGGCCTTCATCGCGGTGCGCGACGCGGACGCGACGGCGAAGCTCGAACGCTTCGGCGGCGAGCTGCAATGGCTGGAGGACCGCCTGCCGGTGGACCCGGCGTTCCGCCGCAAGCAGCTCGGCGGGCTCGCGCCCCTGCGCGTGGTGAACGTGGTCTTCTCGGCCGGCGACGGCAACCATGACGTGCAGACCGCGGCCTTCAACCTGCCGAACGACGAGCGCATCGTCGCCGAGATGGGCTCGAAGCGGATGATGCTCAAGAACTTCCAGCAGGCGAAGTTCGACCACACGCTGGTGCCGATCTCGAAGGTCGCGCTCGCCGCGCCCGACCAGGCGCAGGTCGATTTCGACGCTTTCTTCACGCACATCCTGATGCACGAAGTCATGCATGGCCTCGGGCCGACCAACACCGGCAGGCAGGGCTCGGGCGGCGGCGTCCGACCGGCGCTCAAGGAGCTGTACAGCACGATCGAGGAGTCGAAGGCCGACATCACGGGACTCTGGGCGCTGCAGCAGCTCATGGACAAGGGCGTGATCGACCGGGCGGGCGAACGCCGGATGTACACCACATTCCTGGCCTCGACGTTTCGGACGCTCCGGTTCGGCATGGATGACGCCCACGCGCGCGGCATGGCGCTGCAGGTGAACTGGCTGCTCGACGCAGGCGCCTACCGCGCGAATGCCGACGGGAGCTTCAGCGTCGACATTCGTCGCGCGCGCAAGGCGGTCGAAGCGCTTTCGCGCGAGTTGTTGACGCTGCAGGCGACCGGCGACTACACAGGCGCGAAGTCGCTGCTGGAACGGATGGTGGTCGTGCGTCCCGAGGTCCAGGCAGTGCTCGACCGGCTGCAGGAGGTTCCCGTGGACATCCGGCCGCGCTTCGTCACCGCCGACGCGCTCGAGCGCGAGTTTCCCTGACTCCGGACATTGAACCGGAAATACTGATAACGAATCCGCTCGAATACAGTTGCCGTCGGCGCAAAACCGGCGTACAAGCCGCGCGCATGGGTGACCTCGGAATCCACGTCTGGACCGGGCAGTCCGGCCAGGAGTACCGCTACACCGTCTACATGTACGGGACGGTCTTCGGGCCGGGTCCCGCCAACTTCATCTTCGCGCGCGAGACGCGGCCCGGCCAGTACCAGGTGCTGTTCGTCGGCCAGACCCAGGACCTTTCGGAGCCCTTCGATGATTCCGTGGCGGCGGAATGCGTGAAGCAGGGTCGCGTGACGCACGTCCACGTGCGTCACTCCGACGCGCGCGAGGAGTTGCGCCGCGCGGAGCGCTCTGATCTCATCTCCGCGCTCAACCCGCCCTGCAACGCGATGCACTGAGCGCCGCGGCGCCTCCTAGTCGAGCGGCTCCACCAGCGCCTTGAAGCGCGGCAACTCGCGCAGCGACGCGAGGTCAGGGTCCGTCTCATACTGCACGCGGCGTCGGAATCCATTCGCGATTGCACGCTCGACGCTGTCGAGTGCCGCCTCGGGATTGCCCGAAAGGGCCTGCGCGCAGGCGAGGTTGTAGAAGTCGACGCCCGATCCACCGCCGGTCTCGATCGCGCGCCCGAGGCTGGTCACCGCCTGCGAGTACTTCTTCTGCTGCAACTGACTGGTGCCGAGCCGGTTCCAGGCGAATGAGTTCGCGGAATTCACATCGAGGTAAGCTGCATAGGCAGCTTCCGCTTCCGCCCATCGTCCGGCCAGGTAGGGCTCCTCGGCGCCCAGCAGCTCCGCCGTGAGGGGCATCACGCCCTCCGGCACCGGACTCACGGTGTCCATGACGATGCGCCATTGGCCCGCGGAATCCTTTTTCCAGACGCGCGCGTGGTAGCCGGCATCCGGGGTGCCGCCGGCTTTCTCGTAGCTGCCCCAGGCGTAACCCAGGTCACCGGAGCGTGCCACGTCCGTGAACAGCGGCTCGCCGCGATACTTCGCGCCTTGCGCGGACGCCCAGTCATCGAGGTCGGTGCGGCCGACGACCGGCATGCGGTCGGGCCGGTGCACCCGGGCGTCGTCCGCGAGCCGGCCGGCGTAGGCATGGCCCAGGCCGCCTGCAGCCGCTTCGGCGAGGAAGTCGCGCTCGACCGCAAGCAGACCCGAACGTGCGGCGGCAGGATCCACGGGCGCCGCGGCGCCGCGCCCTGCCTGCCAGGATGAATGCACCGGCTCGTCGAGGGGCACGACCGCGGAAGGTGTGTCGGAGCCGATGTCGAGCACGACCCTGAAGGTCCCGTCGGGCTGGCGCTTCCAGACAGAGAAGAAGAGGCCATGTCGGCCGGGCTGGCCGATCCGGCCCGCGAACACGAGTGGCCCGCTGTTCCAGCCGAGATCGCCCGCCGCCGAGATGTCGCCGTAGACCGGGGCCCAGCCCGCGCCCATCGGTGCCGGCGTCGAGGGTTGTCCGGCGAGCGCGGCGCGGACGCGGAATGGATGCGGATTGAAAGCGATGCCATCATCCGCGAAGTACGCATGGAACGAGTCGCGGAATCCCCGCTCCGCGGCAAGGCGGACAAAGGCGCGTTCGCTGTCGAACAGTTCCTGTTGTGCCGGCGGCAGGCCGGCATCGGCCGCGAAGCCGGCGACGGGGAGGATGCCGAGCACGGCGCAAAGCGCTTTCATGGTCGTGTTCCAGGATGGTGACGCGGAGCCGGCAGGCTAGCGCCCGCGGCGGAGCGCCTCAATACGCGACTTTGGGATCGGTTAAAGTGGCTGTCGGGGCGCATCGAAGCGCAGTGCGTGGGGGTCTCGGATGCCCTGGTGGGCCTGGATCGTCCTGGGGATCGGACTGCTCGGCGTCGAGTTGCTGCTGGTCGACGCGCAGTTTTACCTGGTCTTCATCGGCCTTTCCGCGGCCGCCGTCGGGCTGCTCGGCCTTGCGGGCGTCAATCTGCCCGAATGGGCGCAGTGGCTCGCGTTCGCCGTCCTCGCGCTGGTCACGATGCTCACGTTCCGCAAGCGCGTGTACGAAATGCTGCGCAGCGGCATCGGCCAGGTGGACGAGCGGCTCACCGTGGGAGACCGGGTGCCGGTTTCATCGCGCCTCGAGCCCGGCCAGAGCGCACGCGTGGAGTACCGTGGATCGAGCTGGACCGCGCGCAACACCGGCGGGGTGACGATCGAGGCCGGCCGCGAGGCGGTCATTGACGGTGTGGAAGGATTGACCCTGCACGTCAGGGCGGAGTGACCGATGGAAGGCATGTACGTCGTCGGCGTGGTGGCGCTGCTCGCAATCATCATCATCGCCAAGACCGCGGTGGTCGTGCCGCAGCAGAGCGCCTACGTGGTCGAGACGCTCGGGCGCTACAACCGCACCATCCAGGCCGGTTTCCACATCCTGAAGCCGTTCTTCGATCGCGTCGCCTACAAGCACAACCTCAAGGAAGAGGCGATGGACATCCCGGAGCAGGTCTGCATCACGCGCGACAACGTGCAGGTCGGCGTGGACGGCGTCCTGTACCTGCAGGTGCTGGACGCGAGCAAGGCTTCCTACGGCATCACCAATTACCGCTTTGCGATCATCCAGCTCGCGCAGACCACGCTGCGCAGCGAGATCGGCAAGATCGAACTCGACCGCACCTTCGAGGAGCGCGCCACGATCAACGCCAACGTGGTCGCCGAGCTGGACAAGGCGTCGGCACCCTGGGGCGTCAAGGTCCTGCGTTATGAGATCAAGAACATCAACCCGCCGAGGGATGTCCTGTCCGCGATGGAGAAACAGATGCGCGCCGAGCGCGAGAAGCGCGCAGTGGTCCTGACTTCGGAGGGTGAGCGCGACGCCAAGATCAACCAGGCCGAGGGCGAAAAGCAGCGGGTCATCAAGGAGTCCGAGGCCAACAAGCAGCAGCAGATCAACGAGGCCGCCGGCGAGGCTGCGGCGATCCTGGCGGTCGCGACGGCGACGGCAGAAGGTCTCAAGCAGGTCGGCGAGGCGCTGGCGGGCCGCGGCGGCGTCGAGGCGATGCAACTCAGGATCGCCGAGGAGTACGTCAAGCAGTTCGGGACGCTCGCGAACGAAGCGTCGAGCACGCTGGTCGTGCCCGCGAACCTCTCCGATGTCGCCTCCATGATTGCGCTCGCGACCAACGTCGTGAAGAACCAGAAAGTGGCGACCTGACGTGCGTCGCCAGGTCGCCGTCGGCGCCGTTGCCGCCGCGTCCGCGCTGCTTGCAGCGCTCGCCGCCGGCGCTGCGCCGCCGGCCTTGCTGCTCGAGGGCGGCACGATCCACACCGGCAACCCGGCGCAGCCGCGCGCCGAAGCCGTGTTGGCGATCGGCACGCGCATTGCCTATGTCGGTGACGCGGCGACCGCGCGCGAGCGCGCGCCCGCGGGGACGCGCATCGTCGACCTTGCGGGAAGGATGGCGCTGCCCGGCCTCACCGACTCCCACGCCCATCTGGAGGGAATCGGCTGGCGCAAGCTCGGCTTCGACCTGACGGGCGTCGAGAGCCTCGCGGCGTTGCAGCACCGACTCGCCGAACGCGCGGCGAGCGACGCCTCGCCGTGGATCGTCGGCTCGAACTGGATCGAGTCGAAGTGGCAACCCGCCGCTTTCCCGTCGCGTGCCGACCTCGATGTGGTGGTCCGCGACCGGCCTGTCTACCTCGACCGGGTCGACGGCCACGCGGCGGTGGTCAACTCGAAGGCGCTCGAGATCGCCGGCATCACGCGCGACACGCCCGACCCGCCGGGCGGGCAGATCCTGCGCGACGGCGCGACGGGCGAGCCGACCGGCATGCTGGTCGACAATGCCAGGGACCTGGCCTGGCGCCACGTGCCGCCGCGCAGCGACGAGGAGCTCGCGCGCGCGCTGGAGACGGGCGCGGCTCATTACGTGAGCCTCGGCTGGACGCAGCTCCACGAGGCCGGAACCAACTGGAACGAGATCGAGCAGCTTTGCCGCCTGTACGCCGCCGGCCGCGTGAAGCTACGGATCTACGCGGCGATCCTCGGGCCCTCGCAAGACGCCGAGCGGCTGCTGGCCGCCGGACGAGACTACCGGAGCTGCGACCCGCGCCTGACAGTGCGCATGATCAAGCTCTTTGCCGATGGCGCGCTCGGGTCGCGTGGTGCCGCGCTCGAGGCGCCTTACAGCGACGCGCCGGACAACCGCGGCCTCTACGTCACGCCGCCGGAGGAAATCCAGCGTATCGCGATCGCCGGGCTGCGGCGCGGCATCCAGGTCGAGACCCACGCGATCGGCGACCGCGGCAATCGCGTCGTGCTGGATCAGTACGAGCAGGCATTCGCCGCGGTCCCCCCCGCCGAACGGCACGTGGCGGAGCCGCGCTTTCGCATCGAGCATGCCCAGGTCGTGGCGGACGCGGACGTCCCGCGCTTCGCGAAGCTGGGCGTGATCGCATCGATGCAGACCTCGCATGCGATCAGCGACATGTTGTTCGCGCCCGCGCGTCTCGGGCCGGAGCGCATCGGCGGCGCCTACGCCTGGCGCAAGGTCCTGGACGCGGGCGGACGGATCGCCGGCGGCACGGATGCGCCGGTCGAGGCGGGCGACCCGCGCGTCGAGTTCTACGCCGCGATCACGCGCCGGACGCTCGAAGGCTTCGCGGGACCGGACTGGGGGCTCGACCAGCGCCTCACGCGCGACGAGGCGCTCGCGATCCTGACGACGGGCGGCGCCTATGCCGCGTTCGAGGAGCGGGAGCGCGGGACGATCGAGGCGGGCAAGCTAGCTGACTTCAGCGTTTACGCATCCGACTGGATGGAAGTGCCGGAAGCGGAGATACCACGCTCGCAGCCGGTGATGACGGTGATCGGGGGCGAGGTGGTTTGGAGGGGCCTGACCCCTCCGTTTCAAGGGGCCTGACCCCTCTGGTCCTCACGCGACGGAGCGCGTGCGCCCGTCGCCGCCCGCCACGTTGAAGCGGCCCGTGGCGGTCAGCCGGTCCTGAGACGACTGGGCGCGGCGAAGTTCCGCGCGCCGTGCAGTGAACGGCATGGCGGACACGACCTTCAACGGGCTCGAGCGGGCGAACAGGAATCCCTGTGCCGCCACGCAACCGAGCTCCAGCAGCTTTTCGACCTGCTCTTCGTGCTCCACGCCCTCGGCAACGGTCTCGAGGCCGAGCGTCTCGCCGAGCATCACCACCGCCCGCGCGAGTTCGGGCCCGTCGCCCTGTTCGGTCAGCCGCCCGACGAAGGAGCGGTCGATCTTGAGAATGTCGATCGGGAACCGGTGCAGGTAGGAGAGTGAGGAGTAGCCCATCCCGAAATCGTCGATCGCGAGTCGCACGCCGAGCGCCTTGAGCTCGCGAAATCGCTCCAGGTTGATCTCGGTGTTGTGCATGATCGTGCTCTCGGTCAGCTCGATCACGAGGCTCTCGGGCTCGAGGCCCGAGATCTCGATGGCGTTCCTGACGTCGGCCACGAGGTCGGCGTGCTGCAGGTGCCGGCCGGAGATGTTGATCGCGACCCGCAGGCCCTCGCCGGCAACGATCCCGTCGCGCCAGGACTTGACCGCCCGGCAGGCCTCGGTGAGCACCCAGCGCCCGAGCTCGACGATCTGGCCGGATTCCTCCGCCGCCGCGATGAAGGCGCCGGGCATGACCAGGCCCTGGTCGGGGTGGTTCCAGCGCACCAGTGCCTCGACCCCGAGCAGCTCGCGCCTGGCGAGGTCGATGACCGGCTGGTACTCGAGGAAGAATTCGCCGCGCTCCAGGGCCCGCGTGATGTCCTCCTCGAGCCGCAGCCGTTCGCGGAGCTGCTCCTGCATCAGCGGCTGGAACACGACGAAGCGAGCCTTGCCGGCTGCCTTCGCGTTGTACATCGCGATGTCGGCGTTACGCAGCAACTGCTCGGTGTCATCCGTCGGCTCGGAGAACGCGATGCCGATGCTGGCCGCGACGTAGGTGTCGCTGCCGTCGAGCTGCAGGGGCTCATCGAACGAGCGCGTGATCGTGGCCGCGACTCGCTCCACGTCCGCCGACTCGGAGATGCCCTCGAGCAGGATCGCGAACTCGTCGCCCCCGAGGCGCGCGACCGTGTCGGAGGGCCGCGTCGACTTGACCAGCCGTTGTGCCGCGGCCTGCAGCAGCCGGTCCCCGGCGTCGTGACCCAGCGAATCGTTGACGTTCTTGAAATTGTCCAGGTCCAGGAACATGACGGCGACCCGCTGTCGCGCGCGCTGCGCGAGCGTCAGCGCGTGCTGCACGCGGTTGCGGAACAGGCTCCGGTTCGCGAGCAGCGTGAGCGGGTCGTGGAAGGCGAGCTGCCGCAGCTGTTCCTCGAGCGCCTTGCGCTCGCTCACGTCGCGAAAGTTCAGCGCGAGGCCCGCGATCGCCGGGTCGTCGAGCAGGTTGCTGCCGACGGTCTCGAGCGTGCTGCGTCGCGCGCCGTTGCCGACCACGACTTCGACCGGGCCGATGGTGCGGCCGTGGGTCGCCGTGACCTCGGCCAGGAACGCGGCCAGCCGCTCGCGGTCCGATTCGGCCCACAGGTCGAGCAGGTTCCGGCCCATGAGGTCGTCCGGGTGCATGCCGAAGGTGCGCTCCGCCGCCGGCGATGCGAAGCGCAGCCGTCCGTCGACGTCCACGATCATGATCACGTCGGAGGCGTTCCTGATCAGCGAGGCATAGCGCGCCTCGACGATCCCCGCCGCGCGCCGCTCGCGCACCAGCGCATCGTCACGCGACATGACCCCCTGGCGCAGCATCACGAGCAGCGTCAGCACGAAGATGATGACCGTCATCGCGGTCGCGGGGCTCGACATCGAGCTGCTTTCGACGTAGACCAGCACCAGGAAGGACACGAGCATGGCCACATAGGGCATGGCCTGCACCAGGGTGCTGCCGAGTGCGCTCGGTTGCTCGCGCGTGGCCGGCGCGCCGCGCAGCTGCTCGCGCGCCGCGGCGATCAGGAATGCGTAGCAGGTCAGGTAGATCGTGTCGGACAGGCCCCCGAGCTGGTACCCGCCGGTGACCTTGGCGAGCGCCCAGACGATGTCGGCGAGCGACATCGTGGAGAAGCCGATCGTGAGCAGGATCAGCGTGCGACGCGCGATCGCGCCGGCTCCGGCGTGCATCAGCAGGATGCCGAAGGCGAGCAGCATCAGGCAGTTGAGGGCGATGTAACTCTGGGTCAGGACGTACTTGATGACGTCCGGGTCGCGGTCCGCAGCGGAAGTCGGCGCGATCACGAAGAACCAGAAGAAGGCGCCGAAGCCGAGCATCAGGATGGTCGCGTCGAGGGCGAGCCGGCCCCAGTGGACGCGCAGGGCGTCGGCCCGGATTGCGGTCATGATGCCGGCGAACAGGAGGGGGTAGAAGCCGCTGAAGAAGACATCGCCGACCGAGGGGAAGGGATCGACGCCGAACAGCCAGTAGGTCGAGTTCTGCAGGTTGCCGATGCTGTAGACGCCGATCGCCGCGGCGAACCAGCCCCAGGTGCGGCGCACGGCGGGATTGCGCGCCCGGATGGCGGCGAAGGCCGCGAGGATCGCCGCGCCGACGCTGGCCGGCGAGTCCGAATAGAGCTGGAAGACCTCGAAAGCGCGGGTTTCGGAGTTGCCGAACCCGGTGATCAGCAGGGCGAACGGGATATAGATGAATAGTCCGCCCACGAGCCAGCCGGTCCAGTCGCTGAAGAACGGCTGGCGATCCGGCATCGGCTCCGCGGTTTCAGGGGGCGGCGACATGTCGTCCGGCACGGACTCCCGCATACGGCCCTCCCGGCGGGGGGCTCCGAGTCGACATATGTAGCCAAAGGCGGAGGGCTGCTAACTGTGAAGCGGGTCTGGAATCGCAGCCCGGGCGGTGACGGGATGCACATTCTGCCCTTGCCGGGGGCACGCCCGGCCCTGGAACGGCAGCCGCAGCGGGCCCTTCCCCTAAATTTGCCCGAAGCGGCCGCCCTGGAAGTCGGCGAAAGCCGTCGCGATCTCACCCTCGCTGTTCATGACGAACGGGCCATAGCCCACGACGGGCTCAGCGATCGGTTCACCCGCGAGGACCAGCGCCGAAACGTCTCCGTCACCCTCGGCGGCGACGGTGAACCCCGTTCCCTCGCGCGCAAGACGCACGAGCTGCGCCGCACCGGCGGCGTGCGTGTCGTTGACGCGTGCCCGGCCCTGCATGGGCACGATGGCCGTCGTATGGCCCTCGGGAGTGGCGAGTGTCACGGTCCGCCCGGCCGCGACGCGCAGGTCCCAGACTTCCATCGGCGTGAAGGTCTCGGCCGCGCCCTTGCGTCCCGCGTACTCGCCGGCAATGACGCGCAACGTCCCGGCATTGCCGTCGAGCTCGAGGCGCGGGATGCGGGCGTCGAGGATGGTCTGGTAGCGCGGCTGCGCCATCTTGTGTCGCGCCGGAAGGTTGACCCAGAGCTGCATCATCGACATCGTTCCGCCCTCGCGCGTGAACCGCTCGGAGTGGAACTCCTCGTGCAGGATGCCGGAGGCCGCGGTCATCCACTGCACGTCGCCCGGCCCGATCCGCCCGCCGTTGCCGGCGGAGTCGCGGTGCTCGAGCTCGCCTGCGTACACGATCGTGACGGTCTCGAAGCCGCGATGCGGGTGCACGCCGACGCCGCGGCGGCGGGGCGCGGGATCGAAGTAACGGGGGGCCGCGTAGTCGAGCATCAGGAATGGCGAGAGCGGTTCGCGCCCGAGCCCGTCGTAGGAAAAAATCGACTGCACGGGAAAGCCGTCGCCGACCGAGTGCGGCGGGGCGGCGTCGTGGACGGCGATGACCTTGCGCATCTGTGCCCGATGCTTCATGGGTGCGTCATCGACCGTTGCGCAGCCGCAGGCCCTTGAGGTCCGGTGCGACCAGCCGTTCGCCCCGCGCTCCTTGGACGTCGCCGAATCGGTCGCTTTCCTGCCAGTCGCGGGTTGCCTGCTCCATTTCGCCATACGTGCGGGCGACGAAGTTCCACCACAAGAGCACTTCCTCGCCGAATGGCGCCCCGCCAATCAGGAGCAGGCGGCTGGCGGACGCCGCCTCGACCGGGAGCCGCTCCCGACCCGTCCCGAAACAGAGCAGCGTGCCGGCCGCGAGCGGCTCGCCGCCCACGGTCGCTTCGCCCTCGAGCACCAGGACACCATGCTCGAAGGCGGGGTCCAGGGCGAGTTCCGTGCACGCCGCCCCAACCGACGCGAGATCGACGCCGACGAGTGGCGAAAAGATCTCGGCCGGGGCGGGTTCGCCTGCGAAAGTGCCGGCGAGCACGGTGATGCGAAAGCCGCCGCGCTCGAGCACGGGCAAGTCGGGATAGTGATGAAACGAGGGCTCACGGTGCCGCTCCGCGTCCGGCAGGGCAATCCACAATTGGCAAAGCTGGAATCGGCCGGGCTCATCGCCCGGCGAATCCTCGGCGTGCGAGATACCGCGGCCCGCCGTCATCAGGTTGACCTGGCCAGGTTGGATCCATTGCCGGCAGCCGAGGCTGTCCGTGTGCAGGATCCTGCCTTCGATCATCCAGCTGAATGTCTGCAACCCGATGTGCGGGTGCGGGCCGACCGTGAGCCCGCGGCCCGCCGCGTAGTCCGCGGGTCCCGCGTGGTCGAGGAAGCACCAGGCGCCGACCATGCGACGACGCCGGTGTGGAAGCGCACGCCGGATTTCGAATCCCTCACCGACAGTCGTGCGCTGTGCCTCGAGCCTTTCGCTCGTCATGCACCGATCATGCGACGGCTGGCAGGGACTGACAATCGGCGCTAGTCTCGGCCGTCATCGCGGAGTGCTCCATGGTGCGCATACCCATCCTGCTGCTGTTGCTATCATCCGTTTCCGCCATGGCGAATCCTGCCGACACTCCTGAAGCTCGCCTCGCGGCAGCGGGGTACCGCCTGCCGCCGCCGCCCGAGCCCGTCGCCACGTACGTGACCTCGGTGCGCACCGGCAACCTCCTGTTCCTCTCGGGCCACGGCGAATGCGGCGAGAAATACACGCGCGGCAAGCTCGGCCGCGACCTGACGGTGGAGCAGGGACGTCAGTCGGCCGAGAAGGTCGGACTGTGCATGCTCGCGACGATCAAGGCCGCGGTAGGCGAGCTGTCGAGAGTCAGGCGTTTCGTACGCATCCTCGGCATGGTCAACGCGACCGAGGACTTCACCGAGCACCCGAAGGTGGTCAACGGGTTCTCCGACCTGATGGTCGTCGCATTCGGCGACGGCGGCCGCGGAGCGCGCTCGGCCGTCGGCATGCAATCGTTGCCTTCCGGCATCGCGGTCGAAATCGAGGCGACCGTCGAACTGCATGGTGACTGACGGCCGCCGGATTCAGTCCTTCGGCAGCGCGTCGACGAATGCCGCCATGCGGCGGCGCATGGGCTCGTCCGGCAGGCGGCCCGCGCCGCCGGCGAGGTTGTCGGCCATGTGGCTTGCCTTGCTCGTGGCCGGCGTGACGACCGTCACCGCCGGGTGACCGAGCACGTACTTGATGAAGAACTGCGCCCAGCTCGCGGCCTCGAAATCCGCCGCCCAGCCCGGCAGCGGGCGCTCGCCGGCTCGCAGGAACAAACGCGTGCGCCCGAACGGCAGGTAGACCATGACGGCGATCCCGCGCATCACGGCGAGCGGCAGGATCGCCTCCTCGACGCCTCGGTTGTCCACCGCATAGTCCACGCCGATGAAGTCGAGCGGCTCCTCGCGCATCACGCGCTCGAGCTCGCCGTACTGTTCCTTGCTGGTGCTCGTGACCCCGATGTAACGCACGCGCCGCGCGGCATTCAGTTCCTTCAGGATCCCGAGCTGGACCGCCACGTCGCCGAGATTGTGGACCTGGATGAGGTCGATCGTCTCGACGCCGAGGCGGCGGAACGATTCCTCGATCTGCGCCCGCGCGGCCGCCGCGTCGGCGCCGCCGCCACGCGGAGCAACGTTGACCTTGGTCGCCCAGAAGAGCTTCTTCGTGAGGCCGAGCTCGCGTGCGAGCCTTCCGGCGACTTCCTCCGAGGCGCCGTAGGATGGGGCGGTGTCGAATACCGTGCCGCCGCCCTCGGCCAGTCCTGCGAGCACCGCGGAAAGCCCAACGACTTCCCCGCTCTCGGCGACGCTGCGGAAAGTGGCGGAGCTGCCGAGCCCGATGGCGGGAATGCGCTCGCCGCTCGAGGGAATCGGCCTTGCAATCGGCGGCGCGCGCACTGCGCCGAGCGCGAACCTCGACCGGAGTTGCAGCGCCGCGCCCGCACCGAGCGCCATGGCCATCCATTGGCGGCGATCCAGCATCTTGCGCATCACCTCAAAGTTGATCGAGCCCCGTGCGGCGGTGCCGAGCCGACTGCAGCATCGCGAGCGCCTGGACTGCGATCGTGTCCTCGCCCTCGTGAGTCAGGATCGTGAACCAGAGCGTCAGCGCATCGAGCTGCAGGGCGCCCTGGGTCATGAACTTGAACTCACCGACATCCGGGTCCCGCTCGGTGGCGGTGAAGTACCAGCCGCTCCCGTTTGCGCCGCCGAGCGGCCGCACTTCGAGGTAGGGCTCCGCGGCTTCAGGCTGGATGCGCTCCGCCAGCTCGCGGATCGCGTCGCGAAGCGCGGGCAGCTCGCGGATTTCGCGGGCGACCGGGTCGGGCCATTCCGGCGTGACGAAGACCTGGCGAGGCCCGCCCTCGGCGATTGCGATCTCGAGGGTCGGGGGACCACCGCCGGCAGGTTCCTGCAGGCGCTCGGTCCAGCCGGCGGGCAGGCTCATCTCGAGCGTGTCGCGGTTCGGTAGCTCGAAGCGGCGCAGCTCCGCGTCATCCGCGAGCGCAAGGCCGACCGCGGCCAGCGCAGCGGCAAACGGGGAAACGGCGATCACGGACCTTGACATGGCCCGCGCGGGAATGGCTCCGCGTCAGGGCGCGGGCGCCGGCACGGGGGCACCCTCGCCGGAAACGAAGCCGACCTTCTGCAGGCCGCCCCGCTGCAGCGTGAACAATACGTTCGCGACGTACACGTACGGCACGCGGCGATGCGCGTCGACGTGGACTTCGGGCTGCTGGTCCTCGGGCCTGGCGTGCTCGATCGCGACGTAGTCGCGCAGCGTCTGTGCGTCCACCGGCGTCCCGTTCCAGAAGATCGAGCCGTCGAACTCGATGAAGAGCCGCACCACTGGCGGCGGCTCGGAGGGCGGATTCGGGTTGTCGCGAGGCAGGTCGATCTTGACCGCGTGGGTCATGACGGGGATGGTGATGATGAAGATGATCAGCAGCACCAGCATGATGTCGACGAGCGGAATCACGTTCGGCTCGACCATCGGATCCGCGCTGTCGCCCTTGATGGAAACCGCCATGCATGCCCCCGTCGGCCCCTGTGCCAGGGCCTTGATCCTCAGGTCTTCGGAGTTTGCCCGTCCACCCCGGGACGTGCAAGCCAGCGGTGGGCTTCGGTGCTATCCTTTTTGAAAAACCGGCGCACAGCGGGCAGGCAGGGGACAGGATGACCAAAGCGACAAGCGACATACGCAACCTGGCCCTGGTCGGGCATGCCGGCGCGGGCAAGACCCTCTTGGCGGAAGCGCTCCTGTTCGGTGCCGGCAGCGTCCGCGCCAAGGGGAGCCTGGCCCGCGGCACGACGGTCACCGACCACGATCCGCAGGCGCGACGGTTGTTGCATTCGGTGGACGCCACCCTGTGCTGGCTCGAAACCGGCCCATGCCACGTCAATCTCGTCGACACCCCAGGCTACCCGGACTTCATCGGCCGGACGCTGCCGATCCTGGAGGCGGTCGAGACCGCCGCGGTCGTCGTGAGCGCCGTCGCCGGGGTCGAACCGATGTCGCAGCGCATGATGGAGGCCGCCCGGGACCGCGGGCTCGCGCGACTCATCGTGATCAACAAGATGGACGCCCGGGATGCCGATCCCGAGGCGGTGCTCGCGGACATCCGCGAGCAGTTCGGCGACGAATGCCTGCCCGTCAACCTGCCGGCCGGTGCCGGCGCGCGGGTGGTCGACTGTTTTTTCCATAATGCCGGCGAGGCGACCGATTTCTCGTCGGTGCAGAAAGCGCACACGCGGATCATCGACCAGGTCGTGGAGGTCGATGACGAGCTGATGGCCCTCTACCTGGAGCAGGGCGAGGAGCTCGCGCCCGAGCAACTGCACGACCCGTTCGAGAAGGCGCTGCGCGAAGGGCACCTGGTGCCGGTCTGCTTCGCCTCCGCGGAGACCGGCGCGGGCATTCCGGAGCTGCTCGAGGTGATTGCGAGGCTCATGCCGAATCCCGCCGAGGGCAATCCCCCGCCGTTCCTGAAGGGCGGGGGTGCGGAGGCGGCGCGCGTGAACGTGACTCCGGACGCCAGCCGCCATGCCATCGCGCACGTGTTCAAGGTGATCATGGACCCGTTCGTCGGCAAGCTGGGTTTGTTCCGCGTCCACCAGGGGACCATTCGCGGCGGCGCGCAGCTGTTCGTGGGCGACGGCCGAAAGCCCGTCAAGGTGGCTCACCTGTTCCGCATGCAGGGCAAGGAGCACGTGGAGGTGCCGCAGGCGGTGCCGGGAGACATCTGTGCGGTCGCGAAGCTCGACGAGCTGCATTTCGACGCGGTGCTCCACGATTCCCACGACGAGGATCACTTCCACCTGAGGCCGATGGCCTATCCGCCCGCGATGCTCGGCGTCGCGATCGAACCCGAGCGCCGGGGGGACGAGCACAAGCTCGCCGAGGCGCTGCACAAGCTCACCGCCGAGGATCCCTGCGTGCGCGTCGAGCACAGCGCTTCGCTCAACGAGACCGTGTTGTACGGCATGGGTGACTTGCACCTGCGCGTGATGATCGAACGCATGGGCGAGCGCTACGGCGTCGCCGTGAAGACCCGGCCGCCTTCGATCCCCTATCGCGAAACCATCACGCGGCCCGCGGAAGGCCATCACCGGCACAAGAAGCAGACCGGAGGCGCCGGGCAGTTTGGCGAGGTATACCTCAGGATCGAACCGCTGGCGCGCGGCAGCGGTTTCGAGTTCGTGGACGACGTCGTCGGCGGCTCGATCCCGAACCAGTTCATCCCGGCGGTCGAGAAGGGCATCCGCCATGCGCTCGCCGAGGGCGCCGTCGCAGGGTTCCCGCTGCAGGACATCCGCGTGTCGGTCTACGACGGCAAGTACCACACGGTCGACTCGAAGGAGGTCGCGTTCGTGTCGGCCGGTCGCAAGGCCTTCCTGGATGCCGTCCAGAAGGCGCACCCGGCGGTGCTGGAGCCAATCGTGCACGTCGAGATCAACGCGCCGGGCACCGTGATGGGCGACATCACGGCCGACCTTGCCACCCGTCGCGCACGTATCGACGGCAACGAGGCGCGCGCCCGCGGGCGCATCGTCGTCTCGGCCTATGTGCCGCTGGCCGAGGTCTCGGATTACCAGAACCGGTTGAAGGCCCTGACCGGCGGGGAAGGGAGTTTCACCTTGCAGCCCAGCCACTACGACCCGGTTCCGCCGCGCAAGCAGCAGGAACTCGCGTCCGCCTGGAAGCCCGCGGCGGGCGAGGAATGAACGCCGCGCCGCGGTCCGACACCCGCATCATGGCCGTGTTCTGCGACTTCGAGAACGTCGCACTCGGCGTGCGCGACGCGAAGATACCCGCTTTTGACATCAGGAAAGTACTCGAGCGGCTGCTGCTGAAGGGCAACATCGTGGTCAAGAAGGCCTACTGCGACTGGGAGCGCTACCAGGACTTCAAGCGACCGATGCACGAGGCGGCCTTCGAGCTGATCGAGATCCCGCACATACGCCAGTCCGGCAAGAACTCCGCCGACATCCGCATGGTCGTGGACGCGCTCGACCTGTGCTACACGAAGTCGCACGTCGATACGTTCGTGGTGATCAGCGGCGACTCCGACTTCTCGCCGCTGGTCCTGAAGCTGCGCGAGAACAACAAGCTCGTGATCGGCTGCGGCGTGAAGGACTCGACCTCGGACCTGCTGATCAAGTGCTGCGACGAGTTCATCTACTACGACGACCTGGTGCGCGGCGAGGGTCGCGCGAAGAGTGCGCGCAAGGAGAAGGTCGCGAAGACCGCGCCCAAGGCGCCGATCGGCGGCGACGACCGCCGCCAGGAAGGCATCGAGCTCATGATGGAGACCGCCGAGGACCTGTTCGCGGAGCGCGACGCCGAGGAAAAGGTCTGGGGCTCGATGGTCAAGCAGGCGATCAAGCGCAGGAAGCCCGGCTTCAACGAGAGCTATTACGGCTTCAAGACCTTCGGCAACCTGCTCGAGGAGGCGCGCGACCGCAAGCTGATCGACCTGGAGTTCGACGCGAAGTCCGGCGGCTACATCATCACGCGTGTCGCCGCGGCCTGAGGGGGACCGCACCATGATGACGAGGATTCGCACGATGGCAAGGATCAGCATGCTTCCGCTGGTTCTGGCGGTGGCCGGGACGGGCTCCTGCCAGGATGCCCCGCACAAGGCGCCGAGCGGCGAGACTAGAGTCACCGTCACGACCGTGGCGGGCGGTCTCGAGCACCCCTGGTCGCTCGCCTTCCTGCCGGATGGCCGCATGCTCGTCACCGAGCGCCCCGGGCGCCTCAGGATCGTCGCGCCGGAAGGCACGCTGTCGGCGCCCGTAGGCGGCGTCCCCGCCGTGTATGCCAACGGCCAGGGAGGCCTGCTCGACGTGACGCTCGATCCGCGATTCGCCGAAAACGCGACGATCTACCTGTCGTACGCGGAGCCCGGGCCGGACGGCACCAATGGCACCGCCGTCGCGCGGGCACGGCTCGATGGCGAGCGGCTGGCCGACGTCAAGGTCATCTTCCGCCAGCAGCCGAAGTTCAAGAGCGATCACCACTTCGGCTCTCGCCTCGTGTTCGCGCGCGACGGAAACCTGTTCGTGACCACCGGCGAGCGTAACTCGCAGCGCGACAAGGCCCAGGACCTCGGCACGCACATCGGCAAGGTCCTGCGCATCACGCCCGACGGCGGCGTGCCGACTGACAATCCTTTCGTCGGCCGCGCGGGCGCGCTGCCCGAGATCTGGTCCTACGGGCACCGCAACCTGCAGGGCGCGGCGCTGCACCCGGCAACCGGCGAGCTCTGGACGCACGAGCACGGCCCGCGCGGCGGCGACGAGATCAACATCACGCGCGCCGGCCGCAATTACGGCTGGCCGGTCATCACCTTCGGCCGCGAGTACAGCGGCCCCGCGATCGGCGAGGGCACGGCGAAGGCGGGCATGGAGCAGCCGGTGTACTACTGGGTCCCGTCGATCGCGCCCTCGGGCATGGCGTTCCATGACGGACGCGGCCACCCGGCCTGGAAGAGCCAACTGTTCGTCGGCGCGCTCGCGGCCGCGCAACTCGTGCGGCTGGTCGTCGAGCCGGACGGCGCGGTGCTCCACGAAGAGCGCATCGACATCGGCAAGCGCGTGCGCGACGTGCGCGAGGGACCAGACGGCGCCCTCTACCTCGTGACCGACGAGGACGCGGGGGAGATCCTGCGCGTCGTGCCGGCCGGCTGATTCCGTGGACCGGACCGAGCGCTTCTACCGCATCCGTCGGCGGCTGGTCGAGAAGGGCGCGCTGACGCGCCGCGAGATCGAGGAGGACCTCGAGGTCTCCCACGCGACCTTCAAGCGCGACCTCGAATACCTGCGTGACCGGCTGAACGTGCCCGTGATCTGGTCGCGCGAGCGGCAGGCCTACGTGCTCGATCCCGCGGCCGAGCAGTCCGAGTTGCCCGGCGTCTGGTTCAGCCCCGCCGAGGTGTACGCGCTCCTCGAGATCGACCACCTGCTCGACACGCTCGGCTCGGGGCTGCTCGCGCGCCGGCTGGCGCCGCTGCGCGCGCGGCTCGCCGCGCTGCTGGAGGCCGGTGACCTGGGCCACCGCGAGATCCGCCGCCGCATCCGCGTGCTCACGCTCGGCACGCGACGCGTGAATCGGGACGTGTTCGAGGCGCTGTCGCTCGCGCTGCTCGGACGCCGCCAGGTATTCATCCGCCACCTGCGGCGCGGGGACGGCGAGGTGACCGGCCGCACGGTGTCCCCGCAGCGGCTCGTGCATTACCGCTACAACTGGTACCTGGATGCCTGGGACCACGGGAAGGACGTGCTGCGCACCTTCGCCGTGGACGCGGTGCTGCACGCGCGTGTGGAGGAAACCGCGGCAAGGGACCTGCCCGATGTCGAGCTGGACCGGGCGCTCGGCGCCGGCTACGGGATCTTCGCGGGCGAGGAGACACAGACGGCGGTTCTGCGCTTCACGCCCGAAAGCGCGCGCTGGGTTGCGGACGAGGTCTGGCACTCGAAGCAGGTCGGGCGCATCGAGGCGGATGGAAGCTACCTGCTCGAGCTGCCATTCAGCCGCGAGCCGGAACTCGTGATGGATTTGCTGCGCCACGGCGCCGGCGTCGAGGTGCTGGCCCCGCCGTCGCTGCGCGCGCGCGTGGCGGAGGAGTTGGCCGCGGCCGCGGCCCAGTACGCTTGAGGCCCGGCTGAGGCGCACTTCCTGCGGCGAGGCGTGCTTGCGGCGGGCCGAAGCGTTGCGCGCGCGCGCATTCGGTGCCTAAGGTGGCCGTGTGAATCTAGACCGCCTGCGCGGAAACCGCGACCTGCTGTTCTGGGGCCTGCACGCGCTGGGCTGGAGTATCTACGGCCTCGCCCAGTACGTGGGCGCTGCCGTCTACGAGTACAAGGCGGGTTACGTTCAGGCGGTGCTGGTCGCTGCTGCCTCGGGCTTCGCGCTTTCGGCCCCGCTGCGTTGGTTGTATCGCCGACTGTGGGCGGCCGGGCCGCGCACGTTGGTGATCTGTTCGCCGATCGCCTGCTGGGTGATCGCGCTCGCCTGGCGGGCCATCGTCAATACGGCATACGTCCGCTTGGTGAAGCCGGACTGGCCGGCCGAGCACGCGCCCCGGCTGCTGGACATATTCGTCAACACGCTGCCTGCGACGGTGTTGCTGCTGTGCTGGTCAGGCCTGTACTACGGCATCAAGCTATACGAACACCTCCAGCTGCAACGGGAAGCGACGCTCAGACAGTCCGCCCTCGCGCAGGAGGCGCAGCTCAAGATGCTGCGCTACCAGCTGAATCCGCACTTCCTGTTCAACACGCTGAATGCGATCTCGACGCTGGTGCTCGACGGCCAGAACCGTACCGCGAACCTCGCGGTCTCGCGCCTGTCCGAGTTCCTGCGCTACACGCTCGACCAGGACCCGATGAAAAAGGTGACGCTGCGCCAGGAGCTGGACGCCCTGAACCTGTACCTCGGTATCGAGAAGCTTCGCTTCGGCGACCGGCTCCGACTCGAGTTCGACGTGGACGAGCGCGCCGAGTCCGCGCTGGTGCCTTCCCTGCTGCTGCAGCCGCTGGTCGAGAACGCAATGAAATACGCGATCGCGCCGCGCGAGCAGGGCGGCTCGGTCACGATCATCGCCGGGATCGAGGGCCGGTCCCTGCGCCTCGCCGTGGTGGACGACGGGCCCGGCTTGCCGCCGGCAGCGGCCAACGGCAACGGCCGCGGCGTGGGCCTGCGCAACACGCGGGAGCGGCTCAAAGTGCTGTACGGAGCCGCACATTCCGTCCAGGTGGAAAACACGTCGCCGGGCCTCGGCGTCGAGATGCGACTGCCGTTGGAGGCCTAGGGGAACCCGGCATGGCCGCCATCCGCTCGATCATCGTCGACGACGAGCCGCTCGCACGGCGCGGGCTCGAGCTCCGCCTGCGCGCTTTCGACGACTTCGAGATCGTCGGGCAATGCGCGAATGGCCGCGAGGCAATCGAAGCGATCGCCGTCCAGTCGCCCGACCTCATGTTCCTCGACATCGAGATGCCCGGCATCGACGGCTTCGAGGTCCTGCGCCGCATCCCCCAGACCAGCATGCCGGTGGTCGTGTTCGTGACCGCCTTCGACCGCTATGCGATCGACGCCTTCGACGCGCATGCGCTCGACTACCTGCTCAAGCCCCTGGTGGACGAGCGGCTGGAGCGCACGCTCGCGCACGTGCGCGACCAGTTCGCGCAGCGCCGGTCGCTCAGGCATCGCGAGCAGCTCGTCGCGCTGCTTGCGAGCGTCACCGGCGCCGGCCAGCTCGACGCGGAGGAGCTCATCGCGCGCGGCCCGGCGGGAGTGCTGCGGCGCTATCCGGATGTGCTGCCGATCCGGCTCGGGCGGGAGACGGTGCGGCTGCCGGTCCCGTCCATCGAGTGGGTGGACGCGGCGGGCGACTACATGTGCGTGCACGCGGAGGGCCGTACCCACGTCGTGCGCGCGACCATGAAGCAGTTCGAGGACCAGCTTGACCCGTCCGACTTCCAGCGCATCCATCGTTCGACGATCGTCAACATCCGCCGCATCCGCAAGCTCAAGCCGCACACGAACGGCGAATACTTCCTGACGCTCGATGGCGGGCACGAGCTCAAGCTGTCGCGCAGCTACCGTGACCGGCTGGAGCGCATCCTCGGCAAGGGATGAGCGCCCCCGAGCCCATCGTCATTCAGCTCGACTTGCCGGTGTCCCCCGAGCGGGCGTTCGAATTTTTCGCCCCCGGTTTTGCGTCCTGGTGGCCGGTCGCCACGCATTCGCTCTCGCGGTCATTCACGACCGAGGTCGAGATAGGCTGCGAACCGGGCGGCGCGATCGCGGAGCGGGTCGACGACGGCCCGTGGCAGCGATGGGGCACCGTCGAAGCCTTTGAACCCGGCCGCCGAATCCGCTTTACCTGGCATCCGGGGCGCGAGCCCGAGTCCGCGCAATGGGTCGAAGTGACCTTCGAGCCGGTTGCGGCCGGTACGCGCGCGATCCTCAGGCACGGTGGCTGGGAGGCGCTCGGCGAGATCGCACCCATCCTGCGGCGCGAGTACGCATCGGGATGGCAGCACGTCTTCGGCGAGGTCTATGCCGCATTCGTCCGCAAGCGGGCAGCTACTGCTCCAATACCCAGTCGATGACGCTCGTCTGGATAGCCTCCCCGATGCCGTTCTGCGCCCCCGGGTGGTTTACGAACACGACGACCGCGTAGACCTTGCCCGCGTTGCCGGTGACGTAGCCGGCGATGTTGCTGACGTCGCGCAGCGTGCCGGTCTTCATGCGTATGCGGCTCGGATCGTCGACGTCCTGGAAGCGTTCCTGGAGCGTGCCGTCGAGCCCGCCGAGCGACAGCGACGTCAGGAATTCCGGCGCGAAGCGGCTCGCGCGGGCTCCGACCAGGAGCCGCGCCATGCTGTCGGCGGACATGCGAGCCTCGCGCGACAGGCCGGAGCCATTGCCGATCACGAGTTCCGGGAACTCGAGCCCGCGCGTCTTGAGCCAGCCGACGATCGTGGCCTCGCCGGAGGCGGCGGTCGCGGGCAAGCCGTTCATCTCGGCCGCGACGGCGAGCACGAGCGAGCGCGCCATCATGTTGCTCGAATACTTGTTCGTGACGCGCACGATCTCCGCGAGCGGCTCGGACTCGTGGGTCAGCAGCAGGCGGGCGTTCGGCGGCGTCGGGGCGCGCAGCATGCCGCCCCGGAACTGCCCGCCAAGCTGGCGCCAGAGCGTCACGAACGTGCCCCAGGCGAACTGCGCGGGCTCCATGATCGCGAGCCGCTGGGTCTGCGGGCCACAGCTCGCGGACAGCCGGCCCGACGCTACCACGCGATCGGGCCGCTCCGGCTCGATCTGGTAAGCGATCTGCCGGTTCTGGCCGACGCAACGGCCGCTGGTGAGCCGCACGCGATTATCGACGATCAGCCCCTCGGGAAAGGGATGGATGCTGAGGTCGATACCCTCGCCGTCATCCGCGGGGCGGATCGTGAAGTCCGAAGACTGCCAGTTGACCAGCAATGCGTCCGGCAGGACGTTGTAGGTGCGCCAGAACTTCCCGTCGAAGTCCTCCGGCCGCTCGTCCTCGGCGGTGAACCGCGACTGGTCGATGACGATGTCGCCCTCGATGGTACGCAGGCCGGTCTGCCGCAGGTCGTTCGCGAACCGCCACCAGCGCTCGATCGTCAGCAGCGGGTCGCCGCCGCCCTGCAGGTACAGGTTTCCCTCGAGTACCCCCTTGACGACTGGGGCGTCGGCCCAGGCGCGCGTCTTCCAGGCATAGGCCGGCCCGAGCAGGTCGAGCGCCGCCCACGTCGGCAGCAACTTCATCGTCGAGGCCGGCGCGCGCGAGAGTTCGGCATTGAGCTCGAGCAGGCTCCGGCCGTCCACGACTTCCCGCACCACGATGCTCACGCCTGCCTCGGGAACCGCCAGCCGGTCGAGCGCTGCGCGCGTTGCCGGGGGCAGCGTGTCGCCGAGCGCAGGGGTGGCAAGCCACGCCGCAAGCGCGAGGAGCGGGATCCAGGGCCTCATTTGATGCAATACTAATGTGCATGGATGCAACTTGCAGACCGCGGGGCTGTCATAGCGCGGCAGCCATTCCTAATTCCGGAGATTCCATGCACGCTTCCATGCGCCGGCTCATGCCGGTCGTATTGCTCATTCTTGCCGCCGCTTGCACCCAGCCGCCTTCGGCGACTGCCGAAGCCACGGACCCGGCTGCCGCAGGGCAGTCGGCGCCAGTCCCTGCCGTCGCCGTCGCGGCCGACCCTGCGGTTGCCGCTGCGCTGCCGAACTTCTCGTCGCTGGTCGAGGCCTACGGCCCCGCGGTCGTCAACGTGAGCACCGTGTCGGGCGGACAGCGCGTACGCCGCGGCGTGCCCGAGGTTTCGCCGGACAATCCTCTCCATGATTTTTTCCGCCAGTTCGGCGATCCACGCGGCGAGGCGCCTCCCGCCCGCGGCGAAGGCTCGGGATTCGTCGTCAGTGCCGACGGCTATATCCTGACCAACGCGCATGTCGTCGCCGACGCCAACGAGGTGACCGTGCGCCTGACCGATCGCCGCGAATACGCCGCGAAAGTCGTGGGCATCGACCGTCGCACCGACGTCGCCGTTCTCAAGATCGCCGCGCAGGATCTGCCCGTGGTGCGCATCGGCGATGCAACCCATCTCAAGCCCGGTGAATGGGTGATCGCAATCGGTTCGCCCTTCGGCTTCGAGAATTCAGTGACGGCCGGCATCGTCAGCGCCACCGCCCGGTCGCTCGGCAACCCGGATACCTATACGCCGTTCATCCAGACCGACGTCGCGGTGAACCCCGGCAACTCCGGCGGTCCGCTGTTCAACCTGCGGGGCGAGGTGGTAGGCATCAACTCGCAGATCTACAGCCGCACGGGCGGCTACCAGGGCGTGTCGTTCGCGATCCCGATCGACGTCGCGATTGGCGTGAAGGAGCAGCTCGTCGCCACCGGCCACGTGCAGCGTGGCCGCATTGGCGTCGGGATCCAGGAGGTCAACCAGGCGCTCGCGGATTCATTCAAGCTCTCGCGGCCGCGTGGTGCGCTGGTCAGCGAGGTCGTGGAAGACGGCCCTGCCGCGGAAGCGGGCGTCAAGACCGGCGACGTGATCCTCGCCGTCGACGGCAAGGCCATCGAGCGTTCGAGCGAGCTCCCGCCGATCGTCGCCGGCATCAAGCCCGGCAAGCAGGCGACGCTCACCATCTGGCGCGAGCAGGCCGAGAAGACCTTGCGTGTCAAAGTCGGCGAGCTCGACGAGGGCCCGGTCGTCGCGTCTCGCGACGACGCTGGCGATGCCGAGACGGGCAAGCTCGGCCTCGCCGTGCGTCCGTTGACGGGCAGCGAGCGGGAACAGCTGAACACGGCGGGGCGCCTCGTAGTCGAGGCTGCCGACGGCCCGGCGGCGATTGCCGGCGTCGAGCGCGGCGACGTGATCCTCGCCGTCAACGGCCGCCAGGTCGGAACGCCAGGAGAGTTTCGTACCGCCGTCGACGCCGCGGGCGCCACGGTGGCGCTGCTGATCCAGCGTGCCGACGCGCAGATCTTCGTGCCGGTGCGGGTCGATTCCTGATGCGCTCTGCCGCCGCGACGCTCGCATTGGCGTCGATCGTGGCGGCAGTTCCTTCCTGGTCCGCCGAGCCCGGGTCGGCTTTCCGCGATTGTGAAGATTGCCCGGACATGGTCGTCGTGCCCGCGGGGGCGTTCGTCATGGGGACGCCGGGTGCGGCCGCGGCGCGCGGCGCCGCAGACGCGGAAGCCGGGGCGACCGTGGTCACCATCGCTCAACAATTCGCGCTCGGTCGCCGCGAAGTCACGCGCGGCGAGTACGCGCGCTTCATCGCCGACAGCGGCCACGAGCCGCAGGCGGGATGCCGCGTGTGGGATGCCGAGCTCGCGCGCTTCAGTGACGATAACCGCCGCGGCTGGCAGGACATCGCGCCGGCGGACGACTTTCCGGCCACCTGCGTGTCGTTCGCGGATGCCGTGGCTTATGCCCAGTGGCTGGCCGCGAAGACCGGCGAACATTACCGCCTGCCTTCAGAGGCGGAGTGGGAATTCGCTGCCCGGGCCGGCAGCCGCTCACTGCGCCCCTGGGGCGACGACGCCGCGGACGGCTGCGATGCAGCGAATACCTACGACCTGGTGGCGGCCGCCCGCTTCCGGCTGGGATGGCCCGAGGCAGGTTGCCGAGACGGCCACGGCGACCTCGCGCCGGTCGGGCAATTCGCCGCCAATGCTTTCGGTTTGCAGGACATGATCGGCAATGCACGCGAATGGGTGCAGGACTGTGCGACCGGCAGCTATGTCGGCCGTCCGCGCGACGCCCGCGCCTGGGAATGGATCGGTGGCTGCGGCGATCGAGTCCAGCGCGGCGGCAGCTGGCTGACGCCGCCCGACGAGAGCCGGAGCGCTTCGCGCCACGGCGCGCCAGCCGGCGAGCGCGCGGGGGACGCGGGCTTTCGCGTCGCGCGCGACGTCGAGGCGCGCTCGCGGGCGGAGCGATGAGACGCCCGCCGTTCGCGATACTGCTGTGGGCGGCCGCGTTCCACGCGCTGGCGCAGCAGGCGCCTGCGTCCGAGCCGCGCGACTGCCCGGAGTGCCCGGAGCTTTCACTGGTACCGCCCGGCCAGTTCCAGATGGGTTCGGCGCCGGACGCGCCGGAGCTCGAGCCCGGCCGCGGAGAATCGCCGCCGGCCCGACTGTCCTTCGCTCGGCCGTTCATGATCTCGAGTCGCGAGATCACCCACGGCGAGTACCGGCGTTTCGCCGAGGCGACCGGTACGAAAGCTGCCCCCGGCTGCCGCGTATGGTCCGGTGGCCAGTGGATCCAGGACGCGGAGCGCAGTTGGCGCGATCCTGGCTTTGCGGCGGCGCCGCGCGACGACGAACCGGTCGTCTGCGTGAGCTGGGATGACGCGCGCGCCTATGCGGAGTGGCTCGCGGCGGAGAGCGGCAAGCGATACCGGCTGCCCTCCGAGGCCGAGTGGGAATACGTCGCGCGCGGCGGGACCTCTTTCCCGCGCTATTGGGGCGAGAACGACTCGCGCGAGGATCTCGCGCTCGCGCTCGCCTGCGAGTACGCGAACGTCTACGACTCGTCAGCAGTCGACGCGTTGCGCCTGCCCGCGCCGAATGCGCGCTGCAGCGACCGCGCGACGATGCTCGCGCCCGTCGGCCAGTACAAGCCAAACGCCTTCGGCGTCTACGACATCATCGGCAATGCCCGCGAATGGGTGATGGACTGCTTCACCGCGAGCTACGCGGGCCGCCCGGCCGACGCGCGAGCCTGGATCTGGCAGGGCGGCTGCGAACTCAAGGGCGTGCGCGGGGGCTCCTTCGCGAGCCGGCCGCGCGATGCACGCGCGCCGGCGCGAGGGGCGGAACATTCGGGCCACCGCCAGTCCGACCTCGGATTCCGCGTCGCCCGCGACTACTGACGGAGGGGTCAGACCCCTTGAACGATTCGCCGCGAATGGGCTGGCGGTTGTTTCTTGTTCAAGGGGTCTGACCCCTTCTACGGGGTCTGACCCCTCCGCGGTAGTCACAAACGTATGCGCTTCCACGCGCCGTGCTTCCAGCGCAGCCAGAGCGCTGATCCGATTGCGACGACGTAGACGAGTATTGCGCTCCAGCCGCCGACCGCACCCAGGCCGCGGCCCGGCAGGCCGTCGAACCATCCCTCGCCCGGCGCAAACGTCAGGTAGTGCGTCAGCGGCAGGAACAGCAACGTCCCGCAGGCCAGCACGATCAGCGCGGGAACGCGCGCATCGCCTGCGCCGCGCAGGCAAAACGCACTCGCGAAGTTGACCCCGTCGAAGAACTGGTAAGCCGCGGCCAGCCAGAGCAGCGAGGAGCAGAGCGCGATCACCTCGGCCGCACGCGGATCGGCAGCATTCACGAACAGCGGCACCAGCCAGCCGCCGACCAGCGCGATCACGAGGCCGATGCCGCCCATGTAGCAGGCGACGATGGCGATGACGCGGTTGCCGAGCCGCTCGGCCCAGCCGCGGTCGCCGGCGCCGATCGCCTGGCCGACCAGCGTCGTACCGGCGAGCGCGAGGCCGATACCCGGCATGTAGGCGATCGCGGTGAAGATCGTCACGATCTGCGTCGCGGCGCCGTCGACGATGCCGACCTGCACCTGCATCAGCTGGAACAGCGCCGCGGCGCCGAGGTCCGCGCAGGCGGTCATCGCCATCGGCAGTCCGAGCGCGATCAGCGCGACGATGCGCGGCAGGCTCGGCCGCCAGGTGAGGTGCGGTGCGAAGCGTTGCGCGTCCTGCCCCAGGATCATCCGGATTGCCAGCGCCACCCCGATCAGCTCGGCGGTGGTCGTCGCCCAGGCGGCGCCCGCCATCCCCCAGCCGAAACGGAAGATGAACACCTCGTTCAGGAGCGCGTTCGAGCCCAGCACGACGATCCCGATGGCGAGCGGGATGCGCGTGCGGCCGATGCCGTTGAAATAAGCGACCGCTGCCCACAGCGCCGCCGCCAGCGGGCCGCCGACCATGCGCGGGATCCAGAATTCGATTGCGAGTGCCTCGACCTCGGGCGCGAGCCCGAACAGCCGGATCATCGCCGGGCCGAAGGCGATCGTGAGGCCGAAGGCGGGGACCGTGAGGACCGAGGCCCACATTCCCATCCACGCGATACGGGTCGTGCGGCGGAAGCGACCGGCGCCATATGCCTGGGCGACCAGCGTCTGCACGCCCATCGCCACGCCGCCGATCATGAAGATGGCGAGCAGCGCGAGCCAGTGCACGGCAGCGATCGCGGCCGTGGCCGAGGTGGAAAGCCGGCCGATGAACCAGGTGTCCGTGAGGTTCAGCGCGGCCTGTACGGTGCTGTTGAGCACGAGTGGCAGTGCGAGCACCGCCACCGCGCGCATGTCGATGTGCCGGCCGCCTTCGGCGTCGAGGCGCAACGCGGGCAGGGCGGCCTCGCGCCGCACGGCGGGCTCCGCGGCGTTCATGCCGGCGCACCGGATATCGTCTGAATGGCGTCGGCCATGCGCAAGCGTACCATCGGGTAGAATGCCCGCCCTCGCCGCAAGGAGCGGCAACGGGACCCGCATGGGCATCACCGAGAACGAAGCCGCGGCAGCAGGCGTGATCCGGACCGAGTGCGTCATCGTCGGCGCGGGGCCAGCGGGCCTCTTCGCCGCGTTCGAGCTCGGCCTGCTCGGGATCAAGTGCGAGATCGTCGACTCGCTCGCGCATCCGGGCGGGCAATGCACGGAGCTCTATCCCGACAAGCCGATCTACGACATCCCGGCGCTGCCCGTCTGCGGCGCGCAGGAACTCGTCGAGCGGCTGATGCAGCAGATCAAGCCGTTCGAAGCCGGCTTTCACCTGGGCCAGGAAGTCGTCGCCGTCGCGCGCCGCCCGGACGGGCGTTTCGACGTCACGACGGCAGCCGGCACCCGATTCGATGCCGGCAGCATCGTCATCGCAGGGGGCCTCGGCTCCTTCCAGCCGCGGCGCCTGATGGTGCCGCAGGCGGAGGATTTCGAGGGCAGCCAGGTCCACTACCGCGTGCGACGCGCCGAGGAATTCCACGGCAGGGACATCGTGGTCGCGGGCGGCGGCGACAGCGCGCTCGATTGGGCGCTCGAGCTCTGCGGCAAGGCACGCTCGCTCGCACTGGTGCACCGCCGCGCGGAGTTCCGCGCGCAGCCGGCGTCGGTGGCGCGCATGAAGCAATTGGCGGCGGAAGGGCGACTGCACTTCATCGTGGGCACGATTCAGTCACTCGCCGTCGTCGGCGACCGGCTCACGGGCGTGCGCGTGCAGCAGGCCGACAAGTCGACGGTCGATCTGCCCTGCGAACTCGTGCTCGCCTGCTTCGGCCTGCACCCGAAGCTCGGGCCGATCGCGAACTGGGGCCTCGCCCTCGAGAAGAAGGCGCTCAAGGTCGACACCGAGGCGTTCCAGACCAGCGAGCCCGGTATCTTCGCGATCGGCGACGTGAACACGTATCCCGGCAAGAAGAAACTCATCCTGTCCGGCTTCCACGAGGCGGCGCTCGCCGCGTTCGGCGTGCAGCACCACGTGTACCCGGAGAAACGCCAGTTCCTGCAGTACACGACGACGAGCCCCATCATGCGCGAGCGCCTCGGCGTCGGGCCGCCGGAGTGAGGCAATGACGGTTGCGCGCCTGCCGGAGCTCCTGAAGCTGCTCGACCTCGAGCGGATCGAGGACAACCTGTTCCGCGGCGAGAGCCGCGACATCGGCGCGCCGCAGGTTTTCGGCGGGCAGGTGCTCGCCCAGGCGCTGGTCGCCGCCTCGCGGACCGTGCAGGACCGGCAGGTCCACTCAATGCACGCGTATTTCCTGCGCCGCGGCGACCTCGCCGTCCCGATCGTGTTCGAGGTGGACCGCAGCCGCGATGGCGGCAGCTTCACCAGCCGCCGCGTGGTCGCGATCCAGCACGGCCAGCCGATCCTCACGATGTCGGCGTCCTTCCAGGTCGTCGAGCCCGGCCTTGACCACCAGGCCCCCATGCCGGAGGCGCCGCCGCCCGAGTCGCTGCGCGACCTCGCCGAGGTCGAGGCCGAGCTGATCGGGAGCATGCCGCACAAGGTCGCCGGCTATTTCCGCAACCAGCGGCCGTTCGAGTTCCGCGCCGTGAACCCTGCGGAGTTCCTCACGCGCGGAAAGCGGCCTGCGACGAAGCAGGTCTGGTTCCGCGTCGTCGGCGAGTTGCCGGACGACCAGGCGCTGCATCGCTGCCTGCTGACCTACGTCTCCGACTATCACCTGTTGCCGACCGCGATCATGCCGCATGGCGTCGGCATACCCGACTTGCAGATGGCAAGCATCGATCACGCGATCTGGTTCCATCGCGACGTGCGCGTGAACGACTGGCTCCTGTACGCGATGGAGAGCCCGAGCGCCTCCGGTGCCCGCGGCTTCAGCCGCGGCGCCATCTACGCTCGCGATGGGCGACTGGTCGCGAGCGTGGCGCAGGAGGGCCTGATCCGCGAGCACAGCGCCTGGACCCGCCCGGCCGGCCAGCAGGTCTGACCCGGGCGCGTCACGCGTCCGCGCGCAGCACTTTGCCCGGGTTCATGATGCCCGCAGGGTCGAGCGCGCGCTTGACGGCGCGCATGACCGCCAGTGCGGCCGGGTCCTCGTAGCGCTCGAGCTCGCCGACCTTGGACTGGCCGATGCCGTGCTCGGCGCTGAAACTGCCGCCGTGCGCGGCGACGAGGTCGTGTACGGCGCGGCGGATGACGTCCGCCTGGCTTTGCAGCGCGCCCACATCGCCGCCTGCCGGCTCGCTCAGGTTGTAGTGCAGGTTGCCGTCGCCGAGGTGACCATAGGCGACGAGTCGCGCGCCTGGCGCGAGCTTAGCGAGCAGCGCCTCGCCTTCGGCGATGAACCCCGGCAGCCGACCCGGCGCGACCGAGATGTCGTGCTTGAGGCTTGCGCCCTCGTGGCGCTGGGCCTCGGGGATGGTCTCGCGCAGGCGCCACAGCGCGTCGCGCTGCGCGCCGTCAGCCGCGGTCACGGCATCGTCGACCTGTCCACGCTCGATCGCCGCGGCGAGCAGCGCCTCGAATCGCTCCACGAATCCGGGATCATCGGCGCTCGCCGTGGCCTCGACGAGCGCATACCAGGCATGCGGCGCGCCAAAGGGGTCGCGCGCGCCCTGGATGTGCCGGCCAACGAAATCGAGGGCGATTCTCGGCAACAGTTCAAAGGTCGTGACGGCGTCGCCGAGCGACTCGCGCAGCGCCGCCAGCAGTGCGAGCGCACCGACCGGCGAGGGCAGGGCCGCAAGCGCGGTCGCGGTGACCGCGGGCCGTGGGAACAGGCGCAGCGTCGCCGCCGTCACGACGCCGAGCGTCCCCTCTGCGCCTATGAAGAGTTGCTTGAGGTCGTAGCCGGTGTTGTCCTTGCGCAGGCTCGAGAGCTGGTTGAGGACGCGGCCGTCGGGAAGCACGGCCTCGAGTCCCAGCACCAGCGCGCGCATCATCCCGTAGCGCAGCACCGCGGTGCCGCCTGCGTTCGTGGAGACCAGGCCGCCGAGTGTCGCGCTGCCCTCGGAGCCGATCGACATCGGCAGCAGGCGGTCCACGCGGGTCGCCGCAGCCTGCAATTCCGCGAGCACGCAGCCGGCCTCCGCCGTCAGGGAATCCCCGGCGGTATCGATCGTGCGTATCCGGCGCAGGCGCCTGAGTGACAGCAGGATTTCGTTGCCGGCAGGACGCGGCGTAGCGCCGCCGCAATAACTCGTATTTCCGCCCTGCGGCACGATCGCGACCCGCTCGCGCGCACACAGCGCAACGACGCCGGCGACGCGTTCCGTCGTGTCCGGCAGCACGACCAGCGGTGTCGACCCGCGATACAGGCCGCGGAAATCAATCTCGAAGGGCGATCGATCCTCGGGCGCCTCGAGCCACCCGCCCGGGCCGAGGATTTCCTTGAGCGCGGCAATTGCCGAAGCCGGCACCGGCCGTGCGGGACTGTCCATGACGGCATCTTACTGAGCGGCGCGGGGCGCCGCCGGAGGCCGTGAGCCGTTCAGGCCCCGGGCTCTGCCTGCAGCGCCGCGATGCGCTCCTCGAGCGGCGGGTGGCTCATGAACAGGCGCTTCAGCCCTTCGGCGCGCCCGCCCTTGATGCCGAAGGCGCGCATGTTCGCGGGCAGTTCCTGATCCTGGCCGCGGCCCAGCGCCTGCAGCGCCGAGATCATGTTCGGCCGGCCGGCCAGCGTTGCGCCGCCGTGATCGGCACGGAACTCGCGCCGGCGCGAGAACCACATGACGATCATCGTCGCGAGGAAGGACAGCACGAACTGGGCGACCAGGGTCGTGATCCAGAACCCCGGACCCTGGCCGCGCTCGTTGCGGAACACGACCCTGTCGACTACCTGGCCGATCAGCCGCGAGGCGACGAACACGAACGTGTTCACGACCCCCTGGATCAGCGTCAGCGTGACCATGTCGCCATTGGCGACGTGGCTCACTTCGTGGCCCAGGACCGCCTCGACCTCCTTGCGGCTCATGCGCTGCATCAGCCCGGTGCTGACTGCGACCAGCGCGGCGTTGCGCCGCGCGCCGGTCGCAAACGCATTCGGCGCCGGCGAATCGAAGTAGCCGACCTCCGGCATGTTGATGCCCGCCTGGCCGGCCTGACGCCGCACCGTCTCCACCAGCCAGGCCTCCTGTTCGTTGCGGGGCTCGGCGATGACCTGCACGCGCATTGCGCGCTTGGCCGTCCACTTCGACAGCGCGAGCGAGAGGAATGCGCCGCCAAAGCCGAGCACGGCGCCGAAAATCAGCAGCGAGTTGAAGTTGATGCCGTTGGCGTTGAGCCAGGGTTCGACGCCGAGCAGGCGCAGCGTGAAGCTCGCGACGAGCAGGACCGCAAAGTTGGTCAGGACGAACAGCAGGACTCTCATGGTCGGCGCTCCATCGTGATTCGCGACACTGCGTGCATATGCCGGCTGCGACCGGCAGATTCAAGTGCGGCTTCAGCCGGATTCCGTCCCAGCTCCGGCGGAGCCGGAATCGCTGTTCGACTCGTCCTTCGACTTCGGCTTCGCAGGCTCGGCGAGCCCGAGCTCGAGCCGGCGTTCATCGGACAACTGCTCGAGGCCCAGGATGCGGCAGTTCTCGACCCGTCCCAGGCGGTGGAACGCGATCGCGTCGCGGCCGTAGCCGCAGATCTGGCCGTTGCCGTCGCCGTCCACGGCTACCAGCGAAACCTGGCTGTCGAGGTCGAAGCAGGCGCCTGAGATCTCCGCGAGGTAGGCCCGGCGCCGCCCGCCCGTGAACAGCAGGACATGGCGTTGATCGAGTGTGTCGAAGCCGGCGATCGAAGACTGGAACGCACAGTCGCTGGTGCGCGTCAATGCGAAGCGCCGCTCCTGCAGGGCACGCTCCTGGCTGCCGATCTGGGATTGGGGGCCCTGGCTGACGCAAGCGGCAGGCAGTAGCAAGGCCAGTCCCGCAAGGCGCAAGACCATGCTGCACTTCCTGAAGGCCATGCCGCTTGGACCGGGCGCCGGGTCCAGGGGTTCCGGCGGTCGGTAGCAGGCGCGTAGAGTTCCCTCAGTAGTCGTCCCGGTCGCCGTAATCGTCGTCGTCATCCTCGTCTTCATCTTCGTCCCAGTCGTCGTCGTCGTCGTCCTCGTCGTCGAGATCGTCCTCTTCCTCCTCGTCATCCTCGTCCGAGCCCGACCAGCCTTCCGGCTCCTGGCTGGGCTCGAGGTCGAGCTCCTGCCAGGTCTCATAGTCGATC